>Ga0187887_10002034_pt1 | contig 16657 bp, 10 predicted proteins | sample June2016WEW_7_10_FD_132977 | JGI IMG/M metagenome (GOLD analysis project Ga0187887, IMG submission 132977) | Peatland microbial communities from SPRUCE experiment site at the Marcell Experimental Forest, Minnesota, USA - June2016WEW_7_10 | ecosystem: Environmental > Terrestrial > Soil >...
CCTGGCGGCCACGGCGCAGAACCTGAAACGACTGGTTCGATTCCTCCGCAGTAAGCCAACACCGGAGCTTGCAACTGCATGAACGCGGCTTAAAGAAACTAAAGAAGCGAATCACCAAGCAGGCAGTACGGCGAAAGGCCTGCTGTAACTCCGGACTTTTTCAACAGCCACGCCTGATTTCGACAGTTTACGTTGCCGCGAAAAGCGTGTATAGTTCCGCTCATTGAGATGGCCAAGCGGGCGGCGTTCTTTATCTGCGGCGTGATGACCGTCCTAATCGGTCGCGTGTACAGCGGGCTCCAGCGGTTTGCGCCCACAAGGGAGTTTGCGTGGTGGCCTTTCTCGTATGCGTTTCTTATCGTAGGAACAATCGCTGTCGGCATCTCGTTGCTGCCGCCAGTTTGGTTTCAGCGCATTGGTGCGCGAGCCACTGAGCTACGACGCTTTTCCCCATTTAGATTTCTCTTGGGCTTTGCAGCACTTGGCTTGCTTCTAGTAGCTGTGTTCAGCATCGTACCGGGCCACGCTCAACCACCGATGGCACTGGTCTACTCCCTTTGTCCCGCATGTGTGCTGACTGTCACTGTTGACCCCTCGTTGTCTACGACACTTTTCGTACTCGCGCCGCTAAACGCGCTTGTATTTGGCGCGATTGGCGGAGTCATCGGAACGGCGTATAGCTTTTTTAGCAGGTAGTTGGCGTAACATCTCGATTACACTCATTGACCTCTGGCCGGGGGGTTCTGAGTGTAAACGCCTGCTTACGTCAATCATTGCTTTCTACGGCTATCTTTTAAGTCCTCTCCTGTCAATCAAATCATCCAAAGAGACAAATCCAATGAAGTGTTCCAGAAGCGAGTTCTTTACAGCCATTCAGGGTTGGCGTGACTCTTCCTGTGCGGTCCACCTTCATACCGACGAAATCAGCGGGGCTTTTGTCGTGACGTTCTGTTCAGCGACGGAGCGGGGAGTGCTTGAGTTTTCGGCGCACCCGCTGCTCCAGCCGCTTACCGTTGATTTGTCGAATGCGAACGAGTTCGAGTTTGTCCTGCCAGAGCGTGAAATAAAAGGTGCTGATTCCGAATTGGTGAAACAGGTTGCGGATGAAGTTGCCTTAGCGCGTGTGGGAGGCAAACTCGTCTTCAGCATGACACGGTTGGTTGACCCGTTTGCAGGGAGTCTCGTCCGCGTCCCTTCCCGCCCAGCGCCAAAGAGCGACGCTGCAACTGCGGAGCCGCCAATAGAGCCTGACGACTGTTAGAGGCACAGTTGGTATCGGAACCCGACAAGTCCAACTGGCGTAATATCCCAATTTCACTCATTGACCCCGACCGGCCAATTCTCAGTGAGTGTAAACGCCGATTTCGTCAACTATCAGTAAACAGTAAGCGACGAGGAAGGACTTCCCCAGCTATTGTACCTTCGCGTACTCGGCAGGGGCTTCCTTCGGAATAAACGTTGAGATCGCCATATTTCAGTGCGAGCTCTGGTTCGTCTCCGCCCGCACCGCCTCCTGGCAAGCGCCCGCGGCAGTCAACAATTTGTCAAACGCCTTATCTGTGCGAAGTTTTGCCAACAGCGGATCATAAAGCAGATTCTCGTGCGCGCAATAGTTCTGATCGACCGCGCTCTGGAGCAGATGCAGAGCCGCTTGTTTCTTGCCGCAGTACGCGAAGAGTGATCCCTGGTAATACCACGGCTCAGGGTCGGGCTCGGTGAGCTGGCTGGTTTCCGCCTCCTGCGCCATCCGGTCCAGATCCGCTGCTGGCCGCAACTGCAGACAAGACTCCAGCAGATCGCGGTGATAGCGCGGCGCGGTCGGCATGCGCTTTACGGCCTCGCGCGCTTCCGCAATCTTCCCCTCACGCAGAAGGATCGATGGCGTGACATACGCGGCCCATTCCGAACCGGCATCCAGACGGACAAAATCTGCAGCCCGTTCGGTCTTACCCAACTCCATGAACGCCCAGGCGCAAGAACGAAAAGCATAGTTGCCAGGGTCGAGCGCCAGCGCAGTGTTGCATTCATTCGTCGATTGCCCCAGCATTCCGGCGTAACGATAGACATAAGCCATCGCGAAATGGGCCTCGGCACTCTCCGGACGACGTGTGACCATCGCCTGCGCCGCCTGGTATGCCTTGCCGAGTTCGCCTCGCTCAACCCGGTTGAAAATCAGCTGACTAGCGGCAAGGACCCGATTCGGATCGAGTTCTACGGCACGTTCGCAGGCTTGGTTGGAGCGCTGGAACATCGGCTCGCCACCATTCGAATAGCTCGCGTCATAGTAGCAACGCACGCCGAGCTGTTCCCATGCCGGCGCATAGGTTGGGTCCACTTCGACCACATGCTCGAGAACCGCAATGGCGTCCTTGTTCGGCCCGGCATCGTGAGTCAGCGCCAGGCTGTGCAGGTAGAGATCGTAGGCCTCGGCATTTTTCGGGCGCGTGCCGGTATCGAGAAAACCACCGGCCGCGCCGAGCGCCGGCAACAAACCTTGCCGTATCTGGGCAGCCATCTGCGCTTGCAATGCGATCAGGTCCTGAGCGGGCGCGGTCACGTTGGTCTGCCACAAAAGCCGGTTGCCGTCCACCTGGATCGCTTCGAGCGTAATCAGAAGGCGGTCGCCTTGCTTCAGGAAGTATCCGGTCACGACGGTGGCCACGTGCACGGCGCGGCCCGCCTGCTGCGGATCCACGTCATTGCTCACAAACTTTCGCGTGATCGCAGATGGCCGAACGTCTAGCGTCCGGGTATAGGTGAGCGTGTTGGCAATCTCATCGGCCAGCGCGAAACGAAGAAAATCCACGCTGATGTCGCCATTCATGTTTTGCAAGGGCAGAACCGCGATCGTGTTCTTCGGCGCACCACCGCTCGCCATCTGACGCTCTCTGAACCACCACGCTCCGACCGCGACCAGAACCGTGAGCAGCAGCGCGCTGACTCCCAGCAGCAGATACGTGGGAAACTTGCTCGAGGCCTGAAACGTCGTCGTGGCGATACGATACGGCAAGGCTGGCCGCCGCGCCCCGCTCTTGGTCAACCCCGATTCCGTCTCCTTCCTCAACGACTGGAGATCGCCCTTCATCGCCAGCGCGTTTGGGTAGCGGTGTCCCCGGTCTTTCTCCATGGCCCGGCCAATGATGCCTTCGAGATCCGGCGGGAGCGCGGGGTTGAGCTGAAGAGGAGAGACCGGCTTTTGATTCAGGACCGCGTCCAGCGTGGTAATTACGTTGCCGGTGGCGAAAGGCTTCTTGCGCGTCGCCATTTCGTAGAGCACGACTCCGAGTGAGAACAAATCGCTCCTCGGATCCAATTCTTCGCCGCGCGCCTGCTCCGGAGACATGTAAACCGCTGTGCCCGGAATCACGCCCACCGCCGTCAGCGAGTCCTCCATCGCTGCCTCGTCCGATCCCGGTTCGCGCGCCGACTTGGCCAACCCGAAATCGAGGATCTTGGTTTGACCGCTCTGCGCCACAAAAATATTGGCCGGCTTGATGTCGCGATGAATGATCCCTTTGGCGTGCGATGCCGCCAAAGCATCCGCCACCTGGATGCCGATGTCCAGAATCTCGTCGACCTCCATCGGCTTCGCACGTAACCGCTCCTTCAAGCTGATCCCCTCCAGCTTCTCCATGACTATGAAGGGATGGCCCTCGTTGTCGTCGATATCGTGGATGGTACAGATGCCGGGATGGTTCAACTGCGAAGCGGCGCGGGCTTCGCGCACGAAGCGGTCGAGCGACTTGCGGTCGTGCACCATCTCCGCGGGTATGAACTTGAGAGCGACGTGACGGGACAGGCGCGTGTCTTCCGCCTCATACACCACGCCCATGCCTCCACCACCGAGTTTTCCAACGATGTGATAGTGGGAGACTGTCTGGCCGATCATTCCGAGGGCCTCAGTGCCGTCGGCGGTATGTTAGGCCGCTGGAGAAGCTTAGGTCAACCCTCAGGCGAGAAACCGCAAGCGAGATCGAAGTCGCAGCGTTGCCTTCGGCGCTCGACACTGGGCTTCTGAGCCCGGCCCGAGCCTGCTAGCTAAAGCATCGGGCTCCGTTGGCCGATTCTTCAAGACGTATCTCTGTATGCACGGGCCAGCTTTTTGCCAGCCCTCCTCAAGCACCTCTTGGTCTTATGATGGTGAGGTCGGGTACTCATCTGCCAAGGGGGATGAATGGGCGGCGGTTCGTGGTTTGGCGCAGCGGAGGTCGGAGGTTCAAGACTGATGCAAGCCTTGGTGGTCGATGATTCCGCTGTCTACCGCAAATTGATCGGCGATCATTTGCGAAGCTGGGGTTTTGGCGTCACCCTGGCGGAGAGCGGCTCCGAGGCTTGGCGAATCCTGGAGCAGCCTAATGCTCCCAAGCTCGTTCTTCTCGATTGGGTGCTGCCCGATCTGGATGGAATTGAGCTTTGCCAGCGCATCCGCCAAGCCGGATCGTCCAGTCCCTACATTTACGTCATCTTGCTGACCAGCAATGAGGGCCGCCAGAACATGCTCCAGGCCATGCGAGCCGGGGCCGACGACTATCTGGTCAAGCCCTTTGACGAACTGGAATTGCAGGCGCGCCTGCTGGTCGGTAAGCGGATACTTGACCTGCAGGAGGAACTGGTTTCCGCCCGCGAGTCCATGCGCCACGCCGCCACTCACGACAGTCTCACCGGGTTGACGAATCGCGGAGAAATTCTCGCCATGCTGGAGCGGGAATTGGAACGAGCGCGCCGCGAGCGCAAGCCCGTGGCCGTGATTCTTTGCGACATTGACCATTTCAAGAACGTGAACGACACTCTCGGCCATCTTTTTGGCGATGAGGCGCTCCGGGAAATCGGCAAGCGCCTGCGCGCGCAACTGCGCGTCTACGACGGCGTTGGCCGCTATGGCGGAGAAGAATTCCTTATGGTTCTGCCCAGCTGCGATTTGCCCAACGCCCTGCTGCGCGCGAATGAACTGCGCGAGATCATTGCCAATACACCTGTGGTTTGTTCCGGCGAGGAGAGACTCATCACCATGAGTATGGGAGTCGCCGTCTCTCGTTGCGAGGGGAAAAACGAAGTCGAAATGTTGTTGAATCAGGCTGATGCCGGCCTTTATCAAGCCAAGGAGAAAGGCCGCAACCGGATCGAGCACTTCACCCCCGCCACCAGGAAAGCGGCGCCTGGCCGCGCGCCCAAAAGCTAACCGCCTTTTCACAACCAGCGGAAGATAGACGTCGTGACCTCTGGGCAAAAATTTTGTCGGAAAGTTTATCGGGAGAAGAAGACATTGTGAGTGCTCCTGAGGCGATGATTCGCTGATTGATGATGGCTTTTGGCGGGTAAGAAAAATGGGAATTCGGGGGGTACCCCCCCACCCCAAAATGAGTTAAGTTATTAATAGTAAAGAATTTACAAGTAAAGTCTTCAAAAGATTGGACTTAGCTGCGAATTCTGCGGTTTGGCGTGCACTTTAGAATCCTCGGCAGTGGCTCATTTTTGCCGAAAACGTCCACCACAAAGGGCAGCGAGGTTTACGACGGAACGGCTAGAAAAAAATGTGGCAATTCACGGCGTTCGTGTCCGAGCGAGCATGGTCAAACTGGGTCATCACGCACTGCTTCCATGTCGTTGTCGTAGTTGTCGTAGTTGTCAAAGAGCCGATAGGAGCCGATGGTTTGAGGCGGAGGATGCGCCCCGTCTCTGGAGACGGGCGCACTTTCCGGATGGTGCACTGTCGAGGAATCATCGCACCGATTATGGTGCATGTCTGTGATGAGCGTACGAGAAAAGTGTGATGAAAAAATCGGGTAGTGCGGAACTTGTCGAAAGGCGGAAGCCGCTTCCCAGTGCGATGTGAGGCTGGAACAATCTGCGATTTATTAGATGGATCCCGCTAGACCTCGCGACTGGGGTCAATGAGTGATATCGAGGCGTTAGCGCTCACAACCACGCAGTGTTAGCCTTTCCTGGAGAATGCGAGTTCCGCCCCAGCGGCCGAACTGGCCGCGAGTGACTCCCCACTTGCTTTCCGACCTTCCAACCCGCATCAAGCGGTGCGCGCGCACGGCCGGATTCGATCTCTGCGGCATTGCGCCGGTCCGCGACTTCGGCGAGTTGCGCGTCTTTCCCGCCTGGATCGCGGATGGGAAGCACGGCGAAATGAAGTACATGGAAGCGCATGATAACGCCGGGGAACTCAAGCGCGCGTCACTGGCCCGAGTCGCTCCCTGGGCGCGCAGCGTGGTCGTGTGCGCCATCAACTACAACACCGCGCATCCCTACTCGACGCAGATGCATATCGAAGATGCCAGCCGAGGCTGGATTTCGCGCTACGCCTGGTCTCGCGAGGATTACCACGACGCCGTAATGCGCCGCCTGAAGCAGGTAGAAGACGGTTTGCGCGGACTACTCGACCCCACTGGCAACTTGCACTTCCGTTCCTATGTGGACACCGGCCCGCTCATCGAGCGGGTGTATGCCAAGTATGCCGGCGTCGGATGGATAGGCAAGAATACTTGCATCATCAACCAGCAACTGGGATCGTGGCTGTTTCTGGGCGTAATCCTTACCTCGCTTGATTTCACGAAAAACGATCTCGCGAAAAATGAGCTCAAGCCCGACCTGCCCGCGCCCGATCGTTGCGGGACTTGCACCCGCTGCATAACAGCCTGTCCAACGCAGGCGATTGTTGCGCCCGGCGAATTGGACGCCCGGCTGTGCATTTCCTACCTGACCATCGAGAAGCGGGGCGAGGTTCCAGACGAGCTGCGTTCGGGGATGGGACGGCACGTTTTCGGTTGCGACATCTGTCAGGACGTTTGCCCGTGGAACCGCAAGGCGCCGGTGACTTCCGCGGCGGAGTTCGAGGCGCGCGAGGGTCTGGTCAATCCCGCACTCGATTGGCTGGCCGAAATGCAGCAGGAAGAGTTCCGGGTTGTGTTTCGAGGATCTCCGGTGCGGCGCGCAAAGCTTTCCGGCCTGCGCCGGAATGCGGTGATTGCGATGGGAAACAGCGGCGACAAGAAATTTGTGCCGACGCTAAAGAAACTCTGCGAGGATTCGGACGCGGTGGTGGCGGAACATGCGCGCTGGGCACTGGCGAGACTGGGTTGAGAATCTGGGAACCGGCGAGTGCCACTGCTCTGTTCGTGGAGAGCTATGCTCTGGACGGGCGGGGACGCCCGTCACTCCACGAGCAAATCTCTCCGTTTACAATCATCAGTTCATTTCAGGAAGGACGGCCACCAATGTTCCAGAAGGACCTGCTTCACGGCAAGCGCATTCTTATTACCGGCGGCGGCACTGGTTTGGGCAAGGCTACCGCGCAGCGGTTTCTGGAACTCGGCGCCGAAGTCTATATCTGCGGGCGACGGCAGGAAGTCCTTGCGGCGACCGAGCAGGAGTTACGCGAGCGCACGGGCGGCAAGATTCACTCCCGTCCCTGCGACGTGCGCGACCCGTCGGCGGTCGAAGAGATGCTCGGGATTATCTGGGCCGAAGGTCCGCTCGATGTGCTCATGAACAACGCGGCAGGAAATTTTCTGGCGCGCACGGAGGAGCTTTCGTTGGGGGCGTTTCAATCGGTGATTGGCATTGTCCTGATGGGCACGCTGCATACGACGATGGCTTGCGGGCGGCGGTGGCTGGCGGCGGGGCGCGGAGGCGTGGTGCTCAACGTGAGCACCACCTACACGACGACGGGCTCGGCGTATGTGGTGCCATCGGCGGTGGCGAAGGCAGGCGTGCAGGCGCTGACGCGCAGCCTGGCAGTCGAGTGGGGCGATCGCGGGATACGGATGAACGCCATCGCTCCTGGGCCGATTCCGACCGAAGGCGCGTTCTCGCGTCTGCTGCCGCGTCCGGAACTGGCGGAGGCGGCAAAGAAACGAAATCCTCTGGGGCGGTTTGGAACGACCGAGGAGTTTGCCAACCTGGCCGCATTCCTGGTTAGCGATGGCGCAGGATATGTAAATGGAGAAGTCGTGACCATGGATGGCGGGGAGTGGCTGCAAGGGGCGGGCGAGTTCACGGCGCTGGGACGGGAGCTGACAGCGAAGGAATGGGAACTGATGCGACCAAAACCAAAGAAGACCTAAAGAATGACGAGCGCTCCGAAAACGTGAAGTGAGAGCAATGAATATGCCGCACGCCCGCAGGACGTCGGCAAAGAGCCGCAAAAACGAAAGCGCCCCGACTCAATTGAGTCATGGGACGCCCGTTTGAACAGCCCTCCCCCGAAGTCTGCTCACCACCACTCTACGTTGTGATCACTGCCGGGGGAATGGCACGAACGGGTGACTCCTGACTGGCAAGAATATACTTGCGTCCTCAAGCAATTTGGCGGAAGATGGAGACAATTGGGGATTCGCTACGCAGGGATGCTACTCGCTCAAGGAACTTTCGCCTACGAGTCTTATCCCGGAGGATTGGTGGCTCGTGGTCTTGAAAAGCTACTTCGACGGCGCTCAAACCGCCAACAATGACCGCGTAACACTCGCTTGCATCTGTGGTACGTGTGATGAATGGACTCCTGCTGAATCGTCATGGGAAACAGTTATTACCGATCACAAAGCTCCTCCTTGGCACACAACCAATGCGTATGCCTTGCAGAAAGAATTTGATAGTAAGAAGGGCTGGACTAACGAAAAGGTAAATGCCTATGCATCCGCTTGCGCCGATGTCCTAGAAAGTTTTCTCGCACAGCCCGGAAAAATCCTGGTTCCTACTCCATCGGGATACTTGCCTAATATCGTAAAAGCTGGACTGAATGGCATCACGATGACAATACCTGTCGATGATTTTCGTAGGGCTAGAGAGGTAGTACCAAATTTCCCAAACAGTATTTCCGAATTGTGCGCCTCGGAAATCCTCGGTTTTGTTTTTCGGTATGGCAAGCGCCTTGGAGTTAAGGGGTATCAACTTTACTTCGACCGAAACGAGTCTTTCTACGGTCACGTTAGAGACAGATGGAACTGCAAGAAGTCTAGGAAGCAGGTCCCTGAACTGAACAAAGTGCTACATGTTGGCGAATCCCCTATGGCCATATCTCCCGCACTTCAGATGGCAGATTTATTTGGATGGTGCATAAACCACCAAGACAATGTTCGCAGGAACTGGCACAAGCGTGTTGGTGATCTGTCTTGGGACTCCTACATTCTTAGTTACAAGTATTTAATAAAACCCACTCCGGGAGCATTGGAAAGAACTACCGCATGGAATCTTCCGAAGCGGAAACGGACGTAGCGAAGTGTGCTCGTTTGATGCAATGGTTTATCATGTACAGAAATGAAACATTCCGCCGAGTACCGCAAGTTCACAGGCCTAGTGGATCGCTTGCTAACCGTCTCGCACGAAGAAATGCAGAGACGCGAAGCAGAATATCGCAAAGAGGTAGAAGCGAATCCCAAACGACGCGGCCCGAAACCCGGAACAAAAAGAAAGCGGAAAGCAGTTACGCCACCTTCCGCCGACCACGAGCCAACCGAAACTTAGAATACCGCGTCCGGTTTTTCTGCCCCCTTCGCCGTCAGTTCTGCATAGGTCAATCGCTTTCCTACAATTTGCGAACACAGCAAACTGAACCGATCAGCATCGTTCAGGGGATTATCCTTCGTTGCCCTGTTGTTATAGCGGAACACTTGCTCATCCACGTAACGCTCAAGGTGGAACGGCTCTACGGCGACATACGTTCCCTTGAGTCCCCGCTTGAGCAGACTCCAGAAATTCTCTACGCCGTTGACATGGACGCGGCCCGATGCGTAAGCCTCAGTCTTGTTGACGAACTCATGCACGTAGCGCCGTTGCAATCCCTGCTCATAAGCAACCGCATCGTCCGTGTAGACCTTGGTTCCGAACTTAACTTGCTTGAGAATTTCGGATTGCAGAGCTTCGCGGGTGACGTTCGGCATGACCTTCGCACGCACCTGACGCGCATCACGATCCAGAATCCCTTGCACAACGGCCTTGCCATGCGCTCCGCCCTTTGCCTCGTAGCGGACCTTCTTATCGGCGTGCATGTTTTGCTTCTTACCGCCCACGAAAGTCTCATCCACTTCCACTTCGCTGCCCTCGCCGCCGATCTTCGTCAATGGGCCATGTCCGAAATCTGCCTTCATTCCCAGCCGGATTCGATGCAGCATGAACCACGCCGTCTTTTGCGTTACTCCGAGCGAGCGGTGAATCTCCCACGAACTGACGCCGTTCTTGCAGTTCGCAACCATCCACATCACAGGGAGCCACTTGTCCAGACCCAAGGGCGACTCCTCAAGGATCGTGCCAGTCTTGATGCTGAACTGGGCCTTGGGATGGCGTGTCTTGCACTGCCAGAATCGGCGCGAGGGAACGAACGGAGCATCATCCCGGCCACATGTTGGACAAATGACCTTACCGTCCGGCCAACGTCGCGCCTTGAGGTAGTTCAGGCAGTTGTCGGCATCCGTAAAGTATTGAATCGCTTGGGCCAGAGTCTTAGGAGTGTTGTCCATGCCTAATAATCGCATAGATCGTTTGAGGAGTCAAGTATATTCTTGCCTCCTGACTTATGCGGTCGAGTGGCGGAAGGAATCGAACCTGCACCCCCCGGATTAGAAAACACTTCCGGCGAGTGATGCCAGCATGTCCCCCTTTATTTTCAGTTGTATAGAGGCACTTATCATTTCGCCCGGCGATGATCTCGGGGCACTGGAATCGACAGCGAAGGCTGCCACGCTGACGCGATCAGAATGGATTCGGGGCACGATTCATGCCACACTTCTCATGCCACACTTCGACGATAAGAATTTCAAATTAGGACACTACCAAGGGGCCCTAATGAAAACACGGCTGAGATGGAGCTTCACACTCACTATATTCACACTGCTCATGGCAGACATCGCACTACCTCAGGGGACTGTGAAACCGGACAGTGGCGCAACCGTCATGATCGTCACAGCGGGTGATATCTCGGTCACCCGAGCGGGGGATGGCAAAGCCGCAGTCACAATCAACTTCGTTCCCGGCAAAGCGAAATCAGGCGACACGCGAATTACGATTTCAGGCCCGTATTCCCTGGATGTAAACGGAGGCGTGCAGGAAGTGAAAGGTCCCCAGGGGGTCGAGCTTCACGTGCTGAGTCATGAAGAATTGCGATTCGAAGCTCCGGAAATCGGCTTGTGGGAACAGTCACACAAATTTTCCCAATACTCTGCATGCAGCAAGATCCCCAAGTACCCCGGATGTGGCAATCCAGTTTGTGACCAATACGGCCATCCGGGCGATCAGTGCCGGTACAACAGTGTTTCCGGTTGCTCGTGCGTGGCCCCTGGCGGAGGTCCATGCTCGGAGACGGCGAACCCCCCGCATGAGAGGAATTGAACCAGGACTGAGCGTTATCGCGAAACAAGCGGAACGCGTTTGAGCTCCCGAGGGCTGCCGGGAGACAAACCAATGCGCTTATTGTGAAAGAGGCTTCCTGCTTCCCTGTGTTCAGAACGCCCATGCTGAATTCTGACAGCAATTCTTATTGACAGGCGGCGCCGTTCGAGTGCAAGATTCTTCGACTGGGGTTGAGGGGTGTTGGACGACGAGGCGTTAGGATGCAGATGCGAGCATGGTTTTCGGCTCGCGCCAGGACTTTTGTCAACTCAGTCTCCCCCCGGTCCCAGATTCTTGTTTCGAGCCAATCGGAAAATCGTCGATCACGGCGCACTGGTCGAAATCGCCGGGGTCGTCACCAACGGTTCGTCGAGCGCCCCGGTAAGCCTCAAGGAGTGCGACAGAGGGCCGTCGAATCTGGGAGACAGGCAGTGGAACCTAGCAGGCAGTGGAACTTAAAAGGAGATTCGGTTATGCACAGCACCATACGGAAGCATGTCGCCCTGCTGATGGAAAAATGGCGCTCCGCGCGACTTTCGTGCTCCTCTTTGCTGCTTGCTGGTTTTGCATGCGCCACAATTCTGAGCGTCGCATCCTTCGCACAATCGACTCCTCCGCTCAACTTCGGCAACAATTTTTTTGTTACCGGCGACTACCTCGTCGCCGGCGCGTATGGGATGAATACGAACTTCACGAAGATAAACGGGGCCAGTTATACCACCGGGGTGATTTCAGTGCCGGATCCGAATCCCGGTATCACCGGGGCAAATCAGGTTCCCAAGGGCGCACAGATTGTTGCTGCGTTGCTGTACTGGCAAACGATCGAAAAGGCGGGTGTTGCGGGCGGCGCCACAGGATCGGGCCAAAATGGGTATATCAGACCGCTGTTGTATTCCACGACTGGGGGCCCGGCGGCACCGGGTTACGCGTTTTCGGGAACGAACGTCAGCCCCACTAGCAATCTTTCCTGGGGTCCTGGCGGCTGCTCCGGCACTTCCACAGCAGGGGAGGTGCGGCAGACCTACCGTGCCGACGTCGCCGGCTCCTTGCCTCTGGATGCCAACGGCAATCCAACAGCGAACGGCAGCTTCACAGTCAGCTTGCCGAGCGCGGCTTTGTCACCCCCATTTACTTTGGGTGCAACTCTTATCGTTATTTATCGCATTCTTTCCGGCGCCGGCGGACCAAACATTCCGCTGAACGCGATTGTCCTTTATGACGGCGACTATGCCTCGGCAACATCCAAACTGACCATGACGCAACCGCAGCAGGGGTTCTATGACGCTGCGAACTCACCGGTATCCCGGCTGACTCACATCGTTGGCAACGGCAACCTCCTGAATCGCCAAACTGTTTACTTGAACAGCACAGCACTTCCATCTCTCTATAGCTCCTTATTGCCCCCATTCCCCGGATACTACGTAAACTGGGACAATCCGACTTGGACATTCAGTAATTCGGCTACGAATCCAATAAAGGCGGGCAGCAGCAACGCGCAGACAGAGGTAATTCCGTCCAGCAGCAATCAGGCGTGCGTCTCGTGGGGCGCGGTTATCGTCAGCACTACGGTCCAAAACAGCGATAACGATGGCATTCTGGACTCGTGGAAAGAGAGCAATCCTCCGGGCTATTGCGATGCCGCTCTCGAAAATGGAGTGTGCGAAGTAGGGGATTCAGCAGATCCGGGTTGGGTGCCCCTCCCCGGCGCAACGCACGGCGAACAGGATGTATTCCTGCAATACGACTACATGTGCAGTTCCATAAGCAGCGGCTCGTGTGTCACAGGAGGAAGTAATTATTCCTTCGATCCGCGCTTGGCTGTGGACGTACAGGATGGCTTAACTCCGCATGCTACTTCTGTTGATAAGGTCGTTGCGGCTTACGAGAAACACAACATTCATTTGCATGCGATACCCGGCAACATTATCGAGGAAAGTCAGCCCCCGAACATATCCTGCATTGATTCTGATAATACCTGCCCATTCCCCAATGAGCCCGGCACAGTTGGATTCAGGGAAGGCCTCGCATACGTAAAAAATCAGACTATTGACACAGACACGGGCCTGCTTGGTTGCCCCAACACACCTCCAGACCCCTGCGTTCCCGTCTTCCAGCACGGGAAAAAAGACAGTTATCACTACGTATTATTCTCCCATGGAGTGGGCTTGCCGAATTGGTTTTTGTCGGGTGGATCGCTAGTTAGTGTCAAGCAGTCGGGCAACACGGTGACATTTACGACGCAGTTGCCCCATGGCATTCAACAGATAGTAGCGCAGCCGTCAGGGGCTGTTGCCAACGACAACTTATGCACGAATGGAAGAGTTACCGTCGTATTCGCGATTACCAACTCCAACTTGAATGGTACTTTCTGCGTTCTATCGAAGCCCGCGCCGACAGCGACCACATTCTCCATAACCGTACCCGGCAGCCCAACTAACTTTACCTACACAACCAACACGGATCCCAATCTGGCGGTTGCGAACGGGCAGGTTACCAGCATGTCCGGATATTCCGACGTGGGTGGTCAGAACTCGGTTATCTCGCTGGGCTATGGGGGCTGGGGTCCACCAATCAACCCCGCGGCCGACGGTAACAAATGGCAAATGAAAGCGGGCACGTTGATGCACGAGTTAGGGCACACGATGGCCCTGACGCATGGCGGGACATTTCTCAACAACCTGTCGAAAAATCCAAACGACTACACGCCCACCTACGAAGCCAACTGCAAGCCTAACGTCCAAAGCAGTATGAGTTACCTTTTTCAGTTTGACCTTCTGCAGGTGCCCGGTCAACTTAATGGAGCCGGTAACGGGCCTCTGGTGGTGGTGGACTATTCCGAGGATCCGCCGCTGCTATCTCCCGAGCTCATCCCCACGCTCACGAAGAGCTCGCCCGAAGGGCCCGGGATCTTGAACAACCTGTCTTACGGGACAACCGCTGCGTTCCAACTTACAAGCTATGCCGGGGGTACCTCGACGTCGCCGCATTGTGACGGTACACCCCTGCTTTCAACTGATAAGCCAGTGACCTACGTCCCATTTTCACCATCCGCCTTTTTCTGGTCGAAGGCCACCGGCGAGGACATCAATTTCGACGGCAACACCACAGATGTCTTGCATCCGCACAATGAATGGGAAGGCACGCCGGCACAGAATGGAGTAGGCCCGGCGATTGGTCTTAATCTGCAGCAGGTCAGCGCGGTCGGCACTATCAGTACGATCGGGCCCGGTGGTGAGGCAGGCGGTCTCAAGCCCGCAGGTGGCGGAGGCGGTCTCAAGCCCGCAGGTGGCGGAGGCGGATTGCAGCCGGCAGGTGGCGGAGGCGGTCTGAAACCGGCGGGTGGCGGAGGCGGTCTGAAGCCCGCGGGTGGCGGAGGTCTCAGCGCAGAGATTACTCACCAAGACGCCAATTCTTACGCGCGACCTCCACAGGCTTTGACCATAGCGGAGGGAGTGTCACCGAGGTTGATAAATCTGAGTTGGTTCGCCCCAACCTTCGGCACGGTTGTGAATTACAACGTTTACCAGTCGATTGGGACAGGGGCGTTTAGTCTTCGTGCCAGCGTTTCCGGTTCTCTGACCACGTACACGGACACGGTAACGTGCAATGCGTCAGGCTATAGCTACAGAGTCACCGCGGTTACCAACAATGACGTGGGGCAGCCCCAGGAGAGCGTGCCTTCGAACACCGTGTCTACATCTGGCCAGACCGGGGAGAAACTGACGGGCTGCTACACGAACGCAGCAGCGGGCTCGGTGGCTTTGACCAACTTAGCTTTCACCGATTTGTCCTCTGCGAACACGCCCGTACAAGGGGACAATATACAGATAGCATGGTCGCTAAACGACGACGATACCGGCGTAAGCGTCACAAGGGCAGCTGCAAGCTCGGCGCTTGTCGCCATTGGACCTATTCCAGCTGATCCAACGTGCTCGTCGCTTGCAAAGCCACCGGAATATCTAGGCTACAGTGGGACCTACCCGTATCCAGTCACGACTCTGTCTACTTCAGGGAGCGGAATTACGGGTACGGGGAGCCCCTTCGCTTTTACTTGGAGCACAACGAACGCCAACGCGGGTTGCTATTTCTTCGAGCTGGATTTGGATAGCCACCAGTATGAGCAGAGCACGGCGTTGGAGCTGCTGATTTACGTATCAGACAGCAACCCACATGTCACCACCACGGCTCTGCCCCCTGGAGTCGTTGGGAACGCGTACAGCAATACAATCTACGAGTCGGGTGGCGTGTCACCATTCACGTGGACCTACACCGGTTCCCTCCCGTCGGGCATTACGCTGGGTGGGAGCACCGGCACAGTCTCCGGGACGACGTGCGTAGCTGGCAACTACAGCTTCACAACAAAGGTGACTGACAAGAACTCGAACTATGGTACGCAAGGGCTGACGCTGCAAATAAATCAGGCTTCGACTACTACGTCAGTCGCGTCCTCTCTGAACGCGTCCACCTACGGGCAGGTGGTCACCTTCACCGCAACGGTGGCGCCACAATATAGTTGCACGCCGACGGGAACGGTGACGTTCTACGATGGGGCCACGGCGATCAGCGGCGCGATCACTCTGTCCAGCGCCACCGCCATGTTCACCACCACCGCCTTGCAATTGGTCGCCGGGACGCACTCCATCACCGCGCGGTACAGCGGTGATTCCAACTTCTACGCCACTGGCGCTGGCGGGAGCACGGCGCCTGTGCTGTCCCAGGTGGTCAACCAGGCCACTACGACCACTTCCGTCATCTCCACCACGAACCCGTCCACCTACGGGCAGGCGGTCACCTTCAACGCGACGGTGGCGCCCGAGTATGCCGGGACGCCGACGGGAACGGTGACGTTCTACGATGGGGCCACGGCGATCAGCGGCGCGATCAATCTATCAAACGCGACCGCTAGCTACACCACCACCGCCTTGCAGTTGGTGGCCGGGTCGAACTCAATCACTGCGGTGTACAGCGGTGATTCCAACTTCTACAAAACTGGCACTGGCGGGAGCACGGCGACTGCGCTGCCGCAAACGGTGCAGAAGGCTTCGCCGGCGTTCAGCGGCCTGGTGGGCGCGACGATCATCTACGGCTATAACTCGGTAACGCTCACCGGCACGCTCTCGGCGAACTGCGGAGTCACCGGGTGCATCACCGTTTATCCGCCGAGCGCGGAGACGGTTTCGGTGACGATCGGCGCGGCTTCGGGCTCGGGCATGATCGGCGCGATGGGTGCGTTCAGCGTAACGGTAACCGGGACTGCAGCGCTCGGTGTGTCTGGTTCGCCCTACACGATCGCTTACAGTTACGGAGGAGACAGCAACTTCAACACCGC
>Ga0187887_10002037_pt1 | contig 16654 bp, 25 predicted proteins | sample June2016WEW_7_10_FD_132977 | JGI IMG/M metagenome (GOLD analysis project Ga0187887, IMG submission 132977) | Peatland microbial communities from SPRUCE experiment site at the Marcell Experimental Forest, Minnesota, USA - June2016WEW_7_10 | ecosystem: Environmental > Terrestrial > Soil >...
ATTAGAGCGGTTTCATATTCGCTGAAGCGAAAGCAGTTCGGAAGCCCTGCAGAGATCAACAACTACGGATTCAAGGAGCTTCCAGAGCCAGTTTTGCTCCACAGGGCCCATGCAGAATTTACCAAGAAGTTTGTGAAATAGCCGCTGTAGTAAGTTTAAAGCCTAGATAATCGAAACAGTCCCGTATATGACTCAGAAAAGAAAGAGCAGGGGCAGGTCCAAGGGCGGAAAGGGAAGCTCCGGAACAATACAATGCAGCAATTGCGGTAGAACCGTTCCGATAGACAAAGCGAAGAAAATGACATCGCGCGTCAGCTTGGTGGAGCCAATGCTCGCAAGAGAGCTCAGAGCAGCTGGTGCCTACATCGCTGCGCCAAAGACAATTCGGTACTATTGCATCTCGTGCGCTGTCCACTACGGCATGGTCAAAGTGCGCGCCAAATCCGAAAGACGACAAGACTACTAGAACAGACTGGCCGTTATCGGCCATCCAATCTTTTTAACGCTCCCTTTTCCTAGACTACCAAGCTCGGTGTTTTAGGGCAGAAACCTGCGTTATTGATCTATAGAAATTTCGAAGTTCAATGAATCATTGAACTCGTTTGATTGATTCATAAACAAGACTTCATTTCTCTAAGTAGATCCTAATTGAATAATTTGCACACTTTGGATGACAGCAGTAGAATTCGAAAGTAAGATGGTGGCTGCGGCCTCATCTCACAGTCTATTTCAGCGGAACTTTTAGCTTTCCCATTATCACATAATATCGCTGTACGAAAGTAACAACCGCGAGTACTAGAACAACAATGATTCCGACCCACACATACCCGATCATTGAAAATATCACCAGCGCGAGTAACCTCTCCGCTCTCTCCCCAATACCGACGCCGGAAAGTGTAACGAACAATGAGTCACCCTTTGCTCTTGCGTAGCTGACTAGGAGCGAGAAACTGAGCGCCAATAGGACAAGGACACCGGAAGTATAGGCTCCGTAGATTATCCCTGCATAAATTGCGACCTCGGCCACACGATCAAGCGTTGAATCATTGAACGATCCAGCACTGGAGACTTTGTCCATTACTCGGGCAACGGCGCCGTCTAAGACATCAAAGATTCCTGAAACAATAATCGCTAGCGCAGCAAGATATGGCTTTGACGGAATGAATGCGAAAAGTAATCCCGCAAGCAGCGCAAACAAGAAACCCACGAAAGTCCAGAAATTGGGAGACAGTCCAGTTCTTGCTAGCGCTTTCCCTATCGAGTCAACGAAAGGCTTTACGTTGCTTCTGATGTTGTTCAACACCATTTCGGGAGGACTCCAGTGACTCCACAAAATGAAATACCTTTATAGAGTTGCGGTGAACAGAATGCACGTTTATCCTCGCGGAGTAGAAGCTTTTCTTGGGCAAAGTCGGAAAGGGAGTAAATTGTTCTGTCGCAGATTGTAAGAATGCTGCTGAGAGGTCAATAAGCAGAGATCAGATCGGGGCAAGCGGACTAAAGGTTTCAGGAGACAGGCGTGCATTGCTTTGCCACGATCATTACAAGATCTGGAAGAAATCCACAAAGAAAGACCGCGAGCTTGATCGAGTACGTTTCAAGTAACTTAGTTTTTTCTGAAGGTGTCTGAATTTTGCGAGTCCTGCAGCTTCACTGTGATGAGGTCGAATACAAGCCCGTCAAGAAGGAAATTTCCAGTGCGGAAGATGCTTCGACAGACAGCGTCAAGATAGTTGAATCCGTGGTCTTGTTGATCAGCGTCGAGAAGGAAGACGATGATAGCGTAGTGAGCCAGCTTGTCGATGCGATGAGAAAAGCGGAGTCGCAACTAAAGTGCAGGTCGTTTGTAATTTACCCGTATGCTCACTTGAGTTCAAACTTGAGCTCCCCCCAACTCGCGAAGGATATCCTTCAGAAGATCGAGCAGGGCGGGAAGGATGCGGGATTCACAATATATCATGTTCCGTTCGGGTGGAACAAGGCATTCACCTTGAAGGTGAAGGGTCACCCACTCGCAGAGCAGTCAAAGTATTTCCAAAAAGTACTCGAGGAAAAAGTGCAGGAACCAAAGGAAAAGGAGGTAGTCTCCGCAGCACTCAAAGCCGAGGATACATTAAGGTCGCAGTGGTTTGTGATTGATCTCGATGGAAATCTCACACCAATTGCTGATTACAATTTTTCACAAAACAAAAGTCTGGAGAAACTGAAGAACTACGAAACTGCCAAAGTTAGAGCAGTCCAGCAGATGCCGCCGCATGTAAACTTGATGAAGCGTTTGGGACTCGTCGACTACGAACCAGCATCAGATCCAGGAAACATGCGATACTATCCGAAAGGTCGAATGATAAAATCTCTTCTTGAGAGATACGTTACGCAAAGGGTGCAGGAGTACGGCGGGGTTGAAGTCGAGACCCCTATCATGTACGATCTGGAGCATCCGGCCCTCAAGAGCTACCTGAACAGATTCCCCGCAAGACAGTACATCGTAAAATCTGATGAGAAGGAATACTTTCTCAGGTTTGCTGCCTGCTTCGGACAATTCTTGATTGCGAAAGACTTGCAGCTTACGTACAAGCATCTTCCCCTGAAAATCTACGAGTTGACAAGATATTCGTTCAGGCGAGAAAAATCTGGAGAACTCGTCGGCTTGCGAAGACTTCGCGCATTCACGATGCCAGATTGTCACGCGATCGTTAAAGACATGGATCAAGCGAAGGACGAGTTTCCGAGACGATTCGTGTTATCGCAGAGTGTCCTCAAGGATATTGGCTTTGACAACACAGATTACGAACTCGCAATTCGGTTCACTGAAGATTTCTACAAGGAAAACAAGAGCTTCATTGCTTCAATTATCAAACTCCACGGAAGACCAGCCCTAGTCGAAATGTGGAAAGAACGATTCTTCTACTTCGTCCTAAAGTGGGAATTCAACTTCATTGACAACCTGGACAAAGCTTCGGCCTTATCGACGGATCAGATCGACATTGAAAACGCGGAGCGATACGGAATCACATTTGTCGATGAGACTGGAAAGAAGCAAACTCCTCTGATACTTCACAACTCTCCATCTGGCGCAATCGAGCGAGATATCTTCGGTCTCCTAGAAAAGGCTGGGAAATCCCAGAAGGAGGGCAGAGTTGGTACGTTGCCGGTGTGGCTATGTCCGACTCATCTGCGGTTAATTCCAGTCTCACAAAAATTCCTTGACACGTGCAAGCTCCTTTCAGAAGAGTTTGAAGAGGATCACATTCGCGTAGACATTGATGATAGAGAAGAGAGCGTAGGAAAAAGGATCAGAGACGCGGAGAAAGAATGGGTGCCCTACATCTTGGTCATCGGCGACAAGGAAGAGGCCGATTCTTCAAACCTGACAGTGCGCGTGCGCGGAATGGGAGAAGCGAAATTGTCCAAGGATTCATTGAGAAATGAGATTTCGGAGAAGATCTCTGGCAAGCCATATCTGCCAGTGCCGTTGCCGAAGTCAGTTTCAAAACGACCGTCGTTTGAAATGACCACTGCAGAGTAAGCACTGGCGCGGGTCTGCCCATTTGGAAAGGCGCGATACAAGAGCGGCGTCGAGCCTCATCATTGCAGGGCACGCAGTAATTGACGAAATAATTGATTCAGGATCACAGCACTTGCCGAGAAAGGAACTTGGTGGAGCTCTGTGCTACTCTGCTCTCTGCTTGAAGAGTCTCGGATATGAAACTGAAATCATAACTCGTGTGGGAGGGGATTTTCCCAGGGAATACTGTAGATACCTTCTCTCTGAGGGGGGCATAGACATTGAGGAGTGGAGAATTAGAGATGCAAAGTCAACAAGCTATAGGATTGATCGAAGCGGGGAGGAAAGAAGACTTTGGCTCGTGTCGAAATGCAACGACCTCACTTTCGGTGATTTCAAACGGGCTTTCGATGAGGTTTCGCGTGAATTGCCAAAAGTATTGATCCTGAATCCTGTCGCGGGAGAAGTGTCTCTGAAATTGCTTAAGCGAGTCTCCAAGGAATTTGAACGCATATTCGTTGACTCTCAGGGATTCACCAGACTATTCGATGAAAAGACCGGAGAAGTATCGATGAAGACAGGATTGGATGTCTCTGCACTTGCAGGCGTAGACGTTTTGAAGGCAGACGTGCATGAGCTATGCTCCTGGACGGGAATGAAGGAAAAACAGAGTGCTATTGATCAACTATCAACTTTCGTCGATAATCTTCTGGTAACATCGGGGAGTGGTGTGGTCGAGCTCTACCGACATGGCCTGCTCAGTTTTCGGACCAAACCATTGAAAGTTGAGGTAAGAGATACTACTGGTGCTGGAGACATAATGCTCTCGGCGTTTGCAGCGCGATTCTTGGAAACAGACAATATGAACGAGGCTCTGGAATTTGCAACGGCTGCTAGCTCATTATCGATACAGAAGATTGGGATAAGGAAAGCAATTCAGTCGAGAACGAAAATAATGGAAGCAACGAAAGAAGTTAGAACAAATTAGCCAAAGTTACTCTTCATGTTTTAGTTTGTCCGCAAGACTGACGAAACGACCGTGCTCTTGGACAGAAATGGATGTGTTGACGCTCACTCTCATTCCAATGGACCTGAAGAATTGGAGTAATTCTCCGCCGCTGATCGAACTCACTTTGCCTTGGCGTATTATCTTGGCAAGTTGAGGAATCAGAATGCTGGTTTCAGACGGGTATGAGGCTTCGGCAGCTCTGAGAACTTCGTCTCCTCTATCGGTGAGCGATTTCAAAAGCACCTCTCTGTCAGTCGGCTTCTTTGGCGCATTAGCTACCTTCTCTGCATCAGCCTTCTTTGCGAGCGAGGTATTCATCCGCTTCCTAAGTTCGACCATCCGTCGTGCATTCAACATCTTCAGATCAGCATCTTCTTCGGTTGTTGCATTATCGGGTGAATCAGAAGTGCTGCTCATTGAGCTCTTGAAAACTCGATTCTGCCGCATATTTCTTTAAGCTTTTAGTGTCGATAATATTTGATTAGACTGGTAGTTGATACAAGAATGATTTCTATCGCGATTCCCGATTCAATGTTCTTAGCTGACGATACACTCAGGGACAAGACACTCAAGGTTGGTGAAGTTGCGAGATCTGCTGCAATCTTCGGAGTGGAAAGAATCTACATCTACAGAGATGCGAGCAGAAACTACGATTCCAACTACGAAACAGCGCGCTTGATCTTGGAATACGCTAACACTCCTCAATATCTTCGCAAGAGATTGATCGGAAAAAGAAAAGAGCTAGAATCTGTTGGTCTGCTCCCACCGCTCCGGACTCCAAACCACACAAGAGAGCCTGTGCCTAAACTTGGAGAGTTTCGAGATGGCGTCGTATTCTCGCAGAACGGCGAGCTTGTTGTGGATCTCGGAGCAAAGGAGTTTGCAATGTTAGAAGGTAGGGGTCAAGAGGGTCAAAGACTCACGTTCCAAGTAATGTCGTTAAAACCACTTTCTGCAAAGGTGACCCAACGGCCTGAAGATACATACTGGGGGTACGAGGTAAGAAGAGCTCCATCGCTAGCAAGATTTCTTAGAAGCGCGAACTTTGACACTACGATATTTACATCGAGACTTGGTCAACAAATAACGGAGTGCTGGGTTGATTTCTGCAAAACGTGCAAGACATCGCAAAAGACGCTCCTTTGCTTTGGATCTCCAGACGCAGGCGTTGACAAGATGCTCAAGCAGGACGGTGCGAAAGTGTCAGATTTCGATGCGTTGTATCTGAACATGTTTCCAATGCAGAATTCGGAGACAATCAGACTCGAAGAAGCTTTACTTGGATCATTGGCAATCCTAAACGTAGTTATGAAGTTGGGAACTGTCAAAAGAAATTCTGATGAACTAACTGTTTGATACGACCCAAGATCTCAAGAATGGCTGACTCTGGTATTTTTTGGTTGCACAAACCACATTTGAACCAAAGCTCAAAGAATTTCCCTAACGTTTAATAACGCTGTAGACGGGAAGCGTAAAGTACGGCGGTTTCCTTTGGGACACAGAAAACATAGCGCTCCTAGGCGAGGCTCTCTCGCATTCGCCCCCAGAGCAAGGCACCAAACACTCATTCCGAAAGTCAGAAATTGGACTGACCGAGGAGTTGACAAGCCGACGCTCGCTGCGTACCCAGTATTCAAGGTGGGAATGATTCACGTCGTGACTGTGGACGACAGAGAGAAAACGCCCAATTTTGGCAAGCCAATGTTTAACCCTGCGACAGTTCTTTCAGCGCCCTCGGTGTGCGTGTACGGTCTCCGTGCATATGGTCGTCACAACGGAATTGATTTTGCATTTACAGACGTATTCGCTGACAATTTGTCGGAAGATGTTCGGAAGAAAATTTCTTGCTCGATCGGTGGCAATGAAGCGAAAACTGCCCTAGAATCGGGATTAAAGAAAGTGGGCGAATTGCTCCCCAAGATTGATAGATTTGCAGCTGTTGTTGGCGTAACTCCTAGTGAGACTGGACTGTCTAACGAAATTCCACAAGTTCAAGAAGTTGGAATCACCGGAGGCGATGTGAAATCTCAATTTGAATATTTGAAAAACATCCTAGGGAAAACGGTCAAGGCTTCTGAGTACTTTAAGCCAGGATCATACATTGATACGATTGGAATCACCAAGGGAAAGGGTTTCGAAGGCGTTATCACTAGGTTCGGAGTAAAAAGAAAACAACACAAATCTCGCAAAACAGTTCGAGAAGTGGGAGTTATTAGTCCGTGGCATCCTGCTACAGTCATGTACACTGTTCCGAGAGCTGGTCAGATGGGATTCCACCAACGTATGGACAAGAACAAGAGAATCTTGGCCGTTGCGAATGCCCAACAAACACCGATTACTCCGAGCGGAGGATTCCCTCATTTTGGCGAAGTCAGAGGAGAGTATGTAATCGTTCGCGGTTCGGTTCCTGGTCCCATCAAGCGATTGGTCGATTTGAGATTACCCTTGTATCCACGCAGACAGAAAGTTCAGGTTCCCAAAATCATGGAAATTAACGTCACTGGTAGCGCAGTCCCGTTTGTCGTTACACAACCACAGTCCAAGTAGCATAGAAGGTCATTTGATTGGAAACTCAAGTTAAGGTTCTGGATTTGGAAGGCAAGGAAGTGGAATCGTTTGACCTGCCGCTGGTGTTCAAAACTCCAATCCGAGAAGACGTAATCAACCGAGTTTATCTAGCTCTCCAGTCTCACCACAGACAGCCGCAGGGAAGAGATCCGCTTGCAGGCGAGCGAACATCTGCAGAATCAGGACACCCACCAACAGGTCGAGGTATTTCTAGAATTCCTAGGGTTAAGGGAGAGCGATATTCAAAATCAGGGATGGCTGGAGCTGTTGCGAGCACCGTTCACGGAAGAATGCCGCATCCGCCTCGTTCTGAGAAAGTTGTCTGGATGAAAGTTAACAACAAGGAACGACACCTTGCACTAGCCTCCGCAATTGCAGCTACTGGAAACACTGATCTCGTCACAAAGCGCGGACACAAGTTTACTGCAAAGCTACCCATTGTGGTTTCTGGAGACATTGAGAACATTACCAAGATCAGAGAGCTCAAGAAATTCCTCCAGATTGTGGGTGCTGACAAGGACATCGAGAGGGCTTCAAGACGCACCAAGAAAGTGTCTTCGAGTCTTGCGAAAGTTACCAGGATAGGCAATGGTCCTCTATTAGTGGTTTCAAATAACTCTAAACTCGCGGGAATTGTAAAATCGATGGAGGGCGTCTCACTTGTGAAGAGCGCTGACATTTCTGTTTTGGATCTTGCTCCTGGTTCAGCGGCTGGGAGGCTAACAATTTGGACTAAAGACGCGTTGGGTTCCCTGACGAAGAATGTCCAAAATATAGGTGCTTAAGATGAATCCACAGGACGCCCTAAAGATTGTAATAAGACCTTACGTCACTGAAAAGACGTTCTCTCTCATTGAAAAAGAGAACAAGATTTGTTTTCTTGTCGACACAAAGGCATCGAAGAAGAAGATCAAGAGCGCGATTGAAACCCTGTATCAAATGAAAGTGATTTCGGTGAATACTTCCATCACCGTAACAGGAAAGAAGGCCTTTGTCAGATTTGCACCTGAAAGCCAAGCAAGCGATCTCGCGTCAAGACTCGGTTTGGTGTAGACATAATTGGGTAAGAGAATTCTTCAGAGACATCGCGGAAAGGGTGGTCTCCAGTATCGCGCTCCGATCGTAGGCAAGTTTGCGAGGGTGCGGTATCCTTTCGTCCAAGATGGAGAGACAGCGGAAGCAAAGATCGTCGACATTGTCCACGAAAGAGGGCGCGCGTATCCTCTAGCTCAGCTTGATTTTTCTGGAAAGCGATTCTACATTCCCGCAGTAACAGGAATGACTGTTGGTTCGCAGATTCAGATAGGCGCTCAAGCCTCTGTCTCCTCGGGAAATATTCTGCCACTTGCAAACATCCCAGAAGGGACGACAATTTGCAACATTGAGAGATATCTTGGCGACGGCGGGAGATTGGTCAGACAAGCTGGCGAATCCGCCCTGCTTTTTGCCAATACTGCCCAAGGCTCGACAATTAGGCTTCCATCTGGAAGAACTACATTCCTCTCACCACGATGTCGTGCTTCAATCGGCATTGTCAGCGGCGGAGGCAGAACGGACAAGCCGTTTCTGCGTGCCGGTGCAAAGTATCACTTGATGAAGTCGAAGGACAAGATGTATCCGAGGATGCGAGGAATTGCAATGGCTGCAGTTTATCACCCATTCGGTGGCGGAAGACACCAGCATCCGGGTAAGTCAACATCAACCTCGCGGAATGCTCCACCAGGAAGGAAGGTTGGAAATATTGCACCGCGTAAGACAGGTCGGAAGAGAATTCCTAGACCCGAGGATAGTCAGGTTAGATAGATATGCCAAGAGAATACAAGTATCGCGGATATTCATTAGAGCAGTTGCAGGGAATGTCTTTCGAGTCATTTCTGGGTCTCCTCCCGTCGAGACAGAGACGCACGTTGAACAGGGGGATCTCAGATGAGAAAAAGAAACTTATCGAAGAAACTAGACTCGCGAAAGAGGGAAAGATCAAGAATCCCATAAGGACTCACGCCAGAGACATGGTGGTGTTGCCCTCCATGGTGAGCTTGACTATTCATGTACACTCTGGCAAGGAGTTCGTTGCGCTAGAAATAAAGCCCGAGATGGTAGGACATTATATCGGCGAATACGTCATAACAAACAAGAAGGTTGTCCACGGAACTCCTGGTATTGGCGCATCAAGATCAAGTCTTTACGTTCCATTAAAGTAATTCTCGGCCGAAATCATCAAAGAAAAACTCTGAGATTTCTCCAATTCACAACGTAAGGTATTTATCCACTAAAAACTGGGTCATTCACTCTACGAGTGTTTCGTACAAGTTGCCGCTATTCAGATACGCATTCCAGAGCTACGATCCCCTCTTACACATTCGTGCAAGCGGAAGGGAAGTGGACGTCTCGCCAAAGACTGCGAGAGAGGTTTGCAAGGCAATCAAGGGTATGTTTTTGAACGACGCTAAGGCGTATCTGAACTCCGTCAAGGAAAAAGAAGTCCCTGTTTCTTTTCGAAGGTTCAAGAAAGGAAGCGGACACAGATCAGAAATAAATGGATTCCATGCGGGAGGTTATCCAGTTAAGGCTGCCACCAAGGTTTTGGAAGTCCTTAGCAATCTGGAAGCAAACGCGGAATTCAAAGGAAGAGATTTGGACAGAATGAGAATTATCCATGCAACAGCAGCGAGGGGCCGAATAATCCGCGCTTACACTCCAAGAGCTCAAGGACGTTCATCGCCATCATTTAACACATTAGTTCATATTGAATTAGTTGCAACGGAGGCATAATCAAAATGTCTACTACTACCATTACCACAACCAAAAAAGTCATGAACAAATTCGCCCGCAATGCAGACGTTGATGAGTTTTTGGAAAAGGCATTGGTTGAAGCTGGGTATGGCGGAGTCGATATTGCATCCTCACCTGTTGGAACTAGAATCACGCTTTATGTGCAAAGACCCGGACTAGTAATCGGCCGCAGAGGTATGGGCATTCGTGATCTCACAGAAAAACTAGAGAAGAAATTTGGATTGCCAAATCCTCAGATTTCTGTAGTCGAGGAAGAAGTGCCAGAGCTAAATCCGAGGATCATGTGTGCAAGAATCTCACAGACTGTCATCAGAGGTACGGCATTCAGACGTGCTGCTTTGTGGGCGATGACCTCAATTATGAACGCGGGAGCGCTTGGCGTAGAAATAACAATTGCTGGTAAACTGCGGAGCGAAAGGGCTCATTTTGAAAGATACGTTCAAGGCGTCGTCCCAAAGAGCGGAGAGACTGCAGATAGAATAGTTAGAAGGGCAACCACTGATGTCCTGATGAAAATGGGATTGTATGGTGTACGAGTGTGCATCGCGATAAAGAATTCGGTTGCGCCAGAAATTGAAATGAAAGAAGCCGTTTCCGTCGAACCACATGACGCCGCGGCAGAAGCACCACACGAAAAAACTGCACAACCGGTAGCACAGACTAAAGAACCGGATGCCCCTAGGTCCTCTCGACGAAGTTCGATGAGCAAGAAGGAGCCAAAGATAGAAGATGAAAAAACTAAAAACTGAAGAATTATCAAAACTTTCCGAGACAGATCTCGTAAAGAAGCTCAATGACATGAGTTCTGAGCTTTCCACACTCCGGTCGAAGGCTGCGCGTGGAACTCTCAAGAAGGAACGCGGAGAAATAAAATCAATCCGAAGAAACATCGCAAGAGCACTCACTGCACAGAATGCAAGAAAGCGCGCGGAAGCATTACAGCCTGTTAAGAAAGAATCTGGCGATAAGAAGGAAACGGAGGAGAGCAAGTAGAAAATACTCGAAAAGTCGGCATTGATATGCTGGACTTTTCATTGCCCCACATTTGGTGAATTGAAATTGTATAATGGATTGTTGATTGGAAAAAGAATAGAAGTTTTGTCTGCTCTTGACAAGAGTCTGATCAAGAAAAATGGATTGATTGTTGATGAAACCAAAAACTTGTTGGTTATCCAATCACTGGAAGGAGTGCTGCTGAAACTTCCAAAATCCATAGTCACCTTGAATGTTTATGGACCTCGAGATAGCATTCCATTGATGATCGAAGGATCGAAATTGGCTGGAACTCCAGATGATAGGATAAAGGCTTAGGGTAATACAAGATGTCTGAATCGAGAAATATTGGGTTAGAAGTGAAGATGCCGGAGAGGCAGTGTGAGGATCCGAACTGTCCATTCCACGGTTCACTCCGGGTTAGAGGAAAGTTACTGACTGGTAAGGTCGTTAGCGTTTCTGCGAAGAATATGGCTGTTGTCCAAAGGGAATCCACTCAGTTCATCAAGAAGTACTCGAGATATCTCAAAAAGCGCCACAAACTCCACGCGCATCATTCGCCTTGTGTCGACATCGCGATGGGTGATGTTGTTACCGTGGCCGAGTGTAGGCCAATTTCGAAGACAGTTTCCTTCGTCGTAGTGGCCATAGAAAAAAGCGCTTCTGCAAAGAGTCCAGTTTCCAAGTAGGGTTGAGAGAATAGATGTCATCAAAGTCAAGAGCAGTTTCAGCAAAGGGAGTTTCGGAGTTCAAACTCTACATAACAAGAGCAATCCCAAACAATGCAGTAATAACTTGTGCAGATAATACTGGAGCCAAGACTCTGCGAGTTGTAAACGTTACAAGATATCACGGAAGACTAAAACGAGTTCCGGCAGCGTCGGTTGGAGATCATATCACGGTGGTTGTAAAGCGAGGACCACCAGAGTTACGAAAACAAACATTTGGAGCGGTAATCATACGACAAAAGTATCCAGTGAAGCGTGTAAGCGGCCAGCGAATAATGTTTGAGGACAATGCAGCAGTAATCATCACTCCTGAAGGGGATCTGAAGGGGACGGACATCAAGGGACCAGTAGCCGCAGAAGCTGCAGAGCGGTGGCCAAGAATTGCAAATCTTGCGACAATGATAGTTTAGGGTTGAAGTATTCAAATTGAAATTAGAGCAACAATCGTCAAAGCCTGTAAGAGTCAGAAGAAGGCTTGTACTCAACCCAGTTCGGGAAAAGAGTCTCAAACTAGTGCGGGCCTCTCTTTCATCGGATCTAAAGTCAAAGTATGGTAAGAATTCGATTCGTATTAGAATTGGTGACAGTGTAAAACTCGTTAGAGGTGAATATTCAGGAGTCGAAGGAAAGGTTCAGCATCTCTTCCCCAGCGAAGGAAGATTAACGCTCGAAGGTGTTACGCGAGAGAAGATTGCTGGAGGGACGACTGAAGTGAGAATTCACGCCTCCAACGTGATTGTGACGGGACTCAATCTTGATGACAAGTTTCGCAGATTGAAACTTGAGGGATCTTCGTAGAAATTCATGGATTGATTATAATGGCAAAAAAAAGTGGTAGTCTCAAAGTAAAGAGAACGACAGTTCCAGCGTTCTGGCAGATCGCGAGAAAAGACAAACGTTTTGTCGTTAGGACATCGCCTGGTCCCCATCCCAAGAGTTATAGTTATCCGCTTCTTGTGGTCTTGCGCGATATTCTGGGTCTCGCAAAGACAAGGCGTGAGGCGCTTTCAGTCTTGAATGAAGGAAAGATCAAGGTCGACGGAAGAGTCGTCAAATCAGAGGCCTTCCCCGTCGGATTGATGGATGTTGTCAATCTCGTGGATGTTGGCCAATCGTATAGAATGGTACCGTCCTTCGGAAGACTAGTGCCTGTAGAAATTACGGAGAAAGAAAAAGATCTAAAACTTTGCATGGTCAAATCAAAGAAGACTGGCAAAGGTGCCAAGATTGGCTACGGATTGCACGACGGAAGATTGATCTTCCCTGAAGCCGAAGTTGACATCAAACCAGGCGATGGTTGTATAATCAAGGTGCCAACTCAAGAATTCCAAGGCAGTTTTAGGCTCAACAAAGGTAGTCTCGCTCTACTGATTAGAGGAGAACGTTCCGGTGAAGTCGCCACTGTAGAAGACGTGAAGCCCGGAACTTACCAGCGTGGATCAATCGCAACCATCAGATTTGCAGATGGAACTACTTCCGAACTCACGACATCTGTTCTTCTGCCGTTGGGAAAGCAACAGCCTGAGATCACGATCTCGAAGTTGCACGCATGATATTTTGGAGGAAGTTGAAAGATGAGCAAGACAACCACGGTTCAAGAACAAAAGACTGACGCAATTGACCAAAGACGTGTGAGAATAGGCAAAGTAGTCTTGAACATTGGAGTTGGCCGCTCCGGCGAGGCTATAGAGAGAGCGAGGAGAGTCATCGAAGAGCTGGTAAAACAGAAAGCAAGTTCTCGCGCAGCGAAAAAGTCCATCCGAGATTTTGGCGTCCACAAAGGAGAGCCAATTGGAATGATGGTCACGATTCGTGGGAAGAAGGCTCCTGACGTTTTGAAGCTTCTGCTTCAAGCTAGAGAGAACAAGATTCCTCCAACCTCATTTGATGATTTTGGCAATTGCTCATTTGGTGTCAAGGAGCACATCGAAATTCCAGGCGTACGATATAGTCCTGAAATTGGAATTTTTGGAATGAATGTGTCCGCAGTCCTAGAGCGATCCGGGTACAGAGTTTCGAAGCGAAACCGCGCCCCAACCAAGATTGGCAGAAACCATCGAGTGGGCCGTGAGGAGGCATTAGAGTACTTCAAGCAAAACTTTGGTGTGGAGGTCGTCTAGTTGCCGAAAGAGCGTCATGGAAAACCCCGCAAATTCGGAAAGGGTGCAAGATACTGTCGACGCTGTGGCCAATATGGTGCGTTGATACAGAAATACGATCTCATGTTGTGCAGACAGTGTTTCAGAGAAGTCGCGTTGAAAATCGGATTCAAGAAATATGAGTAGTAAGAGTGGAATTTAATTGGCAGCAAATAATGTATTAGGAAATCTATTCGCAACGATCTACAACAACGAGATTAGGAACAAGAAAGAATGTTTGGCGATTCCAGGGTCAAAGCTTGCTTCTGCGATTTTGCGATCGATGCAGAAGAACAAGTATATCGGTGAGTTCGAATTCATCGATGACGGGATCGCAGGCAAGTTCAAGATTCAATTGCTGGGCCGAATAAACAAGTGCGGCATCATTTCCCCACGATATAGCGTAACAAAGACTGGCTTTACTCGATGGGAGCGACAATACCTGCCAGCCGTGGGTGTTGGAATCCTAATTGTTTCTACTCCGCAAGGAGTCATGTCGCATAACGAAGCTCAAGAAAAAGGATTGGGCGGGAGATTGGTTGGATATGTCTACTAAAACTGTGCAAGCTCCCACTGCAAAGAAATCTCAGAACCTTGACGCAGTTCTGGAACTTCCGAAAGGAGTCAATGCGAAGTTTGAGGCGGGTTCGATTACTGTCACGGGACCTCTGGGTAAAGTGACACAAGACTTTTCGAAAATTCCAATTGACGTGGTCATTTCAGGAACAAAAGTCAGTTTACTAACGCATGGAGCGCGCCGAAAGAACAGATCGATACTTAACACGGGAAGCTCATTGATCAGCAACGCGATTGACGGTGTGACCAAAGGTTACCAGTATAAACTGAAGGTGATCTACGCTCACTTTCCCGTGACTGTTAAGGTGCAAGGTAAGAAAGTGCTAGTCGAGAATTTCTACGGAGAGAGATCTCCACGCGTAGCTGCTATCATTGGCGACACAAAGGCAGAAGTTCAGGGCGAGGACGTTATTCTAAACGGAGTCTCAATTCAGGACGTTGGACAAACTGCAGCAAATTTGGAACAAGCAACAATGGTCAAACGAAAGGATCAACGAGTATTCTTAGATGGTGTATATGTCTATGAGCGGATCAGAAAATAAAAAATTAGCGCCTCCCAGAAGCAAGCAGGAACTAGCGCGCTTGCTTGAGGTTAGACGGAAGATAAAGGCGAGGACTCCGAATTTCCGTAGATTTGAGTCGTGGCGTTACGTTAGGATACATGATCCCTGGCGAAAACCGAAAGGTATCGACAATCACATGCGACTCTCGGTAAATGGATGGCCGCATCTTGTTAAGATAGGGTACAGAGTTCCCAAGGAAGTGAGATACCTACATCCATCAGGTCTGAGGGACATTCTTGTTCACAACATGACGGAGCTCGAAGCACTTACACCTGCTGTTGACGCAGCAAGATTCGCCGCCGGTGTGGGTAGGCGAAAGAGGATTGAACTAGCTAAACGCGCGAAAGAACTAGGAATTAGAGTTTTGAACGGTCGGAGCCTTCTGGTTGGTGCCAAGACGGAATCTGAGTCGAAGGAAAGATCGAATTCCAAGTCGGGCAAGAAAAAATCAAAGCGATAGAGGAGTGGATTTCTAACAATGGCAGACCTTATCAACAAGAAGAGAATGGTTTCAGAACTCTTGGGCGTTGGAACGTCCAGGGTAAGATTGGATCCCGAGGCTACAGAACAACTGCAAGATGCAATTACCAGAGAAAGCATCCGAGGCTGGCTCTCAGCAGGGTTCATTTGGGTTGAACCGAAGAAAGGGAATTCACGTGGTCGAGTAAGACTTCGAAAACTGAAAAGGAAACGAAGAGGTCTCGGTCAGGGCACCAAGAAAGGCGCTCAGGGCGCACGAGTTGGCAAGAAGACTGTCTGGGTTGCTCGTGTTAGGATGCTCAGACACATCTTGAAGGTGAAAAGGGATCGTGGAGATATTTCAAAGCAGGATTTCAAGAGACTCTATTTGCAGGTGAAGGGTGCTCAAATTAGAACTAGAAAGCGCCTTGACGAAGAGCTCGCAAAGGTGGCCCGGAGGTAAATACTCATGACTACGAACCACTATGTTCACATTTTCCGCCGAAGAAGGGAAGGAAAAACAGACTACCGAAAGCGAAGAGGAATAATCTTGGGGAAGCTGCCGTTTCTATTTGTCAGAATTTCTGGCAGATATATCTACGCGCAGGTAATCCGACCTACGGCAACTGGCGATCTAACACTTTGCGCGGCGTCTTCAAGAGATCTGTCAAAGTTTGGGTGGAAGGGTTCTTCTAAGAACCTTCCTGGTGCGTACTTGACTGGTTTTTACTTGGGGCAGCTCGCGCGTGAAACCAAAGTGAAAAAAGTTATTGTGTATTCTGGTGTCGGACGATTCATTCACGGTTCTAGAATCGCCTCTGTAATCAATGGTGCGAAAGAAGCCGGTATGGAAATCGCCGTGTCTGAGGACAGTCTGCCTGAAGAAGATAGAATCAATGGATCTCACATTGCAGATTACGCCAAGAAATTGGAGGCAGAAGACAAGGAAAAGTTCAACCACATTTTCTCCAAAGTATTGTCGTCAGGTATCAGTCCTGCGGATTATCCAGCGCATTTTGAAAAGGTCAAGACTGCGATCGAAAAAGGAGCAAAGAACTAGAGGTTTTGTTTATGTCAGAAAATCAGAGTAGTTCACAAGTGGAAAGCCCTTCAGCGCCGAAAGCGCCACCACAGAGGGAGGAGCGAAGAAGAGAGCGCGAACAAGCTCCTTGGGTTCCAAAGACTCGGTTGGGCGTTCTCGTATCTACGGGAAAGATAACTACAATGGAAGAGATCTTTGAGACTGGTCAGAGAATAAAGGAAGCTGGCATTGTGAAGATGCTCATCCCGGACATCAAGTCCAACGTGGTTAGCGTGGGAAT
>Ga0187887_10002038_pt1 | contig 16643 bp, 15 predicted proteins | sample June2016WEW_7_10_FD_132977 | JGI IMG/M metagenome (GOLD analysis project Ga0187887, IMG submission 132977) | Peatland microbial communities from SPRUCE experiment site at the Marcell Experimental Forest, Minnesota, USA - June2016WEW_7_10 | ecosystem: Environmental > Terrestrial > Soil >...
AACGACGACCCATCCAACAACTGGGACGGCGTCCTTCCTACCCTCCTCGACAAGATAGACTTGCTTCTTCCCAATGAAGATGAAATCAAAAAAATAGCCGGCAAGCCCACACTCGACGAAGCCCTGGATGCCCTCGCCCCTCGCATCCCCCTCATCGTCGTCAAGTGCGGAGCCCGCGGAGCGCTTGTACAGTGCGGCATCCAGCGTGACTGGGTCGCCCCTGTCCTCGTCGAGCCCATCGACACCATAGGCGCCGGCGACAGCTTCAACGCGGGCTTCCTCCGCGCCTACCTCAACGGCGACGATCCCCTCCGCGCCGCAGCCTTCGCCAACATCACGGGCGCCCTCTCCACCCTCCGCGCCGGAGGCACCGAAGCCTACCGCGATGCCGACCTCCGCACCGCCTTCCTCAAGCAACATGGGCAGACGCGGGCACCCCTATCTCACACTGCCCCACCCATCGCCTCTTAGCTGATGGCCAAAAGGCGATGCGTAAGATCTACAGAATGAGTAGGGTGCATGCTTTCTAAACGGTCAGCATCGCGCGTTTAGATGAAAATCTCTGCTTATGCGTAGATTTGCGCGGAAAATCTCGCCTTATGAGGCCCGTACGGATGGAAGTCATTGAATTTATTCACCTACCAATCTCACCTTATGCGTCAGCCCACAGTCGCTTCGCGCAACAGCAACACAAAGCCCCGCCGTCAGGCGGGGCTTTGTGTTGCCAGTTCGCTGGTCATTGGCAAAACTATCGGATCAATCGACATCCGGTACGTCAGATCCGACACAAAGTGCCGGACGTAAGGGAAGAAAATCAACTTCGCCTCAAGGTTCGCGAACGCCCGAACATATTCTTCGCTCGCCTCCAGGGCTAGATCGAATCGACCCGAAAAAGCAGCGTTGTGTTCGCACGCTGAGCGCTAGCAGCCGTACTGTTTTTTCTCCTGCTCGATAGGTTCCCAGGGAGTCGGTAAAAACGTACGTTGGAAGAAGGTATCGTCTACAACATACTGTTCGTGATTTTCACCTTCGATGATCCAGTCCCCGGTGTGAACAGGACGCTTCCCAAGATCAGTAACGATCGAGTCATCCTGGGTGCATTGACTCGCTTTCACCAGCAGGGGTCTACGTGTGCGAAAAGTATTCCGAAAAGTATTCCGAAAAGTATTCATGGATTGGCTCCGTCAGTGCTTACAACCGACAAGAATCATTCCATCAGCCAACCCATAAAAAAGGCGTAAGGCAAACGCTAAATGTTTAACACCTTGCCTCCTCCTCCCCACCACCCCCAACTTGACACCCGCACCCCCCGGAAAACACCCCACCCGACCCCCAAAATCTCCACCTGCGTCAAATGACCCAATCAAGCCGCCCCAACCCCACCGAACGTGCGTCCCGAAACTAGGCTAAACACGTCGCTGGGTAACCCGAAACCCACCTAAGTTGCACAAGTTTTCACCGCCTCCCCAGCCGGGCGGGCTCCGCTCTGCCGCACAACCGGTGCCGTTCCTCAAGCGTTCCTGGCACGCGTAACCGGCCGTTATCGCTTTCTTCTTGCTAGCTTGGCCCAGTTCAGAGATAATTTCCGCGAGTTCATGGGTTCTGACATGTCTACTCGGGGAGACCCTGCCGAGGAACTCTTCGCTGCGGCCCTGCCCTTATCGCGCGAGGAGCGTACCTCCCTCCTTGATCGCACCTGTGAGGGTGACCCCGACCTGCGCCACGCCGTCGAGGCCCTGCTTGCGGCAAGGGAAGCGCCGGAGGACGCGACAGCCTCTGTCGTGATTGAATCTTCCGATCTGGACACCAATGGCCCCTTCGAAATAGACAGGGTGATCTTCAACCGTTTCAAGATTCTGCGCTTCATCGCCCGCGGCGGAATGGGAGAAGTTTGGGAGGCTTGGGACAGCCAGTTGCAGGAGCGTGTAGCCCTCAAGACCATACGCCCGGACATGGTGCAGCATCCTGAAGTGGTCGAGCGTTTCCGCCGTGAAGTACGACAGGCCCGAGCCATCTCCCATCCCAACATTTGTCGGATTCACGAGCTGTTTACCTACGAAACGCCCTCTCACGCCAAGGGAATCTTCCTTTGTATGGAATACCTTGACGGCCCCACGCTCAGTGAGTATCTCCGCCACAACGGCCCGTTCGAAACGGATGCCGCACTCGACCTCGTGCAGCAGTTAGTACAGGGATTGAACAGCGCCCATGCTCTCGGCGTCGTTCACCGCGACCTAAAGTCCAGAAACATAATGCTCGTGAACGCTGGACCCGGAAAACTGCGCGCAGTGATCACAGATTTTGGACTGGCATTGAACGTTCTCACGCCAAACGGCGGGCTGCAGGAGGCCAGCGGGCAAGGCACGCCCGCTTACATGGCGCCTGAGCAAAGGCTCACGGGCGATGTTACGGCGCTCGCCGACCAATATGCCCTGGGTGTGGTGATGTGTGAAATGACCACCGGTTCTCTCCCCGTTCGCACGGAGAGCAATCCTTTGCAGGAGGCAGAGGGAGGGAAGCTTCCCGCCAAATCGATTCCCGATCGCTGGGCAAACGTCATCGAGCGCTGCTTGGCGACGCACCCGCAAGATCGATTCCCGAGGCTTGACGACATCGTGTCGGCTCTCAGGCCTCCCCGACGAAAATGGCTATTTTGGGCGGCGGGTATCACCATCGCGTGCCTGGTGCTGGCAACAATCGGTTGGAGGTGGCACAATCGTCCAGCCGATCCGACCAGTCTGGCGGTGTTACCGCTTCACAATGCCAGCGGGGACAGTAGTCTCGACTACGTAAGCGCTGGTTTCACCGAGGCGCTTACCAATGACCTGGCTGAAATGCCCGGCCTGCAGGTAAAGGCGGCTGGCATCACCGAACGGTACTCTGCCCAAAGCAACGATCCCGGTGAATCCGGCAGACGTCTGAAGGTGAAATCCGTGGTGAGCGGGTCATTCTCCGAAGCCGGTAGCCAGGTGCGCATTCCCATAGAAATCATCGACGTAAAAAGCGGTTCGCAAATAGGGGGTCAGACCTACGAGGGCGATATTTCCAATCTTGCCGGGCTGCAAAACGATATATCCACCGACGTGGCCTACCACCTCAAGGTTCGTCTCAGTCCGGACATGAAGGCCCGGCTCAAACGCCAATACACCACCAACTCGGTAGCCTATGATGCGTATCTGAAAGGCCGTTACAGGCTCACGAAGCGGTCGGGTGCCGATCTGCTTGCGGCGGTCGCGGAATTTCAAAATGCACTCAATGCTGATCCACACTACGCTCCGGCCTACGCAGGTCTGGCCGAAAGTTACAGCGTGCTGGCGATATTCCGCTCTGGAAACCCGATCCCCATGCTGAAGAACGCCCTCAAAACGGCGGACCAGGCGCTTGCCTTGGACCCCGCCCTGGGTGAAGCCTATGCCTCGCGCGCCTTGGCTCGCGTCACTTTGAACTACGACTGGAAAGGGGCAGAGAGCGACTATCAACGCGCTGTGGAACTAAACCCCAACGATCTGAACGCTCATATTGACTATGCCGTCCACCTGCTGGTCCCCCTGGGGAGAGATGCGGAAGCGCAGGCGCAGATGGCCTATGTACAGGCCATCGATCCGAATTCGCTACTTACGAACATCAGTCGAGCTTGGGTGGCGCAATGCGGTGGGCGGCCAGCCGAGTCGGCCCGCTTGCTGGAAGAGCAACTCAAAACAACGCCCAACCTCCAGCAGGCAATCGAAGTGCTCGCCGTTGACTACCTTGAGCTCAAGCGGCCAGCGGATGCCATCCACCTTCTCCGGACCGCCCCTGTTGATCCCGGGACGGAGGCTGACAGGGCCATCATGCTCAGCATTGCCTATGCTCAGGCCGGAGACCGTGCCAGTGCCGCGAAGTGGTTCAAGCAGGCTTCGGAAAAGGGCGATCCGCAAAATTCTTTCCCGTATCAGACCGCGGTCTACTACACTTCTCTCAGAAATTATCGCAAGTCATTGGACTTGTTGGAAATGGCCTACGCCCGGCGAGACACCGACCTGCTTTCCGTCAAAGTGGATCCCTTGCTAAAGCCTCTGCATTCGGATCCTCGCTTTCAGCAGCTGCTTGGTCGCATGAATATCGAATGAAGGAGGAGGTCACATGACAAGGCAAGAGTTTCTAGATGAGGTGGGATTAAGTAGCGAAGAGTTCCGCGATCTTATCCAAAAGTTTGTTTACTTTCTGGAACCGTTGAATGAAGCCCAGAGGGATGCCATCCACCGCTCGCTGCCGACGATTACGGAAGCCGCCCGTTCGATGGGGCCGAAAGTGACTCCAGATCGACTCGGCGAGATTTTGAAAGAGATTCTCGAAGGGATTGATTACGTCATGCTAAATTGCCATGCCATCCGAGTTATGAACCTCGATCCCAGGAGATCCATTGCCCCCCATCAATACAAGCCCGAGGAACCTGAGTAGCCAAAAAGTTGATGGTTTAGATCGCGTGTTCGGCGCCTCCGAAACCTTTGACCGGTTAAGAGAGATCGGGAACACATTAGGCGTGAGACGCATGGCGGATATCACCGGCCTCGACCGAGTCGGGATACCTGTCTACTCTGCGATCGTGCCATTGTCTGATGACGCCCTCTCTGTTTACAACGGAAAAGGACTGCGGCCCATCGATGCGAAGGTGGGAGCGCTGATGGAGTCCATCGAGCGGCAAACGGCACTCAAGGCCAGGTTGCCTTACATTGAAGCGACCTACCGTCAACTCTCGCAACAGGCCCGAACCCTGGATCCCTGGAAGATTAACCAGGCCTTGTTTGAAGACTTCACACCGGAAAGCCTGTGCAGTTGGGTGCGCGGAACGGACCTGTTTTCAGGAGAACAAGTCTGGGTACCCGCACATTTGGCAGGATACCTTTGGAATGATGTGCCCCATCGTTCACCGTTCACAGTAAACGACAGCAATGGGCTCGCTTCCGGGAATAACCGTCTTGAAGCTGTGTACCATGCGCTCTGCGAACTGATTGAACGCGACTCCTGGAGCCTTGCAGAACTGGGCGCAAGCTTCTTGCCCGCGGCAAGAAGCCAAATCATCCGTGGCAGTTCAGCAGGTCACAGCGATGATCTCGAACATTGTCCTAGCGTTGAAATACCTCAGGACAATGAGTTGTTCCGGGCCTTTCGGGAGGCAGGCTTGGATTTGCAGGTACGGGATATAAGCTCCGCTCTTCAGGTGCCGGCATTTGTTGCTTCCGTAGCAGATGAAAGCATCTTCGGTTTTCCGATGGCGCACGCCGGTTTTGGCTGCAACCCAAACGCCAATGTCGCCTTGCGCCGGGCAATTACGGAAGTCGCGCAGTCGCGTTGCGTCGACATTCAAAGCGTTCGCGAAGATATCGTAGACTCCAACGCACCCAAAGAAACGTTTGCGCCCCACACCAAGCGGATCGCCGTCATAAATCGGAGAAGTTGGGTGACCGCTGAGTCGCGGACCCGCCGCCCCTTTGAAGCGATCGAGTCTCACCGCTTCGACGACCTTAATCAAGATCTCCAGTGGCTAATGGAGCGGCTCCAGTCTGCCGGTTTATCCGAAGCAATTGTCGTAGACTTCACCCCTGGCTGCACAACCCATTCCGTGGTGCGCGTCATTGTTCCTGGGATTGAGTTGTGGGCTAGCGACCACGGACGTGTTGGCCCACGTGCCGTCGAGTTCTGGAACCAACATGCATGACACCGTCGTATTTCTGGGTTCGAGCCTGCCTGTGGCTGAAGCCCGGCGCCTGCTCGATGCGGAGTTTCTTCCGCCCATTTGCCGTGGCGACATCGATCGTTTGCCTGCCAGCATTCGCTTCATCGGAATCATCGATGGGGAATTTTTCCAAAAACTAGCGATCTCGCCGAAGGAAATCATCAAGGCGCTGGATCGCGGCATCAAGGTTTACGGCTCTTCCAGCATGGGCGCACTTCGAGCCGCGGAAACGCACACCTTCGGCATGGTGGGGATTGGCCGCATCTTTGAGCAGTTTCGCGATGGCATTCTCGATGCGGATGACGAGGTTGCGGTCGCTTATGAACCGGGTACCTACCGGGCGCTCTCGGATCCAATGGTTAACCTTCGCGAAGCGTTAGCGCTCGCACTCAGTGCAGGAGTAATTACCGAAAGCCAACACCACGAGCTGATCTCTGCGGCTAAGGCCCGCTATTTCCCGCATCGATCATGGCGCGCGCTCGAGGAGATTTGCCCTCCGCTGAGGATGTTTGCCGAGAGCCAACCCCTTCCGGATGCGAAGCGTGACGATGCACGTGCGCTGTTGACTGCCATGAGATCTGCGCGCAAGCCTGCATCGGCAGAATTGGAAGGAACGTGTGCGCACGCTGAGAGCTCAACGTTGGCTGACCGCTGACGCACCGGCTGCGTTGTTGGGGCTTTCCGGCGGTCCAAAATAGCTGCTTCTGAGTGGGCCGTGCGCGATAACCACGCGCTCGAGTACAAGCGCTGGGTCGACCGCCCAGATATGCAACGTATGCGCACCCGGCTGCGAGATCGAGAGCGGAATCTCAACCTTTCGGCTGTCATCGCTGACAGCAATGCCCCAGTCGAGTTCGGTGTTGTGCTCGAGTGTGTCGATCACTTGTCGTGGTCCATCGTCGACGGAGATGGCCACCCGAAGTCCGCGCCTCGGAACGAAGTTGAGAGTCGGCGCTAAACGCAGGTGCAGCGTGAGGTCTTTCGTGTCATACAGGTACACACTGTAGCTCAGGCCGGCCGGCGAGTTGGTATCACTCGGCGAGTCAACCGGAAATACAGTCATAGCAGACTTGCCTTCGCCATACGCTGGAAGCTCTACCCAGTGTGCCTCCGTGGAATTTAGAGCTCCGCCAGTGCGCGCGGATGTGTCGGCGGCCTCGATGGCCACAACGTTGTCCTGCTCGACGAAGCCTTTGAAGTCAGCGGACGGCGGTTGCCCGGAGGCCTGGACCAGTTGTCCGTTGCGCAGAAAGGGTGGCAAACGGCTCGGAAGCTCATGCGGAGTAATGTGCAACTCATGGCCTCCGGGCTGAAGCTCCGTAACGGCGGGCATGGCGTTGGCTGGAGGCTCCTGCCAGTACGTGTACCCGATGTGTGTCTGATCCATCATGTGGTCCCACTTGCCGCCCAGCAGCTGATGGTTGTATTCGTCGGTTAGCTGCTTGTCCAAAGTAAAGCGACGCTCGACCTCAGACTTGTACTCGTTGGTCTTCATATCGCCAAGACGCGAGCTAAGCGCATTGCGGCCTGCAGCGATATACATCAGCGCGACATTACCGCTGGCATCCACCGGGTATTTCACCAATTCGAAAAAGCTCGCCTGTTCGTCGGCCGGCAGTTCCTTCGCGAGCGCGTCGGTTCGCTGGATCAGCCCATTCCATTCGTCGGCCACACGATCGGCCTCGTTGTAGTTCGTGATCGAGAAGGTATTCGCATCCAGCAGTTCGGGTTTACGGTCGCTGTTCAGGCGAGTGTATCCCTCAACGCTGGAAGCAATCTCCTCGGCATGGTCTGGACCGAACTCGCGCCTAGCCCAGTCCACGGTAAATTGATGCAGGTTGTCCTCATTCCATCGCTCCGGCGTGCGGGCGTAGTCGAGGAAGAATTCGATGGGGAACTCCATCGGCTTCAGATCTCCGACATTCACAATCCAGATGCGATCTGCGCCGTAGGTGAGCGCGATGTGCATCTGCTCCCAGATCTTTGGAACGTAGTTGGTATTGAGCCACTTGTAGTTGCGAGGCCCTCCAACGTAATCGAAGTGATAATAGATCCCGGTCCCGCCCGAACGCTTTCTCTCCTCGGGCGTTGGAACTCGGCGCAGGTCACCCCAGTTGTCGTCCGACCAGAGCAGCGTTACATCGTCGGGCGCCCGCATACCCTTCTCGTAGTAATCCTGCACCTCCTTGTACAGCGCCCAGAGCTGCGGAACCTTGGTGATATCCGGGTTCACAGTCTCTTTCAGAATCTCGCGCTGTTTCGCGACGATGGCTTCGAGCTGCGCGCTCCCCGCCGCGGTGGACATCGGAGTATCGGCCAAACCACGCATCCCGAGCGTCACGATCTGCTCGTAATTCTTGTTGCGGATCATCCCCTCGCGCCAATACTCATCAATCTGCTTCGAGTTGGTTGAATAGTTCCAGGGACCATGGTTCGGATTCTGAGTCCATTCCTTCTCGGCACGCATCATCGGTTCTTCATGCGACGTACCCATCACGATGCCATACTCATTCGCGAGACGCGTGTTCTCAGGATCATCCGTCGCGAAGGCATTGTTCCACATAGCCGGCCACAGGAAGTTCGCCTTGAGCCTCAGTAGAAGCTCAAACACCTTCGTGTAAAACTTGGAATTCATTCCGTCGAACTTTTCAGTGGTCCAGCCGGACAGCGCAGGCGCCTCGTCATTGAGAAAGATGCCGCGGTATTTCACCGCAGGCTCAGCTTGCAGGTGTCTACCCGGCTCGACGATCAAGGTGTCGTGATGTGGAATGCGCACGTCTGCCCACCAATACCAGGGCGAGACGCCAATCTGTTCCGAGAGATCATACGCAGCGTAGATGGTGCCGCGCTTGTCTGCCCCGGCAAGAACGAGCGCGCGACTCACTCCTGGAAATGGCCTCTCCACGACGGTAGTAACGGCAGACTCCCAGTGGCCTTCGACGCCCGCGACGTCCAGCTTATGGCGACGAATAAGATCGTCGATCAAAGGGCTATGTCCAATCGTGCCCAGGATGATCGGGGTGGTCTTTGCCGCATCGCCCACCGCGTGCAGAATGGCCGGAGTCACTCCCGAAACCCGTTGAATATCATCGCGAAGATCCCCCGCAACCCGCACCACGCCAGGCCAATCATCATCGCTGACGAGAATCGGTGTCGCTTTCCCTTGGCTGACAACCGGAAAGCCTGGAGAGCCGGCAGTGAACGCGACATACGGCTGCTCCCCGATGCCTTGGGCACGGCTCTCACAAACAGAGAACATCAAGAAGATAAAAAGCGCGGCCAACCTCACAACTTGCTTCACTACGAGCACACCCCTGATGTCCGCTTGAGAAAGAACGAACACTCATCACCTATGCTCGCTCCAAACCCATCAGAAATCTAGTCGCGAGCTATAGCCACAGCTCTTAGCCGATTTCAAGGTGCCGCTCCTCGTCGACTCCGAGCCGGCAGGCTTCGAGCGCGATCCATCGGCTCGATTGACACCCGCTGGTTTCCATCTCAGGAACACTCAGCAGGCCGTGGCCTCGCAGAGCGCTCTGCAGCAAGGTCATGTATCTCCTTTCCGATCTTGCTTTGATTGATCGCCAACTGGATCACCAGGCTGATGAGGTTGCCGGTAATCCAATAGAGCGACAATCCCGAGGCATAATGCCATAAAGAAAATCCCATGACTGCCGGCATCAGGATTCCGAGCATCCACCGCTGAGAAGAAGTCATGCTGGGCGCAGGCGTAATGCACTGCGTCAGAATCATGCTCGCGATGATCAGCAAGGGCAAAATGTGCAACGGGTCCGGCGAAGACAGGTCCTTGAGCCAATACCAGTGAGCCTGGTGCAACTCGGGCGCACTCCGCAGCACCCTCATGTACCCAAACAGCAGCGGCATCTGCAAGACCATCGGCAGGCACCCGCCGAACATGTTTGCCCCCTCGGCCTTGTAAAGGTCCATCATCTCCACATTCATCTCCGCCCGCTTCGGGTCGTGGAGCGTGAGGTGCGCATAGCGCTGCTTGATCGCGTCAACCTTCGGTTGAATCCGCATCATCTTCAACGACGACTTCGTCGAAACCACGCGCGGCCAAGCGGTCACCAGGTTGAACATCACGGTCAGGACGATGATGGCCCATCCCCAGTTGCCAACGCCGTGGCTGTAAAGAAATCGGAGCGCCAGGTAGAGCGGTTTCGCGATGAAGGCAAGCCACCCAAAATTATCGGGTGTCCCGACAGAATGACCCCCAGCCGCTAATACTGGCGCGTTGAATGCCTCCGGTTGAGGCATTTGAGATCGTACCGGAACGGCAGCCACGGTCACAGAAGCCGCGGGCCTATGGACGTATCGGTAGCCGAAGAGAAGCATAAAGAACATCGCGACGAATACGAGGACTGAGCGCGCGTCGCCACTACCACCAGATTTCTGGACCGCAACCTCAGGACAATGAATTTCAGACAAAGGACACCTTTTCCTTCCGGGACGATGGCCCGGAGAACCGCTGCAAGAGACAGGGGGTGCATGGCGACGAAGCTCGCCACGCGCTTGCAATCAGCTGGAATTAGGAAAAGAGTGGCGGGGGACGCTGGAACGAAGGAGCCAGACTCGGCCCGGAACCTACAACGTGCAAATGCGCTGACACCCAGCGGTCTCGGCGATCCGGAACCGCAGCGCACCACCTCGCCGACGAGTCCTTCAGTCGGGCGGTAAGGACGCGGAAGATCGCTGGCGAGCGATCGACGACGTACAGCAGCAGCAAAGTCAGCAGCAGGAACGAGACCATCCCGCTCATGCCTGCGAACAACAGCGTCTGCCAGTAAGGAAGGCACAGCGCGAACAACCAGAACAGTTGTTCTTCCGCAGCCTGTGTGTAGCCTTGCGGCTTCGTCACATACCCTCCATTCGAAGTCATTCTACGCCATGGCAGGTAGACCCGATCGGTAAACGCTGCTTAGTCGTAGACACAACCTGCCGCGTCAATACTTCGACACCGCACCTCTGGATTCGTCGATGACTCACCTCGGCAATTAAGTCTAAGTCGTCCTTCGCAACGAGCGATGTGCTTCTAGGGCCGCAAGTTGCCGGGCTCAGGTTTTCGTCGGGCCAGGCCCAGGGCGCTTGGCTATCCAATTGCATTGAGAGAGAAGGCGCATGCGGCTGGGTGCGCTTGCGATGCTTTGCGCATCAAAAACTCGCTGGCTTCTGTCTTACGTACAGACCTGCCAGCTTCAAACAAATCTCAGTTCTCAAAACGAAAGGAGCTCACGGATGCGCATTCGCTCACTTCTTATGCTCGCCTGCACCGTGCTGATCGTCCGCCGCATGGTCGCCCAATCCGATAACGCCGCCCCTGGGGCTCTGCGGGTACCCGCCAGGGTCGTGCCGGTGCCCACCGATGTCAGCCCCGAGCTTCAGAAGTTGATCGCGGCTCCGCTCAGGCCTGGCTGGGACAAGCTCTGGACGACCGGCGAAGAGTGGCGAGCGGTCGCGAACGAACAGGCCGCCAAGACCGTTGAGACTCTACCCGCGATGCGCGAACGTCTCCACGTCACGGTGCAGCCCACGACGATCGACGGTGTACGCGCCTTCGTCGTAACCCCCGACGTGATTCCGCCCGAGCACCGCGACAAGCTGCTCATCCACGTACATGGCGGCTGCTACGTTCTCTCGCCCGGCGAGGCCGGCACCAGCGAGGCCATCCTCATGGCCGGCATCGGCCACTTCAAAGTGATCTCGGTAGACTACCGGATGCCGCCCGAAGCCTATTTCCCCGCAGCCCTCGACGATGCCATGACCGTGTATAAGTCCGTGCTCAAAACTTCCGACCCAAAGAACACGGCGGTCTTCGGCACCTCGGCTGGCGGCGCCCTGGTGCTCGAGATGATGCTTCGAGCCAAGCAGCAGGGACTTCCTCTCCCCGGCGCCATCGCGCCCGGCACTCCCATGTCCGACGTCACGAAGACCGGCGACACGTTTTACACCAATGAACTCGTGGACAACGTCCTTGTCTCCCGCAACGGATTCTGCGACGCGGCTACCGTCGTCTACGCTCACGGTCACGATCTCAGCGATCCCTTGCTCTCACCCGTGTACGGGGACATGCACGGTTTCCCGCCGGCCATCCTCACCACCGGAACTCGCGACCTGCTGCTCAGCAACACTGTCCGCGTGCACCGCAAGCTCCGCCAGGCGGGCGTAGAGGCCCAGCTCGAAGTCTTCGAAGGAATGTCGCACGCTCAATACCAATTCGACGATCGAGTGCCCGAGACCAGCGAGGCCTTCGGAGAGATCACGGCTTTCTTCGACAAGCATCTCGGCCACTAAGGAATGCGGCGCGGAGCATCGCGAAACTAGTGGACCTCTACATCGAAAACGCCGGTCTCGACAGTGTTGCCGTGTTTCATCTGAATGAAGATGCGGTACCGGCCGGGAGAGGGAAAGCCGTAGGGGAACTCAACGGTGGAGGAGACGGGCTCGGCGGGTGCCGCGCTCATCGCCATGCCGCTCATGTCAGGCATGCTGCCGCCTGCTGAAGTTTCGCTGGCTGCCGTGCTGGCGTTGGCGAGCATGACCGAAGGCATGGCGGCCGAGCCATCCGGATGTGTGTGGGCGAAGGTGCTGAAGTCAGACTTTACGAACGCAGCGTGGCCGGGCATACCGAGGTACAGCTCCATGTCCGATGCGGGTTTGCCGGTTCCGTCCAGCAGGCGGAAACGCAGGGCGTAGGCAGTGTTGGCCGTGATGGTCGACGGACGATCGAAGACCATGGTGTACCCGTCGGGAAGTTTGTACGTTGGACCGAGCTCACCCTGTGACAGAGGAGGAGGCGCGGCGGAGGCGTCCTCCAGGCTGAGCGTGCCGCCCGCAAAGCCCGCGGGGATAGTGAGCGTTGCTACTTCGGTTTCGGGAAAGCCGCTGCGATACACGATGTCGCCGAAAAGTTTGTAAGTGCCGGGAGGCATCGACGGCAGCGTGATATCGAGGCCTTCTTCGCCGGAGGGTGCAGGATGCAGGTGGAAGACGGCATCCATCTCGGGCTGGCGGATAGCGTAAAGGTGCATGAGATGGTTGTGATCAAGCAACAGGTTGGCATTCTTGAGAGGCTTCCATCCGCCCGGTGATTTCGGATCGGGGTCGCCGATGCGCAGGTCGAGATTGTCACCGACGAGAGTGGTGCGAAGGTCTGAGGAGCGATAGAGGTCCGCTGCATAATCGGCGGCTTCCACGTTCCACCAGCGTCCGCCGAGGTAGACGGCGAAGACGGCGACGATCAGCGAGAGACCGCCTGCAAGTGCTGCGTGCCGACGCCGGGATGTGTCGGGTTGCAGGCCCGGAGTGAGGCGGGATTCGCGCACCGCTGCTGTGACAATGCCGGCGATGCCCAGCACAAGAATGAGCCCAAGAATTCCCAGAGCGATCCCGAGCGGCCGCTGCATGTGAAGAAGCGCTGTAGGCGCTGCGGGTACGGGGACGCTCGCGGCAGCGGGGCCAGCGGTTCCGTCGATGCCGAAGCGAACCTGCCAGGAGCCTGACCCCATCAGCCAGAGAGACCCCGTGTAGAAGTTCGGGTCAGCGGTGGACGGCTTCAGCGCGTCGGGGGTTGGGGGATGATGCGAAGCTTCGCCGGTGAGCATGAGCGGCGTAATCGTGAGCGAGGTCACCGGTGCGCCGATGCTGCGGACCTCGATGATCGCGACACCGGGAATCACCGTGGGCGTGCGGATGGTGACGAAGAATTTGTAGGGGCCCGCGGTGATCGTTTCGAAGACGTCTTTATTGCCGACATGTGCCTGCGCTGGCACGACCAGCACCACGGCGGCGAGCAGTACGAGGAGCTTGCGGAGAATAGTACGCCTCATCGTTGAACACCACGCATCCAGTGGCCAAACCGGAGGCCAACCCAAGTGGAGGCCATGGCGCAGAGCGAAGCGATGCCCAGGCCTTTGGCCAAGACGATGCCGACCTCGGGGCGGAAGAAGCGACGGAGGCGATCGAAGTCAGTGGCAGGCGTGGCATAGTCAAAATAAATGGTTCCGAAGAAACGATTCTCGCTGGCTTTCGATAAGAGGAAGTTTGCGAAGGGCCACTCGACGACGACGAGAACCGCGATGAAGAGGATGCCGGAGACGATGGCGATCTGCCACGGCTTCCATGCGCGGGCGCGTTGCCAGAATAGATCGAGTGCGAGCGCCGGAATGAAAAGAAGCACGGGAAACTTGGCCGGCACAAAATGAGTGACAGGGTAGAAGACAGGCCCGAGTTTCGGCTGCGCGGGGAAGAGTGGAAGGATCAGGATTTCGAGGATGAGGATGAGCATGTAGATGCTCGCGGTCGTGGTCGCCGCCCAGCGGAAACGCGATGCCTGCGAGATGGTCGCAAACAGGATCGGGAGACCAATCCCCATCGAGATGTAGGCCACGGAGCGGTGCAGCCCGGTGTCATACGTGAACTCCTGCAGGAAGAACATCTGACCACCGATAGCGAGGCCGCCAAGATAGAGGAACAGGCGTTGCAGGGATTTAAAATCGGAGGTGCCGGCATCCGCCGCGCGGTTCATCGCGGCGAGAATGAGGAACATCATGCCGACGGAGACAGCTCGAATGCCGAGGATCAATAGCGTGTGAGGTGGGCTGACGATCTTGACGTCGAGCCCATACGCGTTATGCCACCAGTTGTCGAAGGGCGCCGAGGTCAGCATCGCCACCCCGCCCCATCCGGCAAGAAAGACGCCGAGCGGCGCGCGCAGGCCGAGGATGTTGACGGAGTCGCTGCGGAGTTTTTCGTCGTGACCGAAGGTCGCGTTCAGCACCAGCCATGCGCCGACCACGCCGGCCAGAACACCGCAGGCGTAGATGAGCATATGCGCGGGCGTCCAGAAGGTGTCACGGCCGATGGACCGGTGCCAGGACACGTCCCAGGCTCCGCCGATGGAGGCGGAGGTAACGGCCAGGGCTCCAATCCAGATGTACCAGGGCACCGTGGCCGTGCGGGAACTCACACCGGTAGCACTGGCAACCGGCGTGGGAGCAAGGGCCGAAGCTGAGTGGGCTGCTGAGGACATGCTTCCTCCGAAAGTGTATGTGGAGATAATACGTCCACAGCCCCGCGCTCGAGTCATCGCTTTGACGCGCCCGCCCTCCTCCCTGCGAACCCCACAGGGTCACCCCGCCCACGAGCAAATAGCCGAGTGCTTATCCATACGCGCTTTCGACGCCAACGCCAGCCCCGTCAAACTGCGGCGCAAGCAGCGCATCACCTCCCTCGAGCGGTAAACGCCCAGCCGCCGTCTCCATCACATAGGTCTTCATACGATAGGAGTACGCTCTGCCTAAGAGCGGGGCACCGGTGACGTCATCTGGCCCGTTTTGTATCAGTTGAAGGAAGCCACTTCGTCCGTGTTCCCTCCTCGAACCTGGCGTCAACGGCACAGCCCACGACTAAAAGCGGTCACAGATTTGCGGATCGATTGGCCCTCCTGGCCACACCGCTTTCCGCGTTCACGAGGAACGGTTCAATGAACAACTTCTGGATAAGATCTTCATCGCGCACCTGCTTCATGACACTCCTCCTGGCCGCTTGCGCAGGTTGCACCACAAATCTTCTCGCCCAAACCGCACCTGCGGTCATCTCCACCAACCCCGCCAACGACGCCACCGATACCCCCACAAGCATCAACAGCCATCTCAACATCGTCACCGGCGAAGCGGCGATCGCCACCTTCAGTCAGCCCATGAATCCGGCCACCCTCAACTCCCTCCCCGCCGGCCACCTCCGCACCTTCACCCTCGCCGACTCATCCGGAAATAACGTACCCGGCACCGTAGCTCTGGACGTCACCAACACCGTGGCCACCTTCACCCCCACCGTGCCCGCCCTCAACCCGAATACCAGTTACGTCGCCACCATCACCACCACCGCTGCCACCACCACGGGCATCGCGTTGGCCGCCCCGGTTAGCTGGACCTTTACCACGCGAAGCGTTCCCTTCACCAGTCAGGCGCCGGTAAATCTCGGAACGGCCGGCACTTTCGCTATCCTCACCAAGACCGGAGTAACTGACGTGTACGCCTCCGTGATCAACGGAAACGTTGGTTCCAGCCCAATCACGGGCGCCGCCATCCTGCTTACCTGCCCGGAAGTTGCGACCGGCAGCATCTACACCGTCGACGCGGCTGGCCCCCTCCCCTGCCGAATCAACAACGCGTCCTACCTCACCGGCGCCATCGGCGACATGGACCTCGCCTACACGGATGCCGCTGGTCGGACACTCCCCGATTCCACTGAGCTCGGTGCAGGTCAGATTGGTGGCCTCACCCTCACCGCCGGCCTCTATAAGTGGAGCAGCAACGTTCTCATCTCCAACAGCGTTACGCTCTCGGGCGGACCCAACGATGTCTGGATCTTCCAGATAGCCGGTGAGATCAACCAGGCCAGCGCCACCAGCGTGATCCTTGCCGGCGGAGCCCAAGCCAAGAACATCTTCTGGCAGGCTGCCGGCGGCGTCGCCCTTGGAACCACCGCGCACTTTTCGGGCGTGCTCCTCGGTCAAACCATGATCGCCGTCAAGACGGGAGCAACGGTCAATGGCCGGCTCCTGGCACAAACCGCGGTCACGCTCGAAAAGAATGCCGTCACACAGCCCGCACAGTAAGTAGCGGCCTGCCAAACCGTATCGTCCTCACCGAGGATCTCCATCGCGCCGATGCGAAGGAGATCCTCCGCGGGATTCGCCTGCCTTCTGTCGCTATCTTCGCCGATCGCCCGGATCTTCCGCAGACTGCCCCTGAGAAGTCGAGCCACCGTGACTCGCCTGACCCGAGACGCTAGGCCCCCCGCCATGGCTGGCCCATTCTCTATAGGTCTTTTGCAGAACGAAAAATGCTGCCTTCTTCTCACCTGCGTTAGAGATCAGCCCCTTCCGGTTGAAGCCATCCTGGAG
>Ga0187887_10002039_pt1 | contig 16641 bp, 4 predicted proteins | sample June2016WEW_7_10_FD_132977 | JGI IMG/M metagenome (GOLD analysis project Ga0187887, IMG submission 132977) | Peatland microbial communities from SPRUCE experiment site at the Marcell Experimental Forest, Minnesota, USA - June2016WEW_7_10 | ecosystem: Environmental > Terrestrial > Soil > Wetlands...
GCACGGCCACCGTCAGCGCCAACATCAGCCATCCCCGGATGCGCAGCCGAAACCCGCCGAAGGGTCCGCGCGCCAGCCGCTCAACCGCCGCCAAGCCGGCGCGGGCATCCTCGCGCGCTGGTTCTGCCGCCAGCGCCTGACGGAAGCTCTCCGCCGCCAGCAAAAACTCTCCTCGCTGTCCCTGAATCTTGCCCCGCAGCACGGCTGTTCCGGCGCCGGTCTCCGCGTCAACGAGATGCAAAACCTCGAGCGCGGCCGTCAGATGGCCCACCGCCGCCTGCCTTTGCGCTTCCCACCGAATGATCGCTTCCATATTCGATTCCATCGTCGGTCCACCTTCTCAGGGTCTCCGGTTAGTCGCCGTTCCCAGGCGTGGTTGACATGGCGCCGGCTCGCCGAGCCTCCAGATCACCTTCTTCGATTCGGTCGCCTTTGCCCATTTTGTCGAAGAGCTTCTGACGCTGTTCAAAAAGATCTCGATGAACTTCCGCCAACTCGCGATGCATGGCCTGCAACTCGGCAATCTCCGCGTCGCTGACCTTGGCAACGCCGCCCTTGGCCTCGATGCGATCATGCAACTCCGACGCCTTTACGAATGCATCGTGCTGCCGCGAGGTGACGCGCAAGCCGCTGAGCGCCGCCAGATCGAGGAGCAATTCGCGCCACGGCCGTCCGCGCACCGCGAACTCCAGGTCGGTAATCGATGCCAGGCAATGTTCAATCTCTTCGTCGTTGCCCGCGCGGGCAAAATCCCGCTCGATGTCGGTCAGCATGGCGCGTTCCTGGTCTTTGGTTACCTCTCGCAAGGTCTGGATGGAAACCTCGATCCGGGAGCGCCGCTGGGAGCGCTGCATCTGGCCGATGGTGCCCTCCAATTCGAGCGCCCGCTTGTAGGCGCGCACCTGGCTGTCCCGGTCGCCCGCCTTGGCCCGCCGCAGATCCTCGTCGATGCCCGCCACCAGCTTGGTCTCCCGGATGATCTCCAGCACGCCGGAGACTTCAGGGCTGGGCCGCTCGCCATGGAACCTCTCCACCTCCGACAGTTGATACTTCGCGCGATCCACGCGTTCTTCCAGACCCGTCAGCGTGTACTGAAAGCTCTCTCCGGTGAATACTGTCTCGAAGTCTTGATCCAGCAGCGGAATATATGCCACAGCCTTGATGCTGCGGGATTCGTCGACGCTCAGCGATACCTCAATCTCGGAGCCTGCCGGAATGTCCATGGTGACGCGCTTGTCGTCGCCTTTGATCTTCAGCGTCCCCACGTGCAGGCACGAGCCGGCCGTCTCGCCCTCCTTGCCCAGAAGGTCTGTCACCGACTCCAGCACCGGAATCCGCAGCACATCGTCGCTCGATCCTTTGCGCAGTGACTTGGTTGTCGCAAACTCTGATTTCCCGCTTGCCGGCAGTTCCGCGCCTGGCTCGATCAATGTGGTCGTCTTGTTAGCCTTCAGGGCCACGCGCAGCGAATTCGCCAGACGATTCTCCACAGCCAGGGATGGATACCAGATCGCCGGTTCCTGTACGCTGGCCAGCCGCTTGCCGTAACGGTCGAGCAGGTCGGCTCGAAACTCCGAAAGCATCGGCTTAGGCCCCTGGCTGAGCAGCAATTCAACCATGAAGACTCCGGTTGGGTCCACGGGCACGCTAGGGCTCTTCCAGAGGCCGTCAAGACGTTCGACTTCCACGCGCAGGCCATCGTATTCCGGCCCGTCTACGAGGCCAACCGCCTGGTATGTGGGCAACTGAGACTGGCGCTCGCAGTCGATTTTCAGCCGGTAGGAACCCGCGCTCATGGCCACGGTAACAGAATCTTCACCCGGGACCTCGACGGTGCCGGCATAGATGGCCGCGCCCTCCGCCACCGCGGTCATGGGATCGATGGAGCTTTCCAGGGGTATGCCGAGGCGCTCCCGCAGCATACTCAGGATCAAGGGAGTCTTCGAAGGGCCTCCGACCAGAATCAGCCTCTCCACATCGCCCGCGCTCAGGCGGTTGCTTTTCAGCAGCATCTTGCAGATCTGCACGGTGCGCTCGGCCAGGGGGCGAATCAGGTCTTCGTAGGCCTTGCGGGTGACCGGTATCTTGACTTCGACCTCTTTGCCCTGATCGTCAACACACAACGGAGTCTCCAACTCGACCAGGCTCTCCGCGCGCGCCGACAACTGGATCTTGGCGGCCTCAACCGCCAGCAGGAACCGGCCCCACTCATTGGAGAACTTTCCTCTGTCCATGCGAAACTTGGTCAGCTTGTAGCGCTCTTCGAGTTGCGTCAGGACGTAGCCGGCCAACTGCTCGTCGAAATAGCGTCCGCCCAGGTTGTCGTCGCCGGCGTGTCCGCCATCCGGAACAATCAGCTTGCCTTGTTTGGAAAAGACCAGCGAGACGTCCAGTGTGCCTCCCCCCAGATCGAAGACCATCCATTGCGCGCGACGCTGCTGGGTGTTGAATCCGTAACACATTGCCGCCGCGACAGGCTCCATGATCAGCGGGCAGTAGCGCAGTCCGGCCATCTCCGCGGCCATGCGCGTGCCCTCCACGGAGTTCTGCTTGAACTTGGCGGGAATGGTGACCACACACGCCTGGGCGTCCTCTCCGCTTTCGCGCTGATTGGCGCGCAGCAGCGCCTGGATGATGATGGCGCCTATCTCCGGCGCGCTCAGCGTCTTGCCCGCCGCGGTGAACTTGTATTGCGCGTCGCCGCCGATCTGCAGCTTGTATCCCGTGAACCCTTGTCCGTCGGCTGCCTGGCTGGTCAGCATGGCACTGCGGGCCGCCGATCCCACCAGCAGTTTGCCGCTCCGGTCGTAAAAAACCGCGGAGGGCAGCAGCAGGCCCCCAGGCTCCGCCGGAATCACATTAGGCCCTTGCGCCGTCATGCGGGCTATGCAGGAATTCGTGGTCCCATGATCGATTGCCAGCGACACATACTTTCTGGTCATCTACAAAGCTCCTCATCGAGATGCGAACGCCAGAGACGGAAGCGCCGGCGCAACTGGCGGCGCGCTCTTTCACTGCGCCGGCTTTGCTACGATCCCCTTGGCTTTCTGGACCAGCTTTCCGCTCAGCATCACAGCCGGCCGCTCGCACTGAACGATGGTGGCCCTTCGTACGTCGGGCGACGCCTGCGGCTCGCCCAGCGGCTCGAAGTCGTAGCGGCCGGGATCGTAGGCCTGGCCGCTCAGATCCTCATACTTGATTCCACTGTCGGCGAGGGTCGTCTTCAGCCGTTCCAGGTGCCCCTGCAGCCGTTCCGCTTCGGCGGAGCCTTGCTGGCGAGCCTTGCTCGCGGATCGCTCAAGCCGCAGCATCTGGTTGCAGATCCCCACCGCCAGGCCCTGGTCTGGAGCGGCAGGTAGCGCCGCCGCCGGCGCTGCGGGCTGCCCTGGCAACTGGGCCAGCCGCTCCTGAATCGCCGCAATTTCCAGTATCAGAAGACCGGTCTCCGGGTCGCCCGGCTCAATTCTCAACGCTGGCGGATACATCCGCTGCCTGAACCAATTCCATGCCCCACCCATATCGCCCCCAATCACATCATCATCAGCCGAATCCGCGCCTCGGCTGTCTCCGAATCGGTCATCTGCATCTCCCACGAAGAAGGTTCGCTTCCTTCCTTGTAACCTTTCTGGCGGGCCGCCGCGTAAGCGGCGAATTGCGTCTTCCTCGAAGCCTCCTTCACCGTCCCGGATTTTACCAGCGTGCTTCGCAGTTTCTTGACGCGTTTGTCGAAATCAGCGCCGACCTCCTTGCGCTTCCTGTCACATTCGGCTCGCAGGTTTTCCACGCGCTGCCTGGAAGCCTGCCGCACGGCTTCTTCTTCGCCGGCGAAGCGGGCAAGAATCGCTTCAAACGGCTGGCGCTTCGGCGCATAGCTCTTCTCAATTTTGTCTTTTCGCTGATCCCACTCCGACTCAATCGCTTCCAGAGCCGCGTCGTGCGCCCCCTCGATGCGCCGCAAGCGCCGCTCGCCCCGTCCCCGCACCAGCGCCCGCGCGGCTTTGCCCAGCACCACGCTCAGGACCGCGCTGATAATGGTCGAGTATCCGTCGAACAGAAGCCAAATAAGCAGCGAAATCACAGCGAAAGCCGGCACTTCAACCATCAGAAACCCGGGGAATCCCGATAGCGCCTTCTGCGAAACCTCAACCAGCGGGCGCGCCTTCTCGAGCTGCGGCGTAAACTTGGCCTCGCATTGCTGGAGCTTTCCCTGGTAGATGCGCTCTTCTCCCTGCAAATCGGCCTCCTGGCTCCGCCGCACCTTTTTCAGTTCGGCCTCCGCCGGAGCTTGCTGTGCCCGGTTGCGCTGCTGGATTACCCGCAGTTCTTCCTCGCGGCGGCGCTCCTCCCGCCCGGTCTCAGCATCCCGTTCACGCTCCAAGGCAGCCAATGTGACCTTTGCCTCTTCCTCGATAGCACGGATTTCGCGGGCAGCCTCCTGCTGCTGCGGCGTGTACTCCGCCTCCGGTATCTCCACCTGCACCGGTCCGCTCCTCACGGTGGAAGCGAGCTTGGAGCGAGGCACCAGCAATTTGGCCGTTTCATACTTCACGCGAACGCCGGCGGACCTCCGAATCCGATCCACCGTCACTTCCCGTTCCGTCACCTTGTAGAACTCGATGAGCAGGCTTGCCTCCGGATCTGATTCGGCGCCCTCCAGAAAGAAGCACTTTGTGGGATCGGGACACGCGCTGGCGTCCATGCCGAATCGCGAATATAGGACGCGGCCGTCATCCCGAATGGAGGTCTCGATCTTCCGACGCACCACGGCGGAGAGAGGCAGCGATAACAGCCTCCCATTCATCAGCGTGCTATAAAGAATATTTCGCTCGCGCTGGTCGCCTTCGTACTTGATCTTCTTGTTGACCGCGTCGTGTAGCTTCTCGGCAATTTGATCGAAGCTGGACTGTTCCAGAAGCTCGTCGGGAACCTCCAGGCGCCGCGTCAAGAGCGCGTGGATCTCGCGCGCCTCGTTCAACAGCGGCGCCGCTAACTGTTCAAAATTGCCCCGGTTGACGCGATCCTTTACGCCATCGAAGACTTCAGCGGTTCGGCGAAGCAGATTATCCAGGCGGGTTCCCGCCACCTTCTTCGCCGTGCTCCAGGTTGCGGCGCGGACCACGCCCTCGTCCAATCCAGAGTTCAGAATCAGCCGCAGATGGCGGACGCAATCGGCAAATCGCTGTTTCGCCGCATAGGCCTCGGCAAGCACTTCGTTTACGCCGAGAATCACTCCCGCCAGTTCATCGTGCGCCTTGGCCAGATCTTCGGCTCGCAGCCGGTGGTCATCCAGTTTGTTGACTCGGGACCGCATGTAAGTCCAGAAATCGCCGTCCGCCAGCACTTTGCCCCAACAGCGGATCGCCGCTTCCCATAAACCAGCCGGCTCCGGCGCCTCGTTTTCCAGGTAGTCGAGTTCCTTTTCCAGAGCCAGGCAATGAGAGGCGAGAGCCCGCGCATGAGCTCTTTGCATGCGTGCGGCTCCCGATGCGCCGTCTGGCGACAGAAGCTGGACTGCCGCGGGCGAAGCCAGGCCGCCCTGTTTTCGCAGTAACTGAATCTCCCGATCGGAGACATGGGGCCAGAACAACTCGGCAACTAGCCGGTGCCGTGGATTCTCCAGCCTAGCCACCGCGGTCAGGGCCGCCTCGGCGTCCAAGTGGCCGTCGCGAACGGCTCGGATGCGGGTGGCGATCGCGCGCTGCGGATCCAGGCGCACAAGACCGCGGTATTGTTGCCATTTTGCGGCCAATATGTCGTTCTCTACCCAGGCCGGGAGGCCGAGAAACCGGAAGCCATTGCGTGCGTAAAAGTCGAAGGTAAGCCGCTCCCCCAGCAAAGTGGAGGTCAGCGGCGTCTCCAACAGTCGAACGATTTCGGGCAGACTCGCTGCTTGTTGGTTTACCCTTGGCGCGGGTACAACCATCGATCCCGCCATGATTCCTCCTACAGGACCTGGATAGCTTCAACTCCAACAATGCCGATGGGAACTCACACCGGAGTATACACGGTCAACTCAAGCGGCTCCAAGTCATCTACCAGGCGCATGGCGGGCGGCCGGGAGTTTCCGCTCTATGCGTGTTGCGTGGAGACTTCTGTTCACCACTGACGGCTAAGCTATCTTCGGCTTGGGACCATACTTATTCTTTCCTGAATCCCCGTCGAGCGCCATGAGCACAATCAGTATCACAATACCGATATACGGAATCAATTCAATCAGCAGCAACCAGCCGCTCTTGCCGGAGTCGTGAAGCCGGCGCACGCAAACCGCCAAGAAGGGAATGAGGGCGGCCAGCCCATAAATCACACCCACGGCAAGGGCCGCAGCTTTGAGGAGGGAGAGGCTATCGATAGCCAGCGCCAAGAAAACCAGGCAATGAAAGAGCACAAACATCCAATACTCTTTGCGGGTAGATCGCCCGCTGAAATCGGCGAATTTTTTCCAGGCCAGTAGATACCAATCCATTTGCACCTCCATGCTGATTGCAGATTCCGGCGCTCATGAGTATTCATACACCCGCTCGCCCCTCGAAGTCACCTTCGATGCGCCTGGTGAATAGTGGCAGGACGAACCCGCCTCAAACGATTTGAGCCAGCTCCGATCTTTCTTGAAGCTCGCCTGTGAACCCCGTCACGACCGAACCTTCATTGCGGCCTTTTCAGAGCTTGCGCACGCATCAAAACAACGCGGGGACCGCCAAGGCGGTCCCCGCGTTGTGGTGTTAAGCCAGTGTTGCGTTATGGGCAGACACCGGCGTTGCCTGCGTTGTAGATGCCCTGGACCTGCGCGGCGCTCAGAGCGGCGTTGTAGACCTGAACCTCGTCAATCAGGCCGTTGAAAGTGTAATTGGCGCCCAGGTATTGTCCGATGGCAAACGCAGCCCCGGTGTAGGGTACCGTGCCGTTCCACACCGTCTCGCCCGAGGGGGTCATTGCGGGCTGGAGCACGCCGTTGTAGTAAATCTGCGCCGGATTGTTCGCCGTCGCCGTCGCAGTTACCAGGACCCACTGATTGAGCGGTATCTGGCTCGTGGTTATGACCGAGTACGTGGCACTTCCCTTTCCGATGTCGAGATCGATGCCGCCTGGAGGCACACCGGGGTAGCTGCCGCTGACAGGCCCCGCGAGGAAGAGACCAAGGCCGGCATTGGGGCCTTCGCTACCGAAAATGTACTGCCATGGGCCTGATCCGACATTGGCGGGATAACTCGTCACGTAGATCCATGCCGACAAGGTGAAGTTGTTCTGGATTTGCAGATCGGCCGGGACGGGCTGGCCGATCAGCACATACTCGTTGCTTCCGTTGAAGCTGAAGGCGTCATTGACTTCGCCAACCGCAAAGCTTGCGCCGTTCTCCAGCGTGCCGTTGTTGTTGCCCATGTGGTCGGTGGCGTCATCGTCGCCCTTCCACCAGGAGACCAGGCCTGCCGGTTGCGCGTAGCACGCGCTCGCCGGAGTCACCGTGGCCGAGCAGGAGGCCGCGGTGCCTCCATACTGGCCGCTGCAGCTCCAGCTAAATGTTCCGGCGACATTGGTCAGCCCGGAGGCTGTGCCTGCAGAGCAGAGGTTGGCGGTTGGCGGTGCGGCGAACGTGCTGCCGTTCGCCGTGCCGCAGGCGCCGTTTACCGCCGCGGTTGTGCCGGTGGTGAAGGTGGATTCCACTCCGTACTGGTAATCATAGTTGCCGGCGATGTCGTAGAGGTACCAGTTGTTCGGCCAGTACACAAGATCGTAGATGGTCGATTCCGTCAGCGGCGTTGTCGGCGTGAGAGTCACTACCGTGACACCTCCCACGGTCGCGGCGGAGAGCGTGGTCGGAACCGTGGTCTGCGTATTATGGGTGCGCAGGTAGATCTGGCTGGAGGTGATGAGCACCGGGTTCATCACTTCGCTGAAGGTCAGCGTGACCGTCGCCGGAATGCCGGTCGTGGTAACACCGTTTGCCGGGCTGGCGGCCGTTGCCGTTGGGTTGGTGTAGTCGTAGGTCGTTCCGGTGGTAAAGCTGCTGGTGGTGATGCCGGAGGCTGGGTTGCCGTTCAGATCCGTCACCCCCGCCACGTTGAAGGTATAGGTGGTATTCGGCTGCAAGGCCCATGGCAGTACCACATTGGCGATGTAGTTTCCATCCTCCGCATACACACCGATCGGCTCTGCGCTGCCGCCGGAGGGCGTGAAGGTGATGTTGCCGATCGATTCGCTGGCGAAAGGCTCATTGAACAGCAGCATCAGGCTGCTGTTGTTCCACGGGCCGCCGGTCGAATTGACTGGCACGTTGGTTGCTCCGCTGGGCGGGTTGGCGCTCACCAGCACCGGTCCTGCGCTGCTGGGGCCGCTGCCGGTGTAGAAGCCGGCTGAGTTGTTCTGCTGACCGTTGCCTGTCAGATCGAGGGCGCTGTTGCAGTAGTAAACGTACTGCGAGTCGGCGAAGAGCGGCGTGGTAGGCGTCATCGTCACCGTCATCAGATCCGAGGACCACGTAAACGTCACCGGAATGTTTCCGTTGTTCACGTAGCTGTAGATGTAGGTGTTGGATGCCGTCACACTGCTCGGATCCATCGCCTCCGAGTAGTGGCAGTTGAAGGAGGCATTCGTGGCAATTCCGCTCTGCCAGTATCCGAAGTCGAGCGTAACGGTCGGGCTGGTATAGTCGGGCGCTGGTCCGGTCGTGAATGTCGAGCTGGCCGACGGGAAGGTATTGCCCGCGTAATCCAGCAGACCGCTCTCGCCGACCACAACCGTGGCTGAAGGCGGCAGCGGATTGACCGGCGAGAAGTTGGCGCCGACAACGTCGCTGCTGCTGTAGTTGAAGGACCATGATCCGGGCACGGGGTTGCCGTTCGCGGTGATCTGCACAGTCGTGGAGTTGATCGTGGTCCCGTCCGCGGGCTTGGAGAACTGCAAGCGAATGTAAGCGTTGGTGCCCACGTTCACCACGCCGTTGGGCGGCCCGATGGTGACCGTGCCGGGGGTCGTGTCCGGACCGGCGGCGGTGTAGAAGTACGTCGCCCAGCAATCGCTCTGCGCTGCAACTCCATTCGTGCCCTTGACGGACGCATTGGTGCAGAAGCCATAGAAGATGTTCGGCTCGTTCCAAGGAGCATTGGGCGTAATGCGGACCACGTTGGGAGATGCCAGGGCGACGCTGAACGTCGGCGTCGAAGGACCGCTATTGAGATACACGTTGCCGCTCAACGTGGTTGCGTCGATGGGCTGGCTGTATTCAATGTCTACCTCGCCGTTAGTCGGCATATGGCTCGTACCCGTGCCGGGGCTGACCGCGATCACCTGCGGCTGCGCGGTCGCGGGATTCGGAGCGGCAGCCGCGGTGTAGAAGTAGCCGCTGTTGCCGTTGAATGCATCGCCGTACACATCCCGCACGCCCCCCGAAAGGAACCACTGGACCGTGGCGCTGTTCGGGAACGCAACAGTGGGCGTGAACTGGATCTCCCAGTTGCCAGCCGTTGCTGTTACGCTGCCTGCGTATACCTGTCCGTTGACCGTGACGGTCAACTGGCCCGGCAGCGTGGAAGGATTGACCTGGCGATTCATGTACAGCGTCAACAGCGTATCGGTCGGGACTCCGGATGTATTCCCCGGATTGCTGGCCTGCACACCGCCGTTGCCGGTGGCGGGATCGGCGGTAGTGGTGAAGGTGCTGATGAAGGTGTTTTGCAGCCCATTGCCCGACATGTCGGTGACGCCGCCAGCGGGTATTGAGATGGTGTAGGCCGTCCCGTTGTACAGGGCGCCGATGTTGAAAGTGATCGTGCGGTCGTCCGCCGACATGGTGACGCTGCCGTTGGTTTGTAGACCCTGGCCGGCGAAGAGCTGCGTGTTGTAGCCGCCCGTGCTGCCCGGACTGACCGACTTGTTGAACGTGACCGTCACCGACTGATCCCGGCCCACGTTCGTTGCGCCGCTGGCCGGGCTTACCGAAACCACTTGCAAAGACGTTGTATCCGGCGTTCCGGTGGTAACCGTGAACCACACCAGTTGCTGGTAATAGCAACCGCCGTTCTGGAAGACATCGCCCAGAATATCCGTGGGTCCGCCGCACTCGCCCACGTAAATCGACGCTCCGGCCGGATATGGGCTGAGAGGAGTGAAGGTGACCTGGTTTCCGCTGACCGCATACGTCCCGGCCAGGCCGAGGTTGCTGTTCCAGGAGTTCATGACCTTCAAGGTGTTAGCGTTCACCGTCGTCGGGTCCAGAATCTGGCTGAAGGTCATGATGATCTGCTGGGTGGCCGAGACGCCCGTCGCGCCGTTGGTGATATTGGAACTGGTGAAGCTGAGCCCGCCGGTAGCCGCTGCGCTGCCGGTGGTGAATGTGGTGCTGGATGGCACCACCGCGTTGCCGTTGGCGTCCTTGAAGCCGGAGACATTCACCGTGTAGGTGGTGGCCGCGGTCAATGGGTTGGTCGGCACGAAAGTGAAGTCCTCGTTGTCGGGCTCGCTCACCGTTCCCGCCACTGGCGTTGCGCCGTTCAGCAGTTGAATCGAGTTCTGAGACCAACTGGTGGGATCGATCGGCGCGCTGACCGAGACCAGAACCTGCGCATTCAGCGGAATAGCCGTCGCGCCGTTCATCGGGCTCACGGTGACTGTCGGACCGGTGCTGACGGCGCCGCTGCTGGTGGTGAAGTAATACCACCCTGCGTAGATGGTGTTGCCGTCTTGATCTTGAACGTAGTTGTTGTAGCTGACATAGTAGCGGTAGGTTGTGTTGGGCAGCAAAGCTATCTGCGGCGTCAGCGTAATCTCCGACCCATTGGCCGACTGCGTCACGGTCAGCGGAATCCACTGCCCGGTGTCGTTCAGAACCATGGCGATGCTGCTGTTGCTTACGGTGATCGGGTTGAGCGGCTTGTTGAACACGATTTTGACGGCAACATTGGTTCCGACCGTGGCGTTGTTTGGCGGATCAAGAGTAACCACCGACGGCGCAGCGATGTCGTAGGTCGGTCCGGTTGTGAAGCTGTTGGTCACGGTGGCGACGGTGTTGCCGGCCGGATCCTTCACGCCCGCAATCGTCATCGTGTAAATGGTGTTCGCAGCCAGCGGTGCTGCCGGGATGAGTTGCAGAATCGTGTTGGCCGCGCTCATCGACGGTGAAGTGGGAACGGTGCTGCCGCCTTGCGACAGGGTTACTCCCGAGAGGGTGTTGGGATCGATGGGCCCGCTGAACTGCGCCTCGATCTGAACATTGGTGCCCAGCCCGGTGGCCCCATTGAGCGGGTTGAAGTCGATCACCGTGGGAGCAGTTGAGGCGCTGTTGAACCCGGCGTAGAAGTTGAAGTTGGTGCCCTGCACGGTGTTGCCCGCGAGATCCGTGCCGCCGTAGACGTAGAGATAGTACTGGCGACCCGCGGCCAGCGGAGCATTGGGCGTCAGGTAGGCCACCGTCTGCGTCGCGTTCCAGGTGAGCGTGGTGGCGATGCAACCGATGCCGTCGCCCGACAGTTGATCCTGGATGTAGAAGTTGCCGCAATTGTTCGGTTGCCCGTTGATGAATGAGGTCACGTCCATCGACTCGCTGAACTGCACCGTAAGAGACGAGTTGGTTGGAACGCTTCCATTGTTGGGAATGCTGGTCCAAACGATTGTTGGCGCCGCGGTGTCCGGCACCGGCCCGGTCGTGAAGCTGGAGCTGAAGGTGATCGGATTGCCAACCGTGTCGAGGACGCCGTTCAGGGTCATGACCAGGTTGGTGTTGGCCGGCAGCGGAGCGTTGGGCACGAACTCCACCCTGGTGTCGCCCGAGTTGAACCAGAAGCCTCCCGCCAGCGGTGAGCCGCCGTTGGTCACCTGGAAGGTGTTGCTGTTGACGCTCACCGGGTCGATGGACTTGCTGATGATTACGCCCGGTGTCACATTGACGCCCACCCCGGTGGCTCCGTTGTAAGGCACCGCGCTGGTGATGGTCGGCAGAGTGCTGTCAGCGGCCGTGCCAGTGTAGAAGTAAGTCACCCAGGTGTTTGAGCCAAACGGCACGCTGGTCGTGCTTGTCAGGCTGGTTGTCACGTACACGTAGATGTAGTGATTGACGGCGAAATTGGCCGACGGCACAATCCGGACTTCGTTGGGTTGCGGCTGCGAGTAAGTGCCGGACACAGTCAAGCCGGTGCTCGCGTCATACAGATAAACGTTGGAGTTGTTCACTGTGCTCGCTGCCAGCGGCGTATTGAATTGGAGGTCGACGAATGAGTTGAGCGCCGCGGTCGCCCCGTATGCGGGAGACGCCACCTGCAAGGCCGGCACGAGTGTGCTGGTGCTCGCGGCGACATAGAAGTAGCCCGATGTGGTTCCTCCGCTGATCGGAGTGTTGTAAGTGGTGTCGGTCAGGCTGCCGGTAATCCACCACTGGATAAGCGCGCCCGCCGTCCATGGGACACTGGGCGTGAATTCGAGGGTGTATCCGCCATCCAGCACGTTTACTGTGCCGGGGACGGCCACGTTATTCTGCGCGAACTCAATGCCGGCATTCGCGCCGCTGGGATTGATGGGCAGGTTGGCGTAGAGAACGAAGGGCAAGTTGGCGCTCACACCGCTGGCACCGTTGCCCGGCCGCTCGCCGATCACCGAGCCGTTGGTGTTCGAGTCGTAATAGTTGGTCGTGAACTGGCTGCTGAAGCTGGTCAGCGCGCTGCCGGACCAATCCGATATGCCGCTGTTCAAGATCGCGGTCATGGTGGCGCTGGAGGGCATAGTGCCGCAATTGAACTGGATCGTGGCGTTGTCCTGCGACCTGTTGTAGCTTGTGCACCACGGGCCTTGACCATCGTTCTCGAACAAGGCCAGGTCGCTCGAATTGATCGAGTTTGGATTGAAGGAACGGTTGAATGTGGCCACCACGGGAGCGTTCAGGCCGATGCCTGTCGAGCCGTTGGTCGGCGTGAACGCCATTACCTGGAACGGCGGCGTGGGCGGAACGACCGGCGTGGCGGTGCTCGCGGTAGTGAAGTTCAGCCACTGGATTTCATAGCAGCCCGGATAGGTATCTCCCGCCAGATCGTACGGCCCGTTGCAGTTGCCTACATAAATCTGCGTGCTGGTCGGGAACGGGCTATCGGGCGTGAAGGTTGCCTGGGCGCCGTTGACCGCCCACGTACCGGCAATGATTTGATTGCTGTTCCAGCCGATCATCACCGGCAGCGTGGTATCGTTGACCGTCGCCGCATTAAGCGGGTTGTTGAATTGAAGGGTGATGGTCGTATTCGTGGGTACGCTCGTGGCGCCGTTGGACGGAGTGGCGCTCACCAGCGACAGGTTGCCGGTCAGGCTGGCGCCGCAGGTCTGAATGGAGGCCTGCAGGCGGAAGGCTTCGTCGTAGTTATCGGTCGAGCCCCATCCGAGCGCCAGTACGTTCTGGCCAACCACCAGGTTACTCGATATGGGAATATTCAGCGGATAGAGACTGTATTGTCCGCTGATATTGCCCGTGATGGCAGTCCCGTTGATCGCCAGCAGTCCGTTGTCGTCGATGGACATGCCGCCCACCAGGCAGAGGTTGGAAGGCACACTTCCGGAAATGTTGAAGGTCGTGTAGTACAGGCCAAAGGTGTTGCCAGTCGTGCTGTTCGGATTGATATTGATCCAGTCCGAACCTGGCCCGTTGCCTCCCCATCCGCTGTACCAGCCGGTATCCCCCGGTCCTACAGTGAGAAGTGGCTGCGCCGTCCCTAACGACGGTGAGCCGAAGGTGGTTTCCGAGGGAGTGCCTGTTTGCGGGTAATACACCCAGTTCGCGTCGGCGGTGTTGTTGGTGGTGATGAGCTGGCCGGAGGCGTTGAAGCCCGTTGACAGATTGATCGGCGCTACGGAAGTTGCGGTCGTGAAGGTGCTGCTGAAGGCTGCGCCCACATTTCCGACCACATCCTGATAGCCCGAAACGGCCACCGTGTAAACCGTGGCGGGCTGAAGAATCGTAGTTGGCACGAAGGTCAGCGTCACCAGGTCGCTGGCCAAAGTAGCTGTGCCGGCGATGGGCGAGCCACCCGAAGGCGTGACCGTAAGGATGCCGCTGACAACGTCGGGATTGATGGGAGAGCTGAATCGCACCACAACCTGACTGTTCAACGGCACCGCGGTGGCATTGTTGGCCGGCGAGACGGAGGCAACCGCCGGCGCTACCAGATCGGCGCCATTGCCGGTGGTGAAGTAGGTATCGATGCCGTTCAGGTACTGGCCATCCATGTCGTAGTTACCCCACGACATGTGGAGGTGGTAGTAGGTTTCGGGCAGCAGTTGGTAGGCCGGGGTGAAGGTTGCGCTCAGGCCGTTCGGTGCGACCGTCACTGTGCCGTTGATGTACTTGCCGCTGTAGCCGTTGTACATCAGCACCGTTCCTGTGTTGATGTCGAGCGGGTTGATCGGCTTGGAGAAGGTCACCACGGGCGCTACGTTCGTGCCGATGTTGGTCTGGTTGTTCGCGATGTCGCTTCCCGTGTAGTTCTGCGCGGTATCCGCGCCAGGGCCGGTGGTGAAGGTGAACGACCCGGGAGTCAGCGCGTTGCCTGCCGTATCGGCAAGAGGCGCGCCATAGCTCACCGTGTAGACTGTGTTCGCTGCCAGAGGCGCAGTCGGCGTGAAGTACAGGATGTTGCCCGGTCCCCACGTGCAGCAAGGCGGATCGCTGTTCCAGCTAACGGTCCCGGCAACATTGCCGCCGGCCGAGCTCACGGTCAGGCCAGACGCGGTCTCCTGATCCATCGCTGTGCTGAATTCAAGCTGAATGGGCACATTCGTGCCGACGTTGGTAGCGTTGGCGGGCGGATTGGTTTCGACCACCGTAGGCACCGTCGTGTTGGCGCTGAACTCCGTGTACAGATATTGATAGAACCCGGAGAAGGAATTGCCTGCGGCAGTGGCGTCCTTGATGCCGCTCGTCAGCTCGATGTAGTACTGCGAGTTAACAGCCAGCAGGCTGCTGGGCGTGATGGTGAGCACTCTGCCCGCGGCATCCACGCTGAGGGTGGCCGATATTGGCGTCCAGCCGCCGGGGTTGCTGGTCAGATAAAGAACGACCGTGCCGCTGGTGCCGCTGTTGGTGAACGTGGTCCGGTTCATCGGCTGGCTGAAGACCGCGATGAAGTTGCTGTTGATGGGCACGATGCCGCCAACATTGACTCCGGGGCTGAATGAGAGCAGCGAAGGCGCCGGTATCACCACTGGCTGCACGGTGAAGCCGCCGGAATAGGTGAGCGGCGAACCGCCGGTGGTCACGGTCACATCCGCTGGGCCGAGAGGAGCGCCCGATGCAATATCGACCAAAACGGTCACGCTAGTCGCCGTGGCGCTTGCCGCGACGACCGGTCCAGGCAAGCCGGGGCCGGCAGCGCCTTCCACGGTAATGCCATCCGCGGCAGTGCCGATGGTGACCGTCGAGGCCGCAGTCCAGTTGGTGTACTGGCCGGTGATGGTGACGCTCAGAGCGGTTGTGTTTGGGTTGCCGAAGCTGGGATTGATTTGCGTAATGACCGGTGTGCCAGCCGTTACGTTGAAGCCGCCGGAGAGAGTCAGTGGCGTGCCGTTGGCCGTCACCGTGATGTCGCGGCTGCCCACTGTCGCGTTGGAAGCCACCGTAATGTTGGCGGTCAACTGCGTCAGGCTGACGTTGGAGATGAAGTTCGTGGTGACGCCCGAGCCGAAGCTCACGCTCAGGAAGCCCGCCTGGAAGGTGGTGAACTCGCCCGTGATGACGACATTGGCCGTGGTGCCAGCCTGGGCGAAGTTTTGGACCGCGGAGACCAGTTGCGGCACGCCGGCCAGCACGCTGAAACCGCCGGTGATCGAGGCCGTCTCCGCGCCCGTCACAACCGACACGTTGCGCGAGGCAATGGTAGCCGTCGGGCTGATGTTGATGATCGCAACGGCGTGCGTTGCATCGCTGGCTGTCGTTGAGACGACGTTGATGCCCGCGCCGAAGTTCGCCGCGCTGCAATTGGGCGAGCAGCCGGCAGCGGTGTTGAAGTGCGTGAATTGGCCGGTGATATTGATACTGAGGTTGTTAGTGCCTTGAGTGCCTGTCGGCGGGCTGACAGCGGAGATATACGGACTGCCCGTGGTCACAGTAAAGGCGCCCAATTCCGTGGCGACCTCGCCGCCCGTGGTCAGCGTGACGTTGTAGGCTCCCAGCGCCGTGCCGTTCGGAATCGAGATGGTGGCCGTGGCGCTGAGCAGGCCGTTGATGGTGAGTCCGGTAACCTGAATCCCGCCGCCGAAGCTGGCCGTCGTAACGCCCTGGACCCAGTGAGTCTGGCTGCCGGTGATGTTCACAGTGAAGTTGGAGGCGCCTTGCGGGCCGGAATCCGGGCTCAAAAGGGCTGTAATCGCCGCCGGTCCAACGGTGACTTGGAAGGCGTTGTTGAGCGAGACGACTTGGCTCCCCGTCGTAACCGAGACGCTCCGGTAGCCCAGCGTCGTGGTGGGCGACACGGTGATGTTCGCTTGCAGGGAGGTGGCGCTCAGGGCAGTCACCGAGTTCACGGTGATGCCGGTGCCGAAGTTGGCCGTGCTGCAGTTGGGCGAGCAGCCAGCCGCGGTGTTGAAGCTGGTGAACTGGCCGGTAAGGTTGACAGTCCCGGTGAAGCCCTGGGCCGCGGTGGATGTCCCTGCGGAGGGGCCGCTGGAGGTGACCACGGA
>Ga0187887_10002042_pt1 | contig 16632 bp, 19 predicted proteins | sample June2016WEW_7_10_FD_132977 | JGI IMG/M metagenome (GOLD analysis project Ga0187887, IMG submission 132977) | Peatland microbial communities from SPRUCE experiment site at the Marcell Experimental Forest, Minnesota, USA - June2016WEW_7_10 | ecosystem: Environmental > Terrestrial > Soil >...
GCACCAAAGTCGGCGAAGAGCTCGGCCTCGTCGCGAAGGACCGCTTCGAACTGTGCTGGATCGTCGATTTTCCGATGTACGAGTGGAACGAAGAGGAGAAGAAGATCGACTTCTCCCACAATCCGTTCTCGATGCCGAACCTGGCGGTGGATGAGTTTTTGGCGCTCAACGCGGCGGACCAGAACAAAATCCTCGGCATCAAGGCGTTTCAATACGACATCGTCTGCAATGGCGTCGAGCTGTCGTCCGGCGCCATCCGTAATCATCGCCCCGATGTGATGAAAAAGGCCTTCGCCATCGCCGGCTACGACGAAAGCCTCTTGGAGCAGAAATTCGGCGGCATGTTGCATGCGCTCTCTCTCGGCGCGCCGCCGCATGGCGGCATCGCGCCCGGCATCGACCGCATTGTCATGCTGCTCTGCGGCGAGGAAAACTTGCGCGAAGTCGTGCTGTTCCCGATGAACCAGCGCGCCGAAGACTTGATGATGGGCGCGCCCGCCGAAGCGACGCCGAAGCAATTGCGCGAGCTCCATATCCGGGTGGTCAAGCCGGAGTGATAATGGCGGGCGTCATTCCGCCGCCGCAGCCATCGCTTCATCGTTCAGCGCGGCGATGATCCCACTAAATTCGGCATCCATCCGCTTGAATCGCATCAGCCGCAGTATGAGCCGAAGCTCACGCAAAACTTCGAGCGAAAGCCGGTTGCCGTAGCCCAGCGCGCTCGCGATCTGAAACGCCTTGCGCTCGTCGCGCCACCAGCGCTCCACGGCGGCGGCTGCGGTATCGAGGCTGCGGCCCGACAGCATGGCGGCGCGCCGCCCGAAGCGCGCGCGGGTGGCGGGGTGCCGCGGGCCGTGTTGCAGCGCTTGCTCGACGCGCAGCTTAAAGCCGTTGACCGCGGCGGCCGCGTCGAAACCGGTGGCGATTTGGGCGAGGCCGACGTCCAGCGCCGCGGCGGACGCCGACTGCGCCGCCAGTGTGGCGGCAAGGATACGCTCGCGATCGCGCTCGATGCGCGGCCGGTAGGGCATCCGCGACCCTCAGAGTCAAAGGCTCGCGCGTAATGTAGCTATTACGGTGACGCGTGTCAATTGTTGTACTAAAAAAAGATACGCGCCGCCGATGCGGTCGGCAGCGCGTCTTAAATGGCGGCGAGAAGGACGTGGGTGGCCGGAACAAGTCCGGCCATGACGTTGGCGTCGAAAACCGCCGCGTTCAGAACAGCTTGATGCCGCAGAGCACCTTGCCGACGATTTCGAGGTCGGCCATCGACACTTCTTCGGCCGGGTGATTGGGATTGTCGGAAATGATCTTGACGCGGGTGTTCTTGCCCGAGCGCAGCACCTGCAGCCGCTTGACCACGATCGCCTCGAAAGTGTCGCGGATGGCATAGAGGCCGTCGGGCGTCGGCGTCGAGTGCCCGGTGTCGACGACCACGCGATCGCCCGACATGATGGTCGGCGTCATGCTGTCACCGAAGGTCTCGATCACCAGGAGCTGCTTCACCGCGGTGTGCAATTGGTCGCGCACGAAAGTCGCCGGAAAAATCCAGCCCTCGACCTTCACCGGGTCGGCATGTTCGCCATCCCGGCGCACTTCGCGCGCCGGCACGCCGCCGCCGCCCATGCCGGCGCGGATGTCGAGCTCAGGGATCTGCTCGGGAGGCGGACCGACCGGCTCGTCCTGGGTGTCGAAGCGCAACACGTCGGCCGAATCGACATGAGGGCCCTCGGTGCCCGGGTAGCGGCCCCATAGCAGCATCTGTTCGGGCGTATAGCCGAGATATTTGGCAAACGGCTTGAGATGGTCGAGCCGCATCCTGATCTGGCCGTTCTCCAGCCGCGACAGCTGCTGTTTGGAAATGCCCGATAGCTTGACCAGCTTGGTGCGCGACATGCCGCGCTTCTCTCGGGCGTAAAACAGTCCTGTTTTCGTCGGTTTGATTTTTCGCGCCATGTCTCGTCTCCGTGTCAGTGCCCGCGCCGTCGGTGCCCGCGCTGCGCAGGGGTGGCGTGTAGCGGCGGCCATTGTCACGGATTCGGTGCAAAACTTCTAGCATCCAAAACAGTGACCTTGACAGCTATGTGGTCCCTACTTATGCGACATTTCGGTCAGGGTCAAGGGAGGGGAGGAATCCGGCGATGCGCGGGGCGGCGTGGGACGACGATAGGATTGCGTTACTCAAGCGGCTGTGGGCGGAGGGCGAAACGGCGGGAGCGATCGGCAAGCGGCTGGGCGGGCTGTCGCGCGCGGCGGTGCTCGGCAAGATTCACCGCTTGCGGCTTGATGCCGAGGAGCCGGCGAAGGCCGCGGCGAAGGTCAAAGCCGCGGTGCGGGCGAAAAAACCTTCCCCCGCGATGCGCGGCAGTGCGCCGTCGCGGCGCCACCGCAGCAAGAAAGCCGAGTCCGATCCGGCGCGGCCGTCGGCCGGCACCGGGCCCAGAGTATTATTCGATCTGACCAATGAATGCTGCCGCTTTCCCTACGTGCCGCCGCCGCAGATGGCGGTGTGACGTCACGCCGAACGGGATGCGCACCTACTGGGAGCGCGACCTGCTGCGGCGCGCCATTCGCACGCATGCCGAAGTTTCCAAAAGCTCTAGCGCGGCGACGCCGTGCTGACGCAAGTGCTTGTTACCGTTAGTTTGATTGTCAATGTTACGGCACTGTGAACCGTAGGGTTGATGGCGATGCTTGAATTCGCGCTGGTCTGAGTTCCGCAGGTAAATGGGATGTTGATATCGACGTCCGCGCTACCCCCGACCGCGGGGCTTTCGATGTGAAATTTGACCTTTACCGTTCCGGGACCGCATTGCTGGGCATTGAGCACCTGCAGGAGCTTGTTCTTGTCGAGGACGGGGAACTTCCAGTAACCTGGCGCACCTGTTGGCGGGGTCACATGGTCAAAATCGCCTTTCTGAGTCTTCTCCGTGTTGTCCATGGACTTGCCGCTCTGCGGATCGATAAAGGTCGACGTGATCGACCACCCTTGCGTTCCGATGCCGGTCAAATCGTCTGCTGAAGTAATCGAATCGAGGTAGACACTGATCAAACAGACCTGAACGCCACCGCCGCCGGGAGGTTGTCCGGGCGGAGAGGTTGCCCCGCCGCTGCCGCCCGCGGGACCAACCGCGCCGCCGCCTCCCGCTCCTCCTGGAATAATGCGATCTATTTTCTTCAGCACCTGCATAATGGATTTCGTGCTGACTTTGATTCCGAGTATGGCGTAGAGGAGATATTTAATGACCCAAGCAATCAGTCGCTTCAGCAAGACAAGAAGATAAACGGGGTCCAACAGACCGAGGCCGCCGACGTCCTCACTGGAATCGATGAACTCTTTGGTCAGCGAGTGACCTTCGTCGAGTAATTCCTTTAGCGACTTTTTGTCCAATTCATCGGCGTAGGCATCGTCATCGAACTCCTCGCGCTGCTGGCGCACCAATGTCTTGAAGATGGCCAGCTCGAACGCCGCGACGGCACGAGAGAATGTTTCGATCGTCGGTGTTGCGGCTTCGATTGTGTGAAGTGAAGCGGTGCGATTCGCGGCCGCGGCAAGAACAACATGCCCGATAGCATGTAATTCTCTGGCGTAACCCGTCATCAAAAGCTTATCGTCGTCGTTCCCGGGCATCAGGACCAGAACGTCGGTGAATCGTTTCAGTCCTTCCGAAAACGTAGTGATCGATGGGTGCACTCCGTCGCCTGTGCTGATCGCCATATCAATTCTCCATCCAATGCAACTTGTTGCGCTACGGGCAGTGAAGCTCCGGACGTCTCAAGGCGGTCGATGGCGTCTGTCGTAGCGCGCGAGATCGACTGAATGGCTGAAGTCCATCCGCGATCGCTGAATCGCGGCTCCGCTGCGCTCGACCTGACTCAGTCTTTCGGGAGGCCGCGGAGCCACCAGGCAGGACCCGCCTAGTGGGACGCGCCCAGCGGACGCGCCGTCGTGCCGTCACCACGCCCCCGCATGTCCCTGGCACACGTAGAGGTTGACTCCGGGATGGACCGCGGTCAAGGGGCATCGCAACCAACAGGATCGAACCATGAGCCATGCGTCCACCGGCGGCCAAAGACAGATACTTGGCATCCGACCTCTATCCTCCGACGCGCAACGCGCCGCGGTGGTCGCCGAAGCGCGATCGTGGATCGGCACGCCCTATCACAATTGCGCCGACATCAAAGGCATCGGCGTCGATTGCGGCATGCTGCTAGTGCGCGTCTTTGTCGACACAGGTTTATGTCCGGCGTTCGACCCGCGCCCTTATCCGGTCGACTGGCATCTGCATCGCAGCGAGGAGCGCTATCTCGGCTTCATCTTCGATCGCAGCCGCGAGATTTCCCTACCCAACCATCCGCCGCTTGCGGGTGAGGGAAGGGTGGCGGTTCAGCCCGGCGATGTCATGGTGCTGCGCTACGGCCGCTGCTATTCGCACGGCGGCATCGTGACCCGTGCAAACCCGCTGACAATTGCCCACGCCTATTATCCGGCGCGGAAGGTTCTTGAGGAGGAGGTCGCGCGCAACGCCGTGCTGGCCGACGCGGCGCGCCGGCCGCGCTTCTTCAGCTTCTGGGCTGCGCCGTGAGCATCTTTCGCACCGCCGCCAAGCAGTCCGCAGTGACGCCGGATTATACCGGCCTGCAAATCCAGACGGCGGTCAACGCCTTGCCGATCCCGATTCTGTGGGGCGAATCCAAGCTGGCGCCGAACGTCATCTGGTACAACAACTTCCAGACCATCCCGCAGCAGAGCGGCGGCGGCGGAGGCGGCAAGGGCGGCATTTTCCGCGGCGGCGGCACCACCACGGGCTACACCTATACCGCGTCCGTGATCATGGCGCTCTGCGAGGGTCCGATCGCGGCGATCAATCAGATCTGGCGCGGCCAATCGCTCGACACGCTTGCCGGATTGGGATTTTCGCTATTCACCGGCACGACGCCGCAGACCGCGTGGAGTTATCTCGCAACGGTCTATCCGTCGCAGTCGCTCGCCTATCAGGGCACCGCCTATGTCTGTGCGGCGAATTACGACCTCAGCGACAGCGCGACGCTCGACAACCACAATTTCGAAGTCCAGGGTTTTCGCTATGGCAGTGGCGCCAACGGCGTCGATGCCGACCCGGCGCAAATCGTCTCAGACTTTCTCACCAATGCTCAATACGGCATTGGCTTTCCCGCAAGCAGCATCGCCGCAACCACGCTGTTCGGGTCAGGCGGCGACGCATCCTATCAGACCTATTGCGCCGCCGTCGGTTTCGCGCTCTCGCCGGCGCTCACCGATCAGGAACGGGCGTCAAGCATCCTTGGACGCTGGCTGCAACTGACCAATACGGCTGCGGTCTGGTCGGGCGGGTTATTGAAATTCATCCCCTATGGCGACACCGCGACCGTAGCCGGTGCCGCGACCACGACGACCATATCGCTGGTGCTGCCGGCATTGGGCGCGTTCATCACCTCGACGCCGCAGGTCTATGTCATGGCGCCGTCGCGCTTCTCTGCCGATCTGGGCGTGCGTTATTCGGTCAGCGGCACGGCATTCACCTTTATCGGCGCCGGGGTGCCCTTGGCTGCCGGCACCTACGGCATTTCGCCGAACGGCACCTATGTGTTTGCCAACGCGGACGCCAATGCCGGGGTCAGCATCACCTATCAATATACCAGCGCCACGAGCTTCGTGCCCGATGTGGCGCCGATCTACGATCTGGACGATGACGACTTCAAGGCGGAAGCCAACGGGGATCCTCTCCAGGTCACGCGGTCGGATCCCTATGAAGCCTATAACGTCTGGCGCATCGAAATAGCCGAGCGCGTCAATGCCTATAACCTCACGACAGTGGAATCGCGCGACCAGAATGCGATCGAACTTTACGGCATGCGCATCGCCTCCACGGTGACTGCGCACGAGATCTGCGATCCCAATGTGGCGCTGATTTCCGGCCAGCTGATGGTGCAGCGCGCGGTCTATATCCGCAACACCTATCAGTTCCGCCTGTCGTGGGAATATTGCCTGCTCGATCCGATGGATTTGGTGACCGTCACCGATTCCATTCTTGGCCTCGCCAATGCGCCCATTCGCATCACCGCAATCGAGGAAGACGAGAAAGGCTTTTTGCAAGTCAGCGCTGAGGAATTCCCGCTCGGCACGGCGACGGCGACGCTCTACGCGACGCAAGCCGTCACCAATGTCCCGATCAATCGCAACGTCACTCCCGATCCGGTCAATGCGCCGATCATTTTCGAGCCGCCGTCGGCGCTGGTCGGCGCAACCGCGCAAGTGTGGATTGCCGCCTCGGGTGGCCTAAGCGGCCTCGCCGATCCGAATTGGGGCGGCGCACTTGTCTGGCTTTCGCTCGACGGCGCGTCCTACACGCAGATTGGAACGATCGCGTCGCCGTCGCGGCAGGGCGTGCTCACCGCCTCGCTGCCGGCTTTCAGCGGGACAAATCCCGACACTGCCGACACCTTGGCCGTCAACATGGCCGAGAGCGCAGGCATCTTGTCGAGCGCCACCGCGCTCGATGCGCAGCTGACCAATACGCTGTGCGTGGTCGATGAGGAACTCCTGTCCTACGAGACGGCGACGCTGACCGCCGCAAATCATTATTCGCTGACCACAATGTATCGCGGCCTCTATGGCACCGCGATCACTGCCCATTCCCCCGGCGCGCCGTTCGCGCGGCTCGACAGTTCGGTGTTCGAGTACGATCTGCCGCCGCAGTTTGTCGGGCAGACGCTCTACATCAAGCTGCAGAGCTTCAACGTGTTCGGTGGCGGCGTTCAGGAATTGTCGAGCTGCGCCGTTTACACCTACACGCCGAGCGGCGCGGCGCTCGATCATCCGATCGCCCGCGCGCTTTTGGTCAGCACGTCCATGGATTTCGGCCTCGTCACCGAAGCCGCCGCTGCCGATGACGACTTCGGCGCGCCACCCGCTCTCGTTGTCGAGCTCGATGTCGATCTCGGCGTGGCATGAGGATGATTGCAGATGACCACAGCGGTTCAGGTCCAATATCGTCGCGGCAGTGCGAGCCAGGTCGCCGGTTTCACCGGCGCGCAAGGCGAACTGGTCGTCGACACCACGAATAATCGCGTCGTGGTGCAGGATGGCGCCACGGCGGGTGGTTTCCCCGCCGCCAAGCTCTCCGACGTCGGCACGATCACAGGCCAGCATGGCTCGACCGTGCAACTCGGTGTGGCCGAAGATATCATCACCTGTTCGGGTGCCTCTTCGGTCTCAACGGCCGCTATTCCGAATCGCGCCATTGTACTTGCGGTGTCGACTTATGTGGTGACGGCGGTGACCGGCGCGACGTCGTTCAATGTTGATGCCACGATCAGCGCAAGCGGCGGTTCCGGCACAACCGGCGGCCAATTCGGCTCCAGCCTCGGCTTCGCCGCCGGGTCGAGCAATTCAGGCGTGATCGGTCCCAGCGCCTGGTACGCGACCTCTACCATCAGGCTCACCGCACAGGGCGGCAGTTTTACCGGCGGCACGGTGCGGGTGGCGATTCAGTACATTCTCTGCGGTCCGCCGACGAGCTGATCACAGCGGCATGACCGCGCCGCTCTAGCGTTCCCAAAACACAGAGGTGATCTGATGCGAGCGATTCTCGCCGCGGCGATCTATTGCGTTGTCACTCTCGCCCCCGCCGACGCGCACACCGCGCATCATCGCCGAAGCGCGTCGGCGGCGGACATGCTCGGCCCGGGGCTGGCGCACATGTTGGAAAGCATGCGCAAGCCGCAGGCTTGGTGCGGCTGGTATATGCGGCAAGTCGAGCGTGTCGCCGATCCCTCGTTTAATCGTGCCGCGAACTGGGCGCATTACGGCCAACCCGCGTTCGGCCCCGCGCCAGGCGTCATCGTCGTCTGGCCGCACCATGTCGGTGTCATCCGCGGTGGCCCTGACGGCTCGGGCGAATGGCTCGTCGAATCCGGCAATGACGGCCACGCCGTGCGCATACGCTTTCGATCGCTGCGCGGCGCAATTGCGCTGCGAACAGCCGGGGGCTGGCTGTGATCGACCTCGGCAGGCTGAAAGCAGCCAACGCCGCCCGCTGGGCGGTGATGCAGACACTGCCGGCTTTCGAGGCTGCGCTTGATCGGGTCGCGGGCCGGCTGGCCGCGCCTGCGGCGAAGCTGCGATACCAGACGGTATCCGCGTCAACGCATGTGCCTTGGTTCGTCATCGCGGTGATTCATGAACGCGAGGCGTCGCAAAGCTGGGCGGCCAATATCGCGCAAGGCGACCCGTGGAACGCGGTATCGCTGCATATTCCAAAAGGGCAGGGGCCGTTTCACAGTTGGGAAGATGCCGCGGTCAATGCGCTCGAACGCTGTCCGCCTTACGCGGCGCATTGGGCTGACTGGTCAATCGGCGGCGCGCTAACTCTGCTCGAAGAATATAACGGCCTCGGCTATGCGCAGCGCGGTGTGCCGTCGCCCTACGTCTGGGCCTCAACCGATCAATATCACTCCGGCAAATATATCGCGGACGGCCATTACGACCCCAACGCGATCGACCATCAACTCGGCTGCGCGGCGCTGTTGGCGCGCATGGCGGTCGCCGACCCATCGATCGAACTGAAGGCCGTCCGATGAGCAAGATCATTTCGATGCCAAGCCAAGCCGAACTCGACGCGGCCTTCGCGGCGGTGCGCAGCTTGGTCGACGCGCGGGCCGGCTGGTACGCGCAAATGATCTCGGACGACATGCTCAAGGAGGTCGTGCGCGACGCGCTCAGTGCCGCAGCAAAGGTGCGCGACACGCGGCCGGCCAAGCCACCCGTCGAATCCTAAAGCGACAAGTCGCCAACGATTTTTCCAAACCCCGAAGGAGCACCCGATTATGGGAACCGATCAATTCACGGGAATTCTGCGTGCCGTCATCCCGGCCGCCGCAGCCTACGTCGCCGGCAAAGGCTGGGTCCCAATCGACACCGCAAGCGACATCGGCGCCGGCATCGTCACCATCCTGGCTGTAATCTGGTCTTGGAAAACTAACGTTCCCGGCAAAACCGTAAAATGAGGAGACAAACCATGCGACAATTATTTCTCGTGCCCGTCCTTGCCGTTGCGCTCGCTTCTTGCACGACAAGCGGCGCCCTCTCGACGGCGACCGTCGCCAGCGTGCAAACCGCCGCTGTCGCGGCCTGTAACTTCCTCCCTGACGTCTCGACCATCACCAATATTTTGACGGCGAACCCCGCTGCGGCGACGGCAGAAAGCATTGCGGGAATCATCTGCTCCGCCATTACCGGTCAGCCGGCATCCGTCGTCAAACGCCGGGCCACCGCGCCAACCGTCGTGGTCAATGGCCGCACGATCCCGGTCACCGGCCATTTCGTTGCTGCGGGGCACGGCCAGTGAGCTACAAGCTGGGCAAGACGCTGGCGCGCGCCGGAGCGGTCAAGCTCAAGCTCGCACGCTATTCCGATCGGACCGCGCTGCCGCCGCTGCCGGCGACATTTGGCCACGACGGCCTGATCGGCGCCGGCGCATGGCAGATGCTGGCGAACGACCGCTACGGCGATTGCGTATTTGCCGGCGCTGCGCACGAAACGTTGATGCTAGAACGCGAGGTGGGTAACGTGGTGTCTTTTACCGACACCGACGTTCTCAGCGACTACACCGCGGTGACCGGCTTTGATCCGCAACAGCCGCAGACCGACCAGGGCACCGACATACAGGTGGCGGCGGACTATCGCCGCAAAACCGGTATCGTCGATGCCAGCGGGAAGAGGCACCTGATAGCGGCGTATTTGGCCCTCGAGCCTGGCAACGTCACGCACTTGTACCAGGCGGCTTATTTGTTCGGCGCGGTCGGCATCGGCCTGCAACTGCCGGCGTCGGCATTCGAGCAGAACGACCAGGGCCGGCCGTGGGATGTGGTTGCGCAATCGCCCAACGCGGGCGGCCATTACGTGCCGCTCGTCGGCCGCGGCGCGGACGGGCTTCATGTCGTGACCTGGGGCGCGCTCCAGGTCATGACCGAAGCCTTTCTCAAAACTTACTGCGACGAAGCCATCGCGTATGTGTCTCAGGAGTGTCTGGTCGCACAGAAGAGTCCGGAGGGTTTCGACTACGCCGCACTGCTCGCGGACCTCACCGCGCTTGGGTAAAAGATGGATGCGAATGAGAATCCCGATGGCCGGCAAGCTCGATGAAATCAGCCGCGCGATCGGATCGCTCGAAACCGCCGTACGCGAGTTGAAGCAACGCTTCGCCGAGAGCCAGAAACTGCAAGCGCGCCGCCACGCCGACAATTCCGCGGCGTTGCGGGAGCTTGCGGAGAAGCTAGACCAACACGCCGCCGCCGTTGCCATGATCCGGCCGACCGTTGCAGCGCTGGAGTTGTCGCGCTCCAAGCTCGCCACCGTCGGCTCGATCGGGCTCGCTGCGGTGGTGATTCTGGGGTGGATCGTCGAAGCGGCCGTCAAGTGGGTGGCGGACGCGGTCCTCTCGCATTTTCAGTGAGATAGCCTGGAGAAGAAGAGATGATGCCGCAGGAAAAATGAAATTGGCGTGTGTCCCAAACACCACCGTCGTCACTTGATATCGCCCCTTGCACCCCGCACGGCCTCGGCCGGCGGGGTGCTTTTTGTTTGTTCGCGCCCACAAAAGAAAAAGCGTGTGGGTTCTTTCGAACTCGCACGCTCTTAATGCGTAGGTCAACGATCGTCTGGGGGCGCTTAGGCCGCGGCGCTAACCTTGCCTTCTGTCGGAACCGATGCGATCGTTTTGAGGATCTGCGAAGCGATCTGGTACGGGTCGCCTTGCGAATTCGGCCGGCGGTCTTCCAGATAGCCCTTGTAGCCGTTGTTGACGAAGCTGTGCGGTACGCGGATAGACGCGCCACGATCCGCAACACCGTAGGTGAACTCGTTGATGGAGGCGGTCTCGTGCTTGCCGGTGAGCCGCATATGGTTGTCCGGGCCATAGACCGCGATGTGCTCCGCGCGGTTTGTCTCGAAGGCCTTCATCAGCGCCTCGAAATATTCCTTGCCGCCGACTTCGCGCAAATAGGTCGTCGAGAAGTTGGCGTGCATGCCGGAGCCATTCCAATCGGTGTCGCCGAGCGGCTTGCAGTGGAACTCGATGTCGACGCCGTATTTTTCAGTCAGGCGTAGCATCAGATAACGAGCCATCCACATTTCGTCGGCGGCCTTCTTGGAACCCTTGCCGAAAATCTGGAATTCCCATTGGCCCTTCGCCACCTCGGCGTTGATACCTTCGTGATTGATGCCGGCGGCGAGGCAGAGATCGAGGTGCTCATCGACCATCTTGCGGGCGATGTCGCCGACGTTCTTGTAGCCGACGCCGGTGTAGTACGGGCCCTGCGGCGCGGGATAGCCGCTCGCGGGGAAGCCGAGCGGGCGGCCGTCTTTGTAAAAGAAATATTCCTGCTCAAAGCCGAACCAGGCGCCGGGATCGTCGAGAATGGTGGCGCGCTTATTCGAAGGATGTGCGGTTTTGCCGTCCGGCAACATGACTTCGCACATTACCAGGACGGCGTTGGTGCGCGTTGCGTCCGGATAGACCGCGACAGGTTTCAAAACGCAATCGGAATTGCTGCCCTCGGCTTGCATGGTCGAGCTGCCGTCAAAACCCCACAGCGGAAGCTGCTCCAGCGTAGGAAACGCGTCGTAATCCTTGAGCTGTGTCTTGCCACGCAGGTTCGGCACCGGTTTGTAGCCGTCGAGCCATATGTATTCGAGCTTATATTTTGTCATGACATCTCCCGTAAGCTGATGCGCAATATTTGAGGGTCTTACCGACACGTGCGCGGCCGCCGCCCCGCGCCAGGGCGCCGACCGCGGCCTTTTTCAAGCATTTAATGTGCCAAACGGGCCGCAATCACAGTCCAGGCATTTGGTGCGACGGCGCCGCAGCAATTTGCCGTCCGATCTATGCAAGACGAATGAGCAGAGACCGGGATGCACATAATGTAGTCATACGATGATTTGATCTAAGGCAATACGAACAAAGTAAGAGCAGCGGGTTATATTAGGACAGAATCAGGAAACTGACTGGCTGACGTGCGCATTCACTTGGGCGCCCATCGAAGGAACTGAACTATGACGACCAATGTTTCGGGATCGGAGAATAATTCTGGATCGGCGAAGATCTACGCGTTTCCCGCACGCGGACGTTTCGCCATAGGCGGCCAGCGCGAAGGCGCCATGCTCGCCGCAAATCTTCAGATGCCGCGCGGAGTAAAAGTCGCGTCCGGGAGCGGCTGGTATCATGAAGAAGCGATCCAGGCCGAGCGCAGTCGCGATATATAGCGCTAGCCGACAAAACTTGACGCGGCCGATGACGTGCCGCTCATGATGGCTTGTTTAGCCCCGCTCGGCATTGCCCGGCGGGGCTTTTTTGATTGTAATCGTTTTCTCTCACCGGCGGCCGAGACGACGCTGCCGGCTCACACGCCCTTCAACTCGCCTCCGCCAGCAGCGACAACTGCCGCGGCGTCGTATCCTGTGCAGTGCGGTCGGTCAGCGGGGTCGGATATTCGCCGGTGAAGCAGTGATCAGTGAACTGCGGTCGCGCCGCGTCGCGGGCTTTTTCGCCCATGGCGCGGTAGATGCCGTCGACCGAAAGGAAGGCCAGTGAATCCGCACCGATGAATTTGCGCATGCCCTCGAGGTCGTGGGTGGCGGCCAGCAGCTTATCTCGCTCGGGCGTATCGATGCCGTAATAATCAGGGTGGGTGATCGGCGGCGAGGCGATGCGGAAATGCACTTCGCTGGCGCCGGCGTCGCGCATCATCTGCACGATCTTCACCGAGGTCGTGCCGCGCACGATCGAATCGTCGATCAACACAATACGCTTGCCGGTCACCACCGCCCGGTTGGCCGAGTGCTTGAGGCGCACGCCGAGTTGGCGGATCTGCTGCGTCGGCTCGATGAAGGTGCGCCCGACATAATGATTGCGGATGATGCCGAGCTCGTAGGGAATTCCGGATTCTTGCGCATAGCCGATCGCCGCCGGCACGCCCGAATCGGGTACCGGGACGACGACATCCGCGGAAGCGGGGGCTTCGCGGGCGAGTTCCGCGCCGGACGCTTTGCGCACGTCATAAACGCTGCGGCCGCCGATGATGGAATCCGGCCGCGCGAAGTAGATGTATTCAAAAATGCATGGCCGTGGTGCCATCGGCAAAAACGGCTTGTGGGAATGCGCGCCGTCCTCGTCGAAGATCAGCACTTCGCCGTTTTCGACGTCGCGCACATATTGCGCACCGATGATGTCGAGCGCGCAGGTCTCGGATGCAAGGATAGGGCAGCCGTCGAGCTTGCCGAGCACCAGCGGCCGAATGCCGAGCGGATCGCGCGCGCCGACCAGCTTCTTATTGGTCAGGCCGACGAAGGCATAGGAGCCTTCGAGCATGCGCAAGCCGTCGATCAGGCGGTCAACGAAGCGGTTGCGGTGCGAGCGCGCAACCAGATGCAGGATCACTTCGGTGTCGGTGGTCGACTGCATCATGGCGCCTTCGCGCACCAGCTGCCGGCGCAGCGTCAAGCCGTTGGTGAGGTTGCCGTTGTGGCCGACGGCGAAGCCGCCGGCATTGAGTTCGGCGAATAGCGGCTGCACATTGCGCAGAATGGTTTCGCCGGTGGTCGAATAGCGCACATGGCCGACCGCGGCATTGCCGGGCAGCCGATCAATGACCTCACGTCCGGAGAAAGCGTCGCCGACCAGGCCGAGCCGCCGCTCGGAGTGAAAACGCTTGCCGTCGAACGATACGATGCCAGCCGCTTCCTGGCCGCGGTGCTGCAGCGCGTGCAGCCCAAGCGCGGTAATAGCTGCGGCATCCGGGTGACCGAAAATGCCGAATACGCCGCACTCCTCGCGGAGCCTGTCCGCATCAAGGTCGAGTGGCGCAGATTCGTTCATGAGGGCTGGCCTTTCGCTCCACCGCGCTCGCTGTGCTGGTCGGGCGGAGCTTCCGGAGTGTCGGTGTCCTCCGGCCGCGGCCGCTTCAGCTTCTTCAAAATGGTGTTCTCTGGGTCGTCCGGCAACTGCGCCTTGATCCAGTCACCGGCGCTCGACAGCACAACCTTGGATTTGGCATGGAGCACCCAATCCGGCTTGCTGCGATCTGGCACCAGCCAGTCGAAGAACATATAGGCAATGACCACGATGATCAGGCCGCGGGCGAGGCCGAACAGGAAGCCCAAGGTGCGGTCGAGCGCGCCGACCCGGCTGTCGAGCACCATGTCGGAGACCCTGATGGTCAGGACCGAGACGACGAGAAGTGTAACCAGAAACACGCCGCCGACCACCGCAACGGCGGCGACAACGTCATTATTGAAATATTGTTTGGCGAGCGGCAGCAGCTTGCCATAGGAATAAAGCGTCACTCCCGCAGCCAAGACCCAAGCCGTGATCGAGAGCACCTCGCGCATGAAGCCGCGCACCATGGCGAGCAGCGCGGAAATCAACATGACGACAATGAGGACGATATCGAGCAGCGTAATCGGCATTGTCTACCAGCCCGCTCGCTTGGCCCTTGAATCGGCCCCGGCTCGCTTTAAGCCGGGTGTATAGCCGGGCTCCGCCACGCCGTCACCCGTCTTCTGGCGCGCTCAACAGATTCCAGCCGATCGTTGACCTCTGACCCGCATAAACGAACCGTTAACCGCAGATTCGCAAGGCCAAAATCGTCCAATGTGGCGAATGGGCGCCGCGCGTCGAGCAGCGTCAGGCGTCCTGGCGGCCCACGCGCCGTAGCGCCGGCGTGCCGTCGCGGGCGATGTCGGCGACAAGGTCGGCAAGCATGCCGATGGGGGACAGCGTGAAGCCGTCGGGAGCGTCGTTGCGCGCGGCTTCCGGGACGATGGCTTTGGTGAAACCGAGCTTCTGCGCCCCTTCAGCCGTGACGCGGTTTGCGCCACCGGCCGCACCGCCCCGGACAGCGACACTTCGCCGAAATAGACGGCATCGGCGGGCAGCGGCGCATGCGCCAGCGAGGAGACCAGGGCCGCGGCGGCGGCGACATCGGCGGCCGGCTCCTGGATGCGCAGGCCGCCGGCGACATTGAGATAGACATCATGACCGGACAGGCGAACGCCACAATGCGCCTCAAGCACCGCCAGGACCATCGACAGCCGGTTGGGATCCCAACCGACCACGGCGCGGCGCGGAGTGCCGAGCGAGGTCGGAGCGACGAGTGCTTGAATCTCGACTAAAAGCGGTCGGGTCCCTTCGATTCCGGCGAAAACGGCGGTGCCAGGGCTGCCGAGATCGCGCTCGGACAGAAACAGTTCGGAAGGGTTGGCCACCTCGCGCAAGCCTTCTCCGGTCATTTCGAACACGCCGATCTCGTCGGTCGGGCCGAATCGGTTCTTAATCGCGCGCAGAATGCGGAACTGGTGCGATCCCTCGCCTTCGAACGACATCACCGCGTCGACCATATGTTCGACCACGCGGGGGCCGGCGATCTGGCCGTCTTTGGTGACGTGGCCAACCAGAATCACGGCCGCCCCGCTGCGCTTGGCGAAGCGGATCAGTTCGGCCGCCGAGCCGCGCACCTGGGTCACCGTGCCAGGTGCGGCTTCTACGGCCTGTGTCCACATGGTCTGGATCGAATCGATAACCAGTAGCCGCGGCGTCTCGCCTTGGGACAGTGTGGCGATGATGTCCTCAACCGCGGTTTCCGCCGCGACCTCGACGGTGGCGTCGGCAAGTCCGAGCCGCTCGGCGCGCAGCCGTACCTGGGCCACCGCTTCTTCGCCGGAAATATACACCGCGCGGTGATGCCCGCGTGCGAAAGCCGCGGCAACATCGAGCAACAGCGTCGATTTGCCGATACCCGGATCGCCGCCGAGCAGGAGTACCGAACCGCGCACCAGGCCGCCGCCCGTCACACGATCGAATTCGGCGATGCCCGACGCCAGCCGCGGCGCCTCGTGCGCTCCGGCCACCGTGAGCGGCTCGACGGCGAACAGCCTTCCTTTGCGCACGCTGCGCCTTGTTCCTTCGGCACCTTCGGCGACGAGCGTGTTCCATTCGCCGCAGGCTTCGCATTTGCCGGCCCAGCGCACGAAGGCTGCGCCGCAATTCTGGCAGATGAAATTTTGCGCGCGCGCGGCCATGGCCATAAACCTAATGCAGCAAGGGAACCTTATGGATCGATACTCATGCGTCGCGGTAGACCAGATGACAACGCGGGCCGAGCCGAGTGAGAATTTCATAGCCGATGGTGCCGGCTGCCGCCGCGACATCGTCAACGGTGATATCCGCGCCGATCAACGTAGCGAAGTCGCCGCGATGAACGGCCTCGCTGGGAACATCGGTGACGTCGACGCAGACCAAATCCATCGAGATGCGGCCGACGATCGGACAATGCTTTGCGGCAATGCTGGCGGCGCCGCCGGGACGCTCGTCGGTGCCGCTACCGGCGCGCATCAGCCCGTCGGCATAGCCGAGCGCGACGATTGCAATGCGCGAGGCGCGTTTGGCCGTCCAGGTGGCGCCATAGCCGACCGTCTCGTCGCGCGCGACGTTGCGTAACTGCAAGATCCGCCCGGTCAGTTCGACGACGCGCTGCATCGGATTAGCTCGGCCCGGGGTCGGATTGACACCGTAGAGCGCGGCGCCCGGGCGCGCCAGATCGTAATGCGCCGAA
>Ga0187887_10002047_pt1 | contig 16599 bp, 10 predicted proteins | sample June2016WEW_7_10_FD_132977 | JGI IMG/M metagenome (GOLD analysis project Ga0187887, IMG submission 132977) | Peatland microbial communities from SPRUCE experiment site at the Marcell Experimental Forest, Minnesota, USA - June2016WEW_7_10 | ecosystem: Environmental > Terrestrial > Soil >...
ATCCCCCACCACCACGTCGCTCAGCGTTCCCGGCGTAGCCGACTTCAAATCCTTGCTCCCCGGCGCCACCACCAGCACCTTCACCGCATCGGGGATCGTCACCACCACATCCTGCCCCGCCGTCGTCGTCAACGTCAGCCCAGTAGCATTCGTCGACTTCACCGTCCCCGCCTGCCGCTGCCCGGCTGCCGAAGTCGCCGGAGCCTGCGCCACCATCGGCCTCATCGGAACCGCCAGCGCAGCCATCATCACAACCCGTACACACACTCTTGCCACATTCATGATTTGCATCTTCCTCGGTCTCATCGCATCGGAAGTTCTACCGCTCTTGGCTTGCAGGAAGGCCTTGTCCAACCAAGCCGCGTACCCCTCGCGCAACCCCAGCCGAAGCGTTTGAAGACACAGCCGCTCCCGCCCGGAACGCACAGGCACTGTTGAGGATACGATCCAAGCACGTAAAAGTTTCTCTGGAGATACCTTTTCTCCGCTACATCGTATCCAGACAAACCAGCGGCATCTGTTCTCTTATCAGATATTTATTCCATCGACTGGCGACCTATGGCAGCGTCGCCCCATCCGCCACCGGCAGATCCAGATGCGACGGATACTTCGCCGACCCAAACACCGACACCGTCTCCGACTTATAGGCCGACGCCGGCGCCGTCATAATGTTCTCCACATACGTCTGCGGATTCCGGTCATACAGCGGAAACCAGCTCGACTGCACCTCCACCATCATCCGGTGCCCCTTCAGAAATGTGTGGTCCACGCCATGCAGGCTCCACTTGTACTCCGCCACCTCGCCCGGCTTCACCGGCTCCGGCTTCGTAAAGCTCTTCCGATAGCGCCCGCGCAGAATCTCCTCCGCCACCATCAATTCATACCCGCCCGCTGCTCCCTCGCCCGTCGCCTGGCTTGTCTCAGGAGTCGTCACCCCCTCCGCGCCCTCCGGATACACATCAACCAGCTTCACAATCCAATCCGAATCCGTGCCTGTCGTGGCGCCAAAGATATCCGCCACCACGTCGCCCGTGACCGTCACGTCGCCGGTCAGCACCGGCGTCTCAAAGTTCGCCAAATCTTTTCTTCCACCAACAAACCGCTGGTCTTCCAGCAGCCACGTTCTCCACGTCGACCCCTCGCCATACGTCGACTGCACCGGCCGATGCCGATAAGGAACCGGGTCCGCCGGATCAGCCACATACGCTGCAGCCTTCACGTCATAATCACCCTTCGGCCCCACAAACCCCAGCTTGTGATCAGCCTGCAAATACAACCGCTCCTGGTGATACCCCACCTTCGGCGGCCAGATCGCATACGTGTGCCACTGGTTCTCACCCGTCCGGAAGCTAGCCGTATCCTCAAGATCAAATCCAGGCGTGCCCTTCAAATATTTCTCGAAGAACGGAGCCTCAAAGTGCGAGCGGAAGTACGCTCCCGTCTTCTCGCCACCAAACGTAATCGTCCCAAACTTCCCACCGAGCTTGTCCCCCGGACCGCCTCCCCAGCCGCCATGGTTCCACGGCCCCAGCACCAACCACACCTTGTGCAGTGGCTCGTTGGCCTTCTGATGTGCGCGCAACGCCGCATACTCCGCCTGCGGCCCCCACATATCTTCCTGGTCCCAATACCCGCCCACCTCCAGCGTAGGAACCTCCGGCCGCTTCAGATGCGGCTCCACCGCCATGTCCTGCCAGAACTTCACATAACTCGGCTCCGTCAGGAAAACTTTCGCCGTCGGCAGGTTCGACATCCCCGCACTCTCCGCAGCCGAGGCAAAGTTTCCCTGCTTCAGAAAGAAATCGTACTGGTCTTCCTTCGAGTCCGTGAACCCGTTGGTCTTCTGTGCCTCCAGCCCCTGCACATAATCAAATCCATACGTCTCGCGGAACGCTCCATTATGAAAGAAGTCATCGCCGATCCAGATATTCGTCATTGGCGCCTGCGGGCTAATCGCCTTCACCGCCGGATTCGCATCAATCCCCGCCATGATCGCCGTGAACCCCGGATAGCTGATCCCCATCACCCCGACTTTGCCATTGTGATGCGGCACATTCTTCAGCAGCCAGTCGATCGTGTCATTCGTATCCGTCGTCTCATCCACATCGTTCTTCGTCGTATGAGAAACAATCGGCCGGTTCATCACAAACTGCCCAGTCGACGCATACCGCCCGCGAATATCCTGCGCCACAAAGATGTACCCGCTCGCGGCCAGGTCCGGAAACACCGTCTTCAACGCATCCGCCGAGTACGCATCCACCCCATACGGCGTCCGAGACATCAGGAACGGCAACGCCGCCCCCTCCTTCTCGCTCTCCACCGGCCGCAGAATCACCGTGTGCAGCATCGCGCCATCGCGCATCGGGATCATCACCTCGGACCGCACATAGTCCGGCCCGTGATAATCCTTCAGAGCCGCCGCCATCAGCGCCTTCCGAGCCGCCGCTTCATCCTCAGCCTTAGGAGCCGGGGCCTGCGTCTGTGCCGGAGTTGGCGTCGTCGGAGCCGGCACCGTCTGCGCCCACACGCCTGACGCAACAAAACCAGCCGCAAAACAAAAAGCAAGAAGTCTCTTCATGGATTTCTCCTGGAACTATTTAATCCAGCGCGAAGCCTTGGCCCGCAGCTCTTCAATCAACTCTGGTTGCATCAGTGCGTATCGGTCAGCAATATTCAGACTGACCAACCGGTTATTACGAAGTTCCCCGACAAGCCGCTTCCGCAGTTGGCGCGCCTGTCGTTCTTCCATCACCACAATGTCGTTAGCCCATTCGATCAGGTCTGCGCTCACGGGACAATATGCATCCGTCGCTGTCCCAGAAGAGCTCACCTCGATACCGTCGATGCCAGAAAAAATCGCCTCCGCAGTCGGACTGCGGCGGCGGTTCTTTCCGCAGACAAACAGAACATGACGCACCTGATACCCCTACGTAAGATTTCCCGGAGGCGCGGTCTCACACAAAAAGTTATTCCGCGAATGCGCTCCATCACAGAACGGCCGCTTCTCGCTCATCCCGCAACGGCACAGACTGATCGCCGGCTTGCCCGTCAAATCCCACTCGCGCCCGTCGGCATCCTTCAGCACAATGTGCCCTTCCACCCGCAACGGCCCATTCGGCCGCACTGTAATACACACCGTCTCTTCTGCCATATCAGACTCCTTCGTACGAACCTCCAGCATAGCAGCGCCACCAAACCCCGAGAAACCGCCAGCCCACTAGAATTCCTCAAAGTCCGCGGCGGAACTCAAAGCGACCGTCTCCTTGATCAGCGCTCCGCGCGCCCGCCCCGTGGCAAATGTGAAAAACGCATTGCCCGCGCGTGTAAGCGTCGCATCCTTTCGGCTGATCAGCGCCAGATGCCTCGGCAGATCGACCCCCTCGATATCCACCGCCTGCAATAGCCCCTGCCTCGCCTCGGTGATGAAATTAATCCGCGGCAGAAAGCCCACACCCATCCCCGCAAGGATAAGCCGCTTCAGTAACTCGCTCGAATCCAGTTCCATGGTGATGCGCCGCGTGAGCTTGTGCTGCTCGAACAGGTAGTCCAGCATCTCCCGGCGCCTGCCCCGGTTCGGCACCAGGAAGCCATACTTCGCCACCTGCGGCAGCGTCACCGTCTCGAGCTCTGTCAGCGGATGGCCCGCCGGCACCACCAGCACCAGGTTGTCTTTGTGAATCGTGTCCACATGCAGCCGCGCATCCTTCACCGGCAGCGACGCGATCCCAAATTCAACCTCGCGCTCCAGCACCAGCTCAAGCGTCTTCGCTCGCTCCGCCCGCACGATGTTCAACGCCACCCGCGGATACTGCTTCTTGAACTTGCTGATCAGCAGCGGCAGAACATACAGCGCCGTCGAATCGTTCGCGCTCACCGTCAGCGTGCCGCGCGGCATCCGCTCCATATCCGCCAGCGTCAGGTGTATGTGCCGCAACTGCGACAGCGACTGCTCGGCGAACGGCTGAAAGACACGCCCTGCCGCCGTCAGCGTCACCTTGCCGCCCCCACGGTTGAGCAGTCGATGTCCCACGTGCGACTCCAGGGCACGGATCTGTGCTGAGATCGATGGTTGCGTCAGATGCAGCTTCTCCCCAGCACGCGAAAAGCTCTTCTGCCGGGCAACTTCAAGAAATGTGGTTAGCCAATCGAAGTCCACAGTGTCCTCCCCACAAGGGTTCTGTTCACCTACAAAAGATTGGTTCAGTTACCGGTAGCGACAGATGGGTCCAGCTGCTAAATGGTGCGCTTCGGCGACAAGCAGCCCGTTCCTGGCCCGAGATTAGATCGTTTCGTCCATCTTAACCCAAAATAGAAGATTTCTATTCTTCGCCGCAAATAGGACATTTCTATTCGGCCCATTGAGACAGCCCCGAGTTGATTGCTTTCCCGGTTTGCTATCCGCATAATCAGCGCACACCTATTTAGGAATTAGGCATTTTCAAGGCTGTGCCGGAGCCGATCATCCAGCCATAGGACTGCCACCACCATCCATGTTCTCGTCGGATACCCATTCCGCCGCGATCGTTTGCCCCGCCAACTTTCACCTCTTTTCCTGCCCAGGAGGATGTTCATGAAGACCCGCATCATCAGATGTAGCGCCACGTGTATGTTCTTTCTCCTGCTAGTCGTACCGCGACTTTCCGCCCAGACCAACACGACCGCGCTGTCCGGAACAGTCGTCGATGCCAGTGGCGCCATCATCCCCGGCGCCACCATCAATATCGCCAATGCAGCCTCAGGAAAAATCGAGACAACGCAGTCCAAGTCCAAGGGCGAGTTCTCCTTCGAGCAGCTTTCACCCGGCACCTACGAGGTGAAGGTCACCTCACCCGGATTCTCCGAGCTGGATCAAAAAGTGGAGCTGCTGGTCTCCACTCCCGTCAACCTCAACTTCAAGTTGACTGCCGGCTCCAGCGAAGTCGTCAACGTCGAGAGCAACATTGCCACGATCAACAGCACGGACGCCACCCTCGGCAAGGCTTTCGACAGTGCTCAGGTCGCCAACCTGCCCTACCTCGCAAACAACGTAACCTACCTGCTCTCGCTGCAGCCCGGAGTTCTGGGTCTCGATAGCGGTGCGCAAACCGGCGGCCTCAACGTCGACTCCCGCACCGGCATCGTCAATGGCGCACGCCAGGATCAAACCAACATCACACTCGACGGCGTCGACAACAATGACCAGATCTTCGGCTATGCCTTCAACGGCGCGCTGCGATCCACGCGTGACTCGGTTGAAGAGTTCCGCGTAACCACCACCAACGCCAATGCGGACGCCGGCCGCTCCTCGGGCGGACAAGTTTCGCTCGTCACCAAGAGCGGAACCAATGCAATCCACGGCAGCGCCTACGAGTTCTATCGCGGTGGCGTCGGTGCCTCGAACAACTGGTTTAACAAGCAGTCCCAACTGGAGACCGGCGAGGCGAACATCCCGGCAAAGATCCTGCAAAACACTTACGGCGCGTCCCTCGGACTTCCCATCAAGAAGAACAAGCTCTTCTTCTTCGGAGCGTATGAAGGCTTCAAGCAGGCCAGCGATATCGTGGTAGGTCAGACCGTGCCGTCGATCCTTGGCGGTGGAGGCTTGGTGACCGGCAACGTCAGCTATCAAACCTGCGGAGTCGGCAACTCAATCAACTGCGCAGCTCCCACGATATTGACCCTGACGCCGGCGGACATCGCGACGCTCGACGGGCGTTCTCTCGATTCCAACTGTGCGACGACGACTTGTTACGCCCCCGCGACCAACACAGCGGCGGTGGCTTACTTCAAGCAATTTCCTATCTCGAATTCAAACGGAGCTGGCGACCTGCTCAACACAGGGGGGTATAGCTTCACCTCTCCCGCTCCCATCCATCAAATTACGAACATCGCTCGCATCGACTGGAACCCAACCCAGCGCCAGACAGTGTTCGTGCGCGGAAACCTGCAGTCGGACAACCAGGCAACCTCGCTCCAGTTTCCCGGTCTGCCCGCCGCCTCAAACATCTTCGGCAACAACAAGGGAATCGCCGCAGGGCATACCTGGTCCATCAACGACCACACGACCAACAACTTCCGCTACGGCCTTGTCCGGCTGGGAAACGCCTCGCGCGGAACGGGTAGCGAGCCCTTCGTCAACTTTGGCGCCTTCAACACCTTGACCGCCGCTACGACCTCCACCGTCTATACCGTAACCACCAACAACTTCGCCGACGATTTCACCTTCGTCAAAGGGCGCCACGTTTTCCAGGCGGGCGCAGACATCATCTACCTGTCCAACTCGCAATACTTCGACGCTCCCCTCCTGCGCGAAGCCCAGGTGACCCCGAACTTGCTTGCCACCGCGGCGATCGCGAACCAGGGGGGCAGTTTTGACCCGAGCACCGGCCTTTGCGGAGCGGACTGCGCTCCTGTTGCGAACGCCTTCGAATCGAACTACAACAACGCAATCATCGCGAACGCAGGCGTCATCGAGGCAGCTACCTCCGGCACCGAGTTCCTCGTCCAAAACAACATGCTCGTGCCCCAGGGCGCAGGCGTTGTGCCGACCCACACCTTCAGAAATCTCGAGCAGGAATATTACTTCCAGGATCAATGGAAAGCGACCAGCCAGTTGACGATCACCGCAGGCCTTCGCTACGTCTACCTCGGCGTTCCTGATGAGAAAAACGGTCAGGAGATTGCCCCCACGATTTCGCTCAACACCTTTTTCGCGGACAGGGTGAATGCCGCCGCGAACGGAGATGCCTACACCACCGACATCTCGTTCCGTGCCGCCGGCTCCCATAATGGACAGCCCAACTTCTGGACCGCGCAGAAAGGTAACTTCGCTCCGCGCATTGCCTTCGCCTGGGCCACCAAGGACAATACGACCTCAATTCGCGGCGGATTCGCCCTCGCCTACGATCACTTTGGCGCCGGCGTGATCGACTCCTACCAGTCCAACCCCCAGTCCCTGCTCTCGCTCTCGCAAACCAACCTGGCCACCTACACCGACATCAACTCCAATCCACGATTCACCGGATACCACGATGTGCCGGCAGTACCGGGTGCCACAACGCCTCTTCCGCTTCCCTACACTCCCGCGGAGAGTCCCTTCACCTTCGACTACAGCATCAACGACCACCAGAAGACGCCATACGCCGAGACCTTCAACCTCACCGTCCAGCATGAATTTGCCAAGAGCCTCTCGCTCACGGCCTCCTATGTCGGCCGCCTCGGACGCCATCTGCTGCAAAACCTCGACGTCGCCATGCCAACCAACGTCTACGACAGCAACAGCCGGATGACCTACTTCCAGGCCGCGACCGTCTACCGCAAGCTCATCGACGAAGGCGTTGATGCAGCCGTCATCCCCAACAGCGGTTACTTCCAAAATCTCTTTCCCAACTTCAGCGCAACCGATGGCGTAACCGGCGCCACCTACACCGGCGCGCAGGGCTACTACGCGTCGCTCATGGCCAACAGCGGCAATGAAACCAACACGCTCTTTCAGGCCGATACCGACCCCACCGCATCCCCCAGTGGACAGAGCTTCCGCTTCTTCTTCCCGCAGACCTCTTCGGTCTACGTGCAATCCACCACCGGCGTCAGCAACTACAACGCCTTCCAGCTTTCCGTCCGCCAGGTGCTCCACTCCGGACTCGAGTACGACGTGAACTACACGCTGTCGCACTCACTCGACGAAGGCTCCGACCCCGAGCGCAACACCAACGGCAGCCCGATCATCAACTCCTTCTCTCCGCACCAGTGGTACGCAAACTCCGACTTCGATGTGCGCCACAACATCACCGCCAATTACTCGATCCCCTTTCCCTTTGGCAAAGGCAAACCACACCTCAACAGCGGTGGATGGACGGATTACCTGGTCGGCGGTTGGGAGTTGAACGGCGTCGTTCACTACAGCACCGGCTTCCCCTTCAGCGCAGTCGCTTCCAACGTCTGGGGCACGAACTTCGCCTTCAATAGCAACATGGTGCAAACGGGCCCCATTCCCACCGGCGGCCATCACTACAACGCTCTCCTCAGGGAAGAGACTGCACTCAACGGCATCACGTCCGCTCAGGCAGTCGCTAACCTGCGCTTCGCCTACCCCGGAGAAGCCGGCCAACGAAACAACTTTCGTTCAGACGGCTACTTGTCTATCGACGATGGCCTCTCCAAATCGTTCCGCACCTGGCGTGAGCAACAGTTCCGGATCTCTGTTGAAGTCTTCAACGTGATCAACACCAATCGGTTCGGCATCCCCCAATCCTCCGGAGACAACCCCAACTTCGCCGTCTATCAAAACCAGGCCGCTGGTTTCAATGGCCCCGCTTCGCTCCTACTTCAGCCCCGCCAGATGCAGTTCTCCGGCAAGTACATCTTCTAGCCTTCGAGCGCAGCAAGACTGGCGCTCTTCCCCATCAGGGTGAGCGCCACGGTACTATTTCTTAGCAGAACCGAGGTCCCCATGTTCCGTAACTCCCCCGCCGCGATTGCTCTCGCGGCTGCCCTATGCCTCTCCATCACGCCCGCCTTCGCGCAGTTTCCCCAACCCGACGGCGGCAACCTCGAGCGCGGCGCGCTCCCCGCCCACTGGCTCTCCCAGCAACCCAAGTGCATGGAGATCCCCGAGTGGCAGGTGCACGAGTACAACCCGAACTTCTTCATCCTCCGCCAATCGCCCTGCACCGACTACGAAAAGCCCTTCATCTTCCTCCTCTTCGGCAAAGACAAAGCCATGCTCGTCGACACCGGCTCGCGCAACGGCGACCTTGCGCCAGCGCTGAACCTCACCATCAAGAAGTGGCTCAAGCGCAACGGCCGCACCAGCATCCCGCTCATCGTTACCCACACCCACGAACATGAAGACCACACGTGGGGCGACAAAGCCCTCCAGTCGATGAACGACCCTGCCATCCCCGTCACCTTCGTCGCCGCCTCGGTCGAAGCCAACAAGCAGTTCTTCGGCATCGCGCATTGGCCGGACGACATTGGCCATGTCGACCTCGGCGGACGCGTCCTCGACATCATTCCGATCCCGGGCCACAGCGCCGCCAGCGTCGCTTTTTATGATCGCAACACCGGCGTCCTCCTCTCCGGCGACACCATGTATCCCGGCCGCCTCTACGTCCAGGATTTCCCCGCCTTCCAGTCAAGCGTCGAGCGCCTCATCAAGTTCACCGAAGGCAAGCCGATCGCAAATGTTCTCGGCAACCATATCGAGCAGTCCGCAACGCCGTTCCTCGATTACCCCGTCGGCACCATGTATCAACCCAACGAGCACCAGCTAGCCCTGACGCGAGGTTCCCTGCTCGAGCTCGAAGACGCGCTCCTCTCCATGCATGGCACGCCAAAGCGTCTCGCCCTCCGCGACTTTAGCGTCTGGCCTTCCAGTTCCAATAGTCCGGCCGAGCGCGCAACCTACAAGAAGCACGTCGAAGAAGAAAAATCAAAGATGTGGGATCACGCTCAACCGTAGCAACACTTAAACTGGAAAGTAAAAACCATCACCCGGGGTTTAAATGAATTTACGTCTTGCAGTAATTCCAGGACTTGGCGCAGCCGCCCTCGTCAGCGTTGCACTGATGAACGCAACCATCGTGGGTGCCCACGAGAATGCCTCGAAGCCGGAGTTTTACACCACCAAAGTCAAGCCCATCTTCGACGCGAACTGCGCCCGCTGCCACGGCGGCACCAATCACCGCGGCGGCCTCAACATCGACACCCGCGCAGGCCTGCTCAAGGGCGGACACGATGGCCCCGTCGTCGTTCCCGGCGATCCAGCCAATTCGCTTCTCATCAAGCTGCTTCGCCACGAGGGCCCAACGGACGACCCCGGACCCATGCCGCCCAACAAACCCCAGATCTCCGACACCGACATCGCTATCGTCGCCCAGTGGGTTAAATCCGGTGCCGTCATGCCCCAGTAGCCTCGCCTTACTTGCCAGTCCCGCCGCTATAAACGGCAGGACTGCCAAGACTCCCCGCCGGCGGCAGATGCCGAATATACACCACCATCTCCCACATCTCGCGATCGGAAAATTCGCCCTTCGACGGTGGCATTCCTGACGGCCAAATCCCGTTCTGGATGATCCACTTCAGCTGCCCGTCGGTATATTGCTGAACCTGTGGCGAAGCCAGCGACGGCACCCGTGGCGAGATCGTCTCCGCAAACGGAACGCCAGTGTTCTGTCCATCCAACCCATGGCAGACCATGCAGTACGACGTGAACGAATCCTTGCCGTCAGCGATATTGTCTTCCGTCGCTTTATACGGATTCACATCTTTCTTTCCGCGGACGGTAATGTGACGTTTCGTCCAATACGCAACTGAATTCTCCACCTTGGAAGGCGGAGTTGCGCGGCAGCCTGCCAACACAGGCATACAAACCAAAACAGCGAATGAGATCGTCTTCCTGAGCGACATAAACCAAAAATCCTGAGGCCTGCAGCCTGCAAAGCTAAAGCCCCACCCTCACCCCTTAGCTCAAAGGCAAGGACGGGGCCGTTGATAAATCTTAAGCAATGATGTCGTGAATCACGTTCCCCGAAACATCCGTCAGCCGGAAATCACGCCCGCTCGACCGGAACGTCAGCTTGGTGTGGTCGATGCCCATCAGGTACAAAATCGTAGCGTGAATGTCATGCACGTGCACCGGTTTATCCACCACCTTCCAGCCGAAGTCGTCGGTCGCGCCGTACGTCATGCCGCCCTTGATGCCGCCGCCCGCAAGCCACATCGTAAACCCATGCGGATTGTGATCGCGCCCTGCATGAGTCCCTGCTCCGCCCAGCTCGACGACCGGCGTGCGTCCGAACTCCGACCCGCACACGATGATCGTTTCGTCCAGCAGCCCGCGTCCCTTCAGGTCCTTGATCAGCGCCGCAAACGGCTGATCCGAGTCCTTCGCATTCTTGCGGTGCGACTGAATATCCTGGTGCGCGTCCCACGGGTCGCCCATCGAGTAATACACCTGCACCACCCGCACCCCGCGCTCAATCAACCTCGCCGCAGTCAGGCATCCGCGCGCCGTAGAACCCTCTCCATACATCTTGATCGTCGCTTCGGATTCCTTGCGCACGTCGAATACATCCGGAGCCTCCGTCTGCATCCGGTACGCTGTCTCCATCGAGCCGATCGTCGCCTCCAGCTGCGGATCGGCATCGGCGTCGGCGCTCATCCCATACGTCTGCTGCTCGCTCAGCGCGTCCAGCTTCTTCACCAGGTCGATCTCTTTGCGCTGCTGCGTGATGTCGTACTTGTCGTTGTGAATGTCAGGAATCAGCTTGTACGGATCGAAATTCTTGTCCCTGGTATCGCTCGTAACATACGTCGCCTGGTTCACCGCCGGAAGAAATCCCGCGCTCCAAAGCGGCGGTCCCACCGTCGACGGAACCTGCGGACAAAGCACGACAAATCCCGGCAAATTCTTGTTATCCGTGCCGAGCCCATAGGTCAGCCACGCCCCCATCGAAGGTCGCCCAATGATGTTCGCGCCCGTATTCATCATGATCAGCGCAGGCTCGTGATTCGGAATCTCGGTATACACCGACCGCACCACGCAGATGTCGTCCGCGCACGCGCCAACATTCGGAAACAGCTCCGACACCTCAAGCCCGTTCTTCCCATAACGCGTAAACTCGAACGGCGACTTCATCAGCGTGCCAGTCTTGCGCTCGTGCCCCAGGTCCCCGCCCGGCATCGGCTGCCCGTGATACTTCGCCAGCATCGGCTTGTTGTCGAAGCTGTCCACGTGCGACAGGCCGCCATTCATAAACAGGAAGATGACGTGCTTCGCCTTCGGCTTGAAGTTTGGATCGTGCAGCATCCACGGCTTCACAGTGGACGCATCCGCCGCTACCGAGCCCGGATTCTCTTTATCCAAAGCTTCGGCCTTTGCCAACGATTCCCCGATCAAGCTGACAAAGCTCATCATCGCAAATCCGCCGCCGATCTTACGAAGGGCGTCGCGGCGAGTAACTGGTTTCGGCTTCTGACAAGACATGGTCTGATCTCCTGCGTACTCTGTTTGTACGTTCCGTATCTGTAGCTTCCCAGATGGCCGTGGATCCCGTCTTGCTCCGCATGGATCCAGTGTAACGACTAACACTCAATTCAAAAATTCAAAATCATTCGAGCTGAAAAGCACACGGCAATATTCCTTCCACGCGCTGATCGGTTCCTGGTTCACCATGTACCCGGGCTTCTCCCGCGTAGTCTTCAGGAAGTCGAGCCCTGTCTCCAACTCAGCCGGAGTGGGCGCCCGCCCAAACAGCAGGCGATACGCCTCGGTAATGCGCGCAGCATCATCGCCCGCCGTGTACACACGCTTCGATAGCACTTCGGCCTGCTTGTACACAAACGGATCGTTCATAAAATAAAGCCGCTGCACCGGCACGTTCGTCGAGAAGCGCTGCTCCGCGGTAAACGTAGGATTCGGGAAGTCAAACGCCTGCAGAAAAGGATCGATCCGGAACCGGCTTACCTTCGCATACACGGTCCGCTTGTCGTTATCGATTCCCAGCGGTGTCGCCGGCCCGCCAGGCTCCTTCGTATCCAGATCGCCCGCGACAAACAGCATCGAGTCACGCAACTGTTCCGCGTCCAGCCGCTGCACCGAGAAGTGCGAGTAGTACCGGTTCAGCGGATCCTTGATGTGCTCATCCGGCGTCTCCTTGCTGTTCTGCTGATACACCGCCGAAAGCATGATCAACCGCTGCAGCTTCTTCAGCGACATGCCATCCTTCCGGAACTGCACCGACAAATACTCCAGCAACGCCGGATCGGAAGGCGGATCGCCAACCTTCCCAAAATTATCCGCCGAGTTCACAATCCCCGTCCCGAAGTGCCACTTCCACACGCGGTTCACAAACACGCGCGTCGCAATCGGGCTCGCCACAATGTCCTCGGCAAGCTGCAACCGCCCGCTTCCCTCCGTGTAAGGCTTTCCGCCCGGAGGACTCAGCACCGTGATGAATCCACGCTGCACCGCATCCCCATGCGCATGTGGATTGCCCCGCAGGTCCAGCGCAATGTTCACCGCCTGCGGCTTGTCGGACATGCCATGAACGAACGGATAAATCTGCCCCAGCTTCTTATAGTGGCTTCCATCCTTCTGCAGCTCGGCCATGTACGCCTGCTCTGCCGGGCCCAATCGCCGCTCCAGGTCCCATCCGCGGAACACAAACAATCCGGGCAGCCCGCGCTCGTCGAAAATCCCCGTGCCTAGTTGCCGCAGGAAAAGATCCTCATACAGATTCGCCTTCTCCGTGCTCATCACCTTCAGCTCCAGCGTGCAGCCCGGACAGAACTGGTCATAGGTGTCGAACTCGTTCGGCTTCACATCCTTCTCGCGCTCGGTCGGAACCCCGGCCTTCGCCTTGATCTTGTCGTTCTCGTCCTCGATCGCTTTCTCTTCGATCTCAAGATCCATCACCCGCTTCTGGAACGAATCAGCAAGATACCTCGCCTGGTCTTCCGTTCCGCCCTCGGCGATCATCGCCTGCCATTCCTTCATGTACGGATAAAACAACGGCTTCTTCGCGAGGAAGGCAACCCACCGATCCAGCATCTCCGGATCGAGCTGCGAGCCGTCGGCCGCATCTTGCACCTTCATCTTCGGCTTGCCGGCCACTTTCCACGCCGCAACCATGTACTTCGAGGTCTGCGCGGCATACGCCTTCGCCAACATCTGCGTCTCGTCCTTGCTGTAGTTCTGCGCTGCCTCGTCCTTCTCGTTGGCCTCCTTGAACTGCTCGCGCCAGTACTCGATCTCGGCCTCCGGCATGAACGCGTATTCCTTATAGTTGGAGCTCGCAAACACGCCGCCGAGCGCATAGTAATCCTTCGCCAGGATCGGATCGTACTTGTGATCATGGCAGCGTGCACACGCGACCGTCAGTCCCAGGAATCCACGCGTCACCGCATCGATGCGTTCGTTCCGCTCATCCGCGCGCCCTTGAATCGGCTCCGCCTGATCCCAGATCCACGGAGCTCCTCCCAAGAATCCGGTGCCCTTCAAATCCTCCGGCGTCGGATGAGCGGACATCAAATCCCCCGCCAGCTGCCGCTTCACAAATTGGTCATAGGGCAGATCGTCGTTGATCTGCTTGATCACCCAATCGCGATACACCCACGCGCCATCCATCGGCATGTAGCCGCGTCCGCGCGGATCGAGTCCCCGAATATCATCGTCGCCATACCGCGCCACATCCAGCCAGTGCCGCCCCCAGCGCGCCCCATACTGTTTCGACGCCAGCAGCCGATCGACCACCGTCGCAAACGCAACCGGCGACTTGTCTTTCTCAAACGCCTCAATCTCTTCCGGGGTCGGCGGCAGCCCGGTCAAATCCAGCGTCGCCCTCCGAATCAGCGTGCGCTTATCCGCCATCGGCGCCGGCTTCATCCCTTTCTCTTCCAGCTCCGCCAGAACGAAATGATCGATGTCCGTCTTCGCCCAGCCCTTCAGCGCAGGATCCTTAATCGGAGGAACCGGCGGCTCCACCAGCGGCATAAACGACCAGAACTGTCGCATCTGCTCCGTGATCTGTTTGCCCGCCAGCACCATCGGCGCCTTCGTCTGCGGCCACGGCGCGCCCATGCGAATCCACTCGGTCAGCACCGCAACGTCTTCCGAGCTCAGCTTCCCTCCCTTGGGCATCTTCAGCGCGCCCGTCTGATGCACCGCAACCAGCATCAGGCTCTTCTCCGGATCGCCCGGGGCAATCGCCGGTCCGCTATCGCCGCCCTTCAGCAACGCAGCCCGCGACGTAATACTCAACCCACCCGACGACTTTTCCTGGTGGCAGCTCCCGCAGTTGTTCACCAGGATCGGCCGTACCTTGTTCTCAAAATAATCCGCACCCGGTGCACCCTTCGCCTCCGCCGCGGTCAGCGCCACCACCGGCACAGCCGCCTCCGCGCTGTCCCACGCTCCACCGCGCTTCACCCACTCCACCAAATTCGCGATATCGGCATCCGTCAACTTCGCCCCCTTGGGAGGCATTTTCAAATCGCCGTTCTGCTCCACAGCATCGATCAAAAGACTTTTGTCCGGAACACCCGGCACAATCGCCGGTCCCGAATCCCCGCCCTTCAACACCGCCTCATGCGAGTCCAGCCGCAGCCCGCCCTTGGCCTCATCCGTATGGCACTTGTAACAGTTCTGCGCCAGCACCGGACGCACCTTCTGCGTGAAGAACTGCGTATTATCCTCGTTCGACTCCGTCGGCGCCGCAGTCTGTGCGCGCGGAGGGGCAGCAGCCTTATCCTGTCCATGCACCGTCGTCACGCTTGAGGCTGCATACCCAATCGTCGCGATCGTGCAGGCACCGAGGACGCACGCAAACGTTTGGTGAGACTTCAAGAGTTTCTTCACTTCGCAACTCCATCTTCGGGGAATACACGTACCGGGCCCACTCCGTCTGACTCTTCACCGCAATCATCCAGCGCCGTCCGCCGCTCGCCAGGAGCCGTCAGCCTCTGGCCACATGAAACGGCTTCGACATGCTCCACCAGGTCGAGAAACTTCTGCCCATGCGTGCGCAACGTCATACCACCTTCAGCGAGCTTCATATCCAACGTCACGCGCGATCCGCAAGCGTCGTCCTTACTCTCGCGCGCCAGCACAATCAACCGCGTGCCCAGGAACAACGCCTCCGCCGTGTTGTGCGTAACGAACACCACGGTCGGCCGCGTCTCGCTCCACACCGAACGCAACAGCCGCTGCAAACTTGACCGCGTCGCCGGATCCAGCGCACTGAACGCCTCATCCATCAGCAGCACCCGATTCTTCATCATCAGCGCCTGCGCAATCGCGACCCTCTGCTGCATGCCGCCGGAGAGTTGATACGGATACTTCCCGGCATCCGAAGCCTGCAATCCCATATGCGCAAGCTGCCGAAACGCCTCTGCCTTTACCGCGCGCCGCGCCTCCCAATAACTCGGTCGCAGCCGTCCAAGAATGTGAAACTTCGAAGTCAGCGGCCCCATCATCAGGTTGTCGAGCACCGTCCGATCCGGAAACAGCGAGTATCTCTGCGGAACATATCCCGAACGCGCATCCACCCGCTCGACCCGCGCCCCCCCCACCGAAATCTGTCCCGTCGTCGGCCGCTCCTGTCCCAGCAGCATCCGCAGCAGCGTGCTCTTGCCGCAGCCCGTCTCTCCCAACAGAACAACGAACTCGCCCTCTTCAATCTCGAGCGTTATATTCTCCAGCACGCACCGCCGCGCCGAACGCTCCAGCGCATAGGACACCGACACATCCTCAATTGAGATCGACTTCGCGGCTTGCGCGTGCGCTAGCACCTCTGCTCCGTCGACAGCCCGCGCCGCCTGCCCACCCACCAGGCGCAGGCCAGCCGTCATCTCCGGCGTACTCATGCCTGAAACCATGGATGCAGCCTCCTGTTGATGACCCGCAGTGAAAAATCAATCAGAAACAGCAACAGCGCAACCCAAAGCACGTACGGCAAAATCACATCCATCCCCATATGCCGCCGCATAATCGCGATCCGATAAGCCAGCCCGTCCGACGCGGCAATCATCTCGCCCGCAAACAAAAACAGCATCATCGGCTTCAAGTTCAGCCGCAGACTATTGATCACCTGCGGCAGCACCTGCCGAAACACCACG
>Ga0187887_10002049_pt1 | contig 16560 bp, 13 predicted proteins | sample June2016WEW_7_10_FD_132977 | JGI IMG/M metagenome (GOLD analysis project Ga0187887, IMG submission 132977) | Peatland microbial communities from SPRUCE experiment site at the Marcell Experimental Forest, Minnesota, USA - June2016WEW_7_10 | ecosystem: Environmental > Terrestrial > Soil >...
CAATCGGCAAAAACCATCTTGCAATCGACCAATTCAGAATTTACCTCTTAGCGAAATCAAATACTTGTGAAAACACGGCTCCTTCCGGTCTTTATGACTCTGGCGTTGCTGTTCGGCACCGGGCTGCCAGGCGCGGCACAAGGTTCCTTGGATATCTACACCGACGGCCTCGATAATGGATTTCAGGATTGGAGCTATGCCACTCATAATCTGTTCAACACGTCGCCCGTGCATTCCGGCAGGTATTCCATCAGCGTCAATACCGTCTACTGGAACGCCATTTCATTTCATCAAACCAATTTTGATTCGACGCCTTATAAGAGCTTCACCTTCTGGGTGAATGGCGGCGCCGGCGGCCAAAGCCTGGGGATGTATGCTTATCTGAACGACGTCTATCAGCAATATTACCAGATCCCCGGCGTGCTGACGCCGAATACCTGGCAGCAAATTGTTGTGCCATTGAGCGCACTCGGTGCCGCCGACCAGACGAACGTTTCGCGCTTCGACATCAAGCTCGCCCAGGTCGGCAGCAGCACCGCCAACGAATTTTACCTGGACGATGTCCAGCTGGTTGCCAGGGGAGTGACGGTGGATACAACCCAAACGGTGCGCCTCGCGGACGGCCGCTGGTTCGGCGCCAACACGGCCATCTGGGAGTATGGCTTTGATTCGCCGGACACCCTGTCCCTGCTGACCGAAATGGGTTGCCGGACCCTGCGGTTTCCCGGCGGTTCATTTGCGGATGAGTATCACTGGTCCTCGAATTACATTGAGGGGGCCAGTTTTGAGGCGTGGCCCACGGCGTTCACCAATTTCATGGATATCGCCACGAACCTGAAGGCCAATGTCTTTATTACCGCGAATTACGGCACCGGCACCACCAATGAAGCGGCCGACTGGGTGAATTTTGCGAACAATATCAACCAGTGCGGCTTTAAATATTGGGAGATTGGCAATGAGTGTTACGGCACCTGGGAAGCTGACAATAACACGAATGGTCCGTATCTGCCGAATGATCCCTGGACTTATGCAATGCGCTTCCAGGATTATTATAACGCCATGAAAGCTGTTGACCCGACCATCAAGGTTGGAGTCGTGGTCGTGCCTGGTGAGGACACTTATGTAAACAACCTGAGCCATTCCGCCTATAATCCCCGCACGGCGACAACTCACTATGGCTGGACCCCGGTGCTGTTGTCCACCCTGGCCAGCCTCGGGGTCACACCGGATTTTATGGTCCACCATTTCTATCCCGAATATCAGGTGGACAATGACCCGCTTTTACTGCAAGTCGCAACCAACTGGGCCGGTGACGCCGCGGATTTGCGGCAACAAATCAACGATTACTTCGGCCCCGGCGGCACGAACATTGAACTCCTTTGCACAGAGAATAATGCCGACGCAGCTCCGCAGGGCCGGCAATCCACCAGTCTGGTCAATGGGCTCTACCTCGCGGACAGCATGAGTCAAATCATGAAAACCGAGTTCAATTCCTATCTGTGGTGGATTTTTGAGAACGGCCAGGATACCAGCGGCGATTTTGATTCGTCCTTGTACGGTTGGCGAACCTATGGCGATTTCGGTCTGGTGCTGGATGCCAACACGCGCTATCCAACTTTTTACGCCATGAAGCTGATGCAGTATTTTGCCCAGCCAGGCGATACGATCCTGAACCCGGCGAGCGATGATCAATTGCTGGCTGCCTACGCGGCAAAAAAGACCAATGGTGCGCTGAGCCTGCTGATCATCAATAAAGACCCCACCAACACCCTTACGCGCCAGATCACCCTCAATGGTTTTATGCCAGACCCCGTGGCCACGGTGCGTTCCTACGGCATGCCCCAGGACAACGCGGCGCAGAACAACGCCCCCCTGGCGGCGCAAGACATTGCAACGACCAGTTTCACCGGCGCGGCGCCCACGTTTTCTTATGCCTTCCCGCCTTATTCGCTCACCCTGTTCACCTTTACGCCTCAACCCCCGTGGCTGGGAATCGTTCTCAGCACAACAAATACGGCCGTTGTTTTCTGGACGACCAACTCCGCCTTCACCCTGCAAACCAACGCGAATCTCTCAACCGCGAATTGGGGCGATTACGGGGGCTCCATCAACACCGCCAACGGTACGAATAGCGTGACGATCGCGCCCCTGGCGGGAAACCTATTCTTCCGGCTCAGCAATCCCTAAGACGTTCTATGATTGAATTGTGGAGCGGTTGCTGGTAGAATCAACTTATTGTGAACATCTGGCGTGCCGTCGTTTTGCTCTGTGGAATTCTGGCGTTTTTTCCGGCTGAACCGCTTTTCGCTCAAGGCACCGCGTTCACCTATCAAGGCCGCTTAAACGATGGAGCCGCTCCGGCCAACGGCAGCTACGACCTGACCTTCTCCCTGTTCAACACCAACCTCAACGGCACCCCGCTGGTGGGGCCGGTGACCAATTCCGCCATATCAATCAGCAATGGGCTGTTCACGGTGATGATTGATTTCGGCTCCAGTGTCTGGAATGGCCAGACGAACTGGCTGGAAATCGGGGTTCGCACCAATGGCGCGGCCGGTTTCAACACGCTGGCGCCGCGCCAACAAGTGACGCCAACGCCGTACGCCATCACGGCGGAGGGCGTGGCGGGCGTCATTTCCAGCGGCAACATCTCCGGCACCTATGGCAATCAGGTTGCCTTCAACAACGCCAACAACAATTTCACCGGTATCGGGTCGAATTTGACGACGTTGAACGCCAGCCAATTGACCTTTGGCACGGTCGCCGACGCGCGCCTCTCCAGCAACGTTGCCCTGCTCAACATGAATCAAACTTTCAGCGGCGCCAATGGCTTTACCAATTTTGGCAACAGTTTCCGGGGCAGCTTTTTTGGCAACGGCCTGGTCGGCTGGATTCCCACCAATGGCACCGCCATCCAGGCAGTAATCGACACCGGCTACCTGTTGACCAATCCGCAACTGGTGACGGTAACCCTGCCGGCTTCGCCCAACGCGGGCGACATTGTTCGGATCTCGGGGGCGGGCGCGAGCGGCTGGCGGGTCGCGCAGAATGCCGGACAGTCCATCATCGGAAGTTTTTCAAGCTTTAACAAATCTCCATGGACGCCCAGCAGCGCCTCGCCACTGAACTGGCGTGCCATCGCCTCGTCTGCGGACGGCAGCCGGTTGGTCGCGGTCGCAAGCATTACCGGTGGAGGGATTTATATTTCGATCGACTCCGGCCTTACCTGGTCGGGTCCTTTTGGCCCGATCAGCGGCGGCAATTGGTACGCCGCGGCCTCGTCCACCGACGGCAGCAAATTACCCGCGGCGGTCAATGGCGGGTACATTTACACAAACTCGGGCACGGCCTGGACGGCGGCATTTGGACCGGCAAATTGGATTGCCCTCGCTTCCTCGGCGGACGGCACCAAGCTCATTGCCGCGGCTTCCGGATTAGGTCTTTATACTTCCGGCAATTCAGGCGCCACTTGGGCCTCAGTGCTCGGAAGTGCGAATTGGATTTCAGTCGCCTCCTCCTCCGATGGCACCAAGATGGTCGCCGCAATATCGGGCGGAGGGATTTGGGGTTATTCGGGCGCGAGCTGGGTTCAGCAAACCGGCGTCCCGTCCAGTGGAACCTGGTCTTCCGTGGCTTCCTCGGCCGACGGCACCAAGCTGGTGGCCGTGGCCAACGGCGGTGGTATTTACACTTCGATCAATTCCGGTGGTTCATGGCTTCCGCAGACGGGCGGTTTGCCCGCCAGCGCCGCATGGTCGTCCGTGGCGTCTTCCGCCGACGGCAGCAAGCTGGCGGCGGGAATCAACGGTGGTGGGATTTACACTTCAAGCAATTTTGGCGTCACCTGGGCGCAACAGACCAATGCACCCGTAGAAAGCTGGAACGCCATTGCCGCGTCGGCGGATGGCACCAAGCTTGCCGCGGCGATCAACAACACGACCAGCGGCGGGATTTATGTTTCCGAGGCCTCCACGTTAAGCGCCACGACCGTCGGGACGTCCGGTTACCTCATTGGCGGTCAGGGCTCGGCGGTGGAATTGCAATCCATCGGCAACAACCAGTTCATGCCCGTCAGCTTCTCGGGAAATATTTGGGGATTTTAAAAATCCCGATTAAGGTTCCATCACTGAACCGTCCTACCGGTTTTTGAATTTCGGACATTGGCCCAGAAACCGTTGCGGATTCTGATAGATGACCTGGTCAATCGCCGCGGCCGGATGACCGCGCTTTTTCATTTCCAGCGCGGTTTTCGGCACGGCCAGCGGATCGCTCACGCCCCAATCACACGCGCTGTTCAGCCAGATCTGTTTCTGTCCATAGGTTTCAAGGATGTCCACGGCTCGCGCGGGTGAACACTTGGTTTCCGGATACAGGGTCATGCCCGCCCAGAAACCCGCATCCAGGACCAGCCCGACCGTGTGTTCTTCGACGTGGTCAATGATGACCCGTTCCGGGCGGATGCGCTTGTCGCTTTTTAGCACCTCCAGAATCAACCGCGTGCCTTTCAACTTGTCCTCCAGATGCGGCGTATGAACCAGGATAAGTTGATCGTGCTCTGCCGCCAGCTCCACGTGCATTTCGAGTACTTTCAGTTCGTTCCGCGAATTCTTGTTCAAGCCGATTTCGCCGATGCCCAGCACGTTGGGCCGGTCGAGAAATTCGGGAATCAGCGCAATGACCTCCTCGGCGAGTTTCACGTCCTCGGCTTCCTTGGGATTGATGCACAGCCAGCTGAAATGTTTAAGGCCGAACCTGGCCGCGCGCTTGGGCTCGTGTTCGGTGAGCTGGCGGAAATAATCATAAAAACCGGCGGCGGAGCTGCGATCGAATCCCGCCCAAAACGCCGGCTCACAGACCACCTCGCAACCGGCCAGGGCCATGCGCTCGTAATCGTCCGTAACGCGGCTGACCATGTGGGCATGAGGCTCGATGTAGCGCATGGAGTTGGTGTGAAGATAGCGGGCGTCGGGATTCAACCCTTTTTCCCAGCCCAGGCCCCGGATGCGCTTTTCCCTGCCGCTTTGGCAATGGGCGTGGTGGTTGGGTCGCTGAAGGCGAGGAGGACTTGTTTCACCTTTTCGTTTCGTCCGCTGCTCAGCTTGTCCAGCGCCGCACGAAAAGCGATCAGGCGGAAATCTTCCTTGCCGCCGGCACGTTCGACGCGGTCAAGGAAAGCGGCGACTTCAATCAACTTGTGCCGGGCGTCGAGAAAGTAGAGGTCGAGAACTTGCTGTTGAGTCATGTCGTTTTTATTTACCATTGATGATTTTTCGAGGCGTGGCAAACCGTAAATCATCAATCTTTGACCGTAATTGAGTTGATCCAGGCCATGATCTGTTGGGAGGCCTCGCGCGGCGCGGTGCTGAGGACATTGTGATCGGCCTTCCGGATGACTCTATAATCGCGCAAGGCCGGGCAATGGTTCCTGAGCCAGTGCCGGACCCTTGGCCACGGTACAATGGGGTCAAACCATCCACTCAAACCAAACACCGGCAGCGTGGCCTGGCGGGCGATGCGGCGCGGATCATTTTCAGCCACCAGATACAGGCGATGTTGGGCCGCGCGACGGTCCAATTCCGTGCGACGGGCGACAAATTCATCGATTGCCGACAGGGTTTGCGGTGAATGACGATAGCGGAAACGCGCCACCTTGGCGTAGCCGAAGATGATCCAGACCAGCAGTCGTGTTGAAATCCGGTCGGTGATTTTTTCCAACAGCCGGACCGCCCGTTGCAGGGGATATTTCACAAACCCACCGGCCAGAATCACGCCCTGAGCCCGGAATTTGCCGCGCGCCACCATGGCCCAGACCACCTGTGATGAGAACGATTCGCCGAGGAGCCAGCCGCCGGTAATGCCATTTTTCGCCAGGGTGCTTTCAACGGCGGCCGCATAATCGTCCAGCGACCACGTGAGCGTGCGGGGGTAGGTGAATTCAACAAAGCGCACCTGGCCGTCGATGGCGTGACGAAAGCCGCCAATGAGCGTCCAATCGCCGTGCAGGCCCGGCAGGTAAATCAGGGTGGGCAGTGCCAGTTCACCGTGGATGCGGAGTTGCGGTTCCTCGTCCATTGTTCCGGCGATTATCCACGGAAACCAGGCCGGCAGCCAGCCTGACCCGCTAGGATAATTTTCGAAAGAAATCTTTGGCGGTCTGGCAGGTGGCGGTACTCAGTTCTTCGAGCGAGCAGCCTTTGACCTGGGCGACCACCTCGGAAATTTCCTTCACGTAGGCGGGTTCACAGCGTTGGCCACGATGCGGCACGGGCGCCAGATAGGGGCAATCGGTTTCCAGCATGAACTTGTCCAAGGGCGTGGCGTTCACGGTATCGCGAACGTTTTGCCCATTCTTGAATGTGACGATGCCGGTGAAACTGACCAACGAACCGATTTCCAGCACCCGGCGCATCCGGTCGGCATTTTCGCCGAAACAATGGAAGACGCCCTGGACCTTTCCCGCAAAGGGTTTGAACTGCGCCAGCGTATCGTCAAACGCGTCGCGCTGATGGATGATGCAATTCAGTCCGGCTTCGCTGGCGACTTCAATTTGCTGCAAAAAAATGTCGGCCTGGCGCTGCTTGTAGTGTGCGTCGTCGCGAACGTTGCCGCCCTGCGAACCGGGCAGATGGTGATAATCCAGGCCAATCTCGCCGATGGCCACAACTTTGGGATGTTTGGCGTATTCGCGCAGGGCCGGGCGGAGGTCGGCGGGGGCTTGCATGACCTCGGTTGGGTGCCAGCCGACGGCGGCATAAACCGATGGAAATTGCTCGGCCAGCCGGATCGCGCGTTCGCTGCTGTCAAGACTGGTCCCGATCAAAATTATTTTGGCGATTCCGGCGGCGTGGGCGCGGGCGATGACTTCAGTCCGGTCATTCGCGTAATCGGGATAATCGAGGTGCGCGTGGGTGTCGTAAAACATTGCCATGCCGTTTGCGGTCATCGGATCAACAGTTCGTACCTGGCCACGTCGTCCGGTTTGTTGAGTTTCCGCGCCAGCGCGAGCAGTTTTTGGTAAATCGAAATTTTGCCGGGATAATCCGTCGCCTCCTGGAGCAGCTCCTGATAATTGTCATAGGCTTCCTGGTCCTGGTCGTGTTGTTCCAGTTTTTCGCCGAGGGTCAAGCGGAGGCGAATGCGCTGCTCCGGTGACGGCCCGAGCTTCAAGGCCTGTTCGTACATGTCGATGGCCGACGCGGGCTTGCCTTCGCTTTCATACAGGTCGGCGAGTTTTTCCGTGAGCACGGCGCTGTTGGTCGTCGTGCTTATGTTTTCAAGATAATTTGCCGCCACATAAATGGACGCGCCGTGAACGAGTGCCTGGTCAACGATGTGCAACTGTGACCATTCGACGAGCGGGCTGTGGCGACGCACCAGTTCGGCGTGCAGGAAGGACGCGGATTTGCCAGACGGCCGGTAAAGCGGGTCGCCGATCACCGTCGTCTGCCATGATAAAACCGGTTGTGCATCCCAGGCCGCCTCGCCGAAGGTGAAGCCGTCCGCCAGCCAGCGCGCCAGAAAAGCGGCGACGTTGGGCGTGCCGGTGAGGTAGGGTTCATAGACGCAACCCATGGTGCACGCCGCCCCCTTGGCCAGCAGCGGACCACACCAATTCTGATTCTCGCTGCGAAGCGTTGCCGCGCTGAATGAATGAAGATGATAGGCAAAAGCGCCGGGCATGAACTCAACCTTGGGCAGGGTGAAGGGACCGGAAACATTTCCGTCGTACCAACCGCAGTAAATGGCGATCTGACTCATCGGAAAATCCATTGAAAATGTTTCCGGTTTGTCGTCCACGGTGGTCTCGAATCCCAGGTCGCGGCAGATTTCCGCGCCCGCTGCAATCCACTGGTCGCCGGGATAGTACATATCTGCTTTACCCAATCCGCGCATGTCAAAATAGGCACGGCCCCATAAGCCATCACGCTCGGCCTCGAGCGCCTTGTCCACCAGGCCCTTCGCGATAGTGGCATTCGGCCCATCCAGCCGGGCAACGAGCAAGATGCCGTTGGTGGGGTTCAACATCCCGACGTTGGTGCTGCCGTACGTCCAGTTGGGTAATGGTCCGGCGAGTGGAAAATTCTCCTCGACCAGCGGCAGCCACGCGAGTTCGGAATCCACCGCGGCCTCATTCCGGTTCAATTCCGGCCTTGCGCTCCTGGGAAAGGGTTCATTTAGATCCGGGTCCGGCGCGATTTTGAGCGGGACGCCGTAACACAGGACCAGATAGCGGATTTTGGACGCTACCACGCGGCGTTCAGCCCGCGGTGGCGCTGCATTGGTTGCGGCGTTGGTGACCGGACCAAACTGCCAGAGACCGTCGGATTCCAGACGGCGGGCCAGCGGCAACTGCAGCTTGTCGCGAAACCCGTCCCGCGACATGATTTCATCTGTCGGCAGGGAGAACCCATAAATCTGTTTTTGAGGCACCTGCCGCATTTTGGCGTAGTAGTCGGCAACCGAGCGTGAACCGGACATGCGTGTGTTGTAAACGATGACAACTTCGTTGCCGCCGGCCCGGGTCAGCAGTGGCGTCAGGATCAGAAGGAAAATCAACAATCGCATTCTCCAATTACTCATAAGTTTGCCATTGGACATCGGCGGGCCCAAAACATTCCAAAATTCATGAATCGATCGTGATCCTTAGGCCGTCATAGGCGAGCGCAACGCCATCCGGAAGTTCCGCCTGGGTTTTGTCATGATCATAATCGTGGGTCAGATGCGTTAAAAACGTCCTGGCCGCGCCAATGCGCCGCGCCGCCGTCAGCGCTTCGTCAAGGCACATGTGCGTCGGATGCGGCTTGGGCCGGAGCGCATCGAGCACGGCGATCTCGACATTGCGGACCGTTTCCACCACCGCCGTTGGCACTTCCTTGCAATCGCTCAAATAGGCGAGCCGTTTCCGGCCGTTCTGTACAAACAAATAACCGTACGTCGTCATGGAACCATGCGGCAAGGGTAGGGGAGTTATTTCCAAATCGCCGACCGTAAAAGGACCTTCAATGATGTGCGGTTCCGGGTGGAAATAGCCCTTGGGGATGGGCCGTCCGTCGAAGGCGTAAACAAAAACGCGCTTGAGGGCAGTCATGGTTTCCTGATTCGCATAGACCGGCAGCGGTCCGCCGCGCACGTCGCAGAAACGCCGGCAATCGTCCAGTCCCATGATGTGATCGGCATGCGGATGGGTAAAGACAACCGCGTCAAGCCAGGGAATGTTTTCGCGCAGCATCTGCATCCGGAATTCCGGAGTGGTGTCCACGACCAGCTTTACCCGGTCGGTGGCGACGTAAACGGAAGGCCGCATGCGGTGGTTTTTGGGGTTTGCCAAAAATTCCGGCGGATATTCCTTGCCGATGACCGGCACCCCTTGCGAAGTGCCGCTGCCCAGGAAAACAAGTAAAAAAGCCATGCCAATATCGTCCACCCAAGTTAGCGGGAGCCGTCGCCCGGCGCATCAAAAACTTTCCTTTTTTTGTCCGCCGGATTCTGCTCTGATAGGGAGGTCGGAGATTCCGGACTGTTTACAAATCATGGACTCATTGCCAACTGTTTTACTAAAGCCGGGCGAAGCTGACCGCATTGTGGCCGGACACCCGTGGATTTATCACAGCGAAATCCTCCGTCTGACCGCACCGCCGGCCGACGGCGAACTCGTTCAGGTCAAGGACCATCGCCAGCGACTGCTCGGCGTCGGTTTTTTCAACTCAAAATCCAAAATCAATGTCCGCCTGCTTTCACCGGAGCGCGTCGAAGTCAACGAGGCCTTCTTCAGCGAACGCATTCGTGCCGCGCTCACCCTCCGTCAAAGGTATCTGCCGCGGGCCACGTCGTTCCGCGTCGTCAACGCCGAAAGTGATTTTCTCAGCGGCCTGATCGTGGACAAATACGAAGACGTGCTGGTGGTGCAGATTTCATCGCTCGGCATGGACCAGCGAAAAATGCAGATCGTCGCCGCCCTGCAAAAGATTTTTTCGCCGCGCGCCATTCTTGAACGCAGCGATGTCGCGTCGCGGAAGTTTGAAGGCTTGCCGGAAGCGAACGGCGTGCTGACGGGTGAATCCCGCGGGCCGGTCTCCGTGGATATGAACGGATTGAAATTTGAAACCGATCTGGTTGGCGGTCATAAAACCGGATTGTATCTCGACCAACAGGTAAACTATCAGGCCGTGGCGTCGTTCGCGAAAGGGGCGCAAGTGCTGGATTGTTTCAGTTTTCTAGGTGGATTTGCCCTGCACGCGGCGCGCGCCGGGGCGTCGCACGTTCACCTGCTCGACCAGAGCGCGGAGGCGGTGGCGGCCTCGCAACGGAATGCGGCGGCCAACGGGCTGGCGAACCAATGTTCTTTTGACACCGTGAATGTATTCGACTGGCTCAAGTCACAAACCGCCGTCAAACCGCACGAAAAGGTCATTCCCCGGTTTGATCTGATTGTGCTCGATCCACCGTCATTCACCCGCAACCGGGCCTCGGTGCCGGATGCCCTGCGCGGCTACAAGGAGATTCATTTGCGCGCGTTTAAACTGCTCAGGCCTGGCGGCACGCTGGCCACGTTTTGTTGTTCCCATCATGTGGATGCCAGCACCTTTCAGGATGTGATCCTCTCGGCGGCTTACGATACGCGCCGGATTTTGCGCCGCGTGGCGGCCTATTCGCAAAGCCCCGACCATCCCATCATCCCGATGATTCCCGAGACGGAATATCTGAAGGGATTCGCGTTTGAAGTGGTGCGTTAGGAATCACCGTCCCCGGCCCGCTGCGTACCCTGCCGATTATTTTTGCACGCCGACGCGGTAGAAATAGGGGCCGCTGTTCGTGGCATTGATGTCCGTGTAACTTGTGGTGCCGGTCTGCCCAAGGAGGTTGCTCTGGATGGTTGAAAACGCCGGTTGCACCCCGAGATTGGTGCTGACTTGCAGGAAATATGTGATGTTGCTCACGCTTTGCCAGCTGACCACCAGACCTGTCGGACTGTTTGTGGGAGCGGGGGGCAACATTGCTAAAATGGAAAGTGCGTTGGTGGGATTTAAACCGGCAATCCAATCCTGATAGACATTAAATTCAGTGCCATCTAAATCCGCGTAATCCACCGAGCCATCGTTGGGCAGGCCGTATTGCTGCAGCCAGGCGTAGGAAATCACCGAAGTCGGGGTTGGATATTCGTAAGCGCCGATGTCCACCGTGCCGCCCACGATGCGCGGATTGCCATCCAGGTCGGTGCTGCTGTTCACGATGGAATTATTTCCAGCATTGATGCAAGGCGAGCTCGATTGCAGGTGAAAATCGCCGCCGGACAAATTCACAAAAGCCGGCCCGTTGGTGATGTTGCCCGAGCCAGTTGGCAGCGGCAGGGTGTCGCAAAAACTCAAGCTGCTTTGATAATAATTGGGGCCGCCCTGGGAAGCTGAGTTATAATACACGATACAATTTGTGGCACTCCCCCCGAGCATGCCGCCACTGGCACCCGCTATGGAGATATTACTGACGACGGTGCAACCGGCCAGCGTGCAAAAAAAACTGCCACCGCCATCACCGGCAGCCAGATTGTTTTTCAAGACACAGTTGTTCAGGATATTTGAGAAGGCGCCGCCGCCGCTGGAAGCGCTATTGCTGGAAATCAGTGAATTGTTGGCCAAGCCAAAATAAACGCCGCCGCCGCTGCCGCCGGCGGTGTTATTGCTGACAACACAAGCGGTCAATGCACTGAATGCCGCGCCACCCCCTTCGCCGCCACCGGCAGCAGACTGGTTGCTGACGAGTAAACAATTGCTCAAGGTGCACGCATCCGCGCCGCCACCGTAGTTAATGTTTTGATATAACGAAGAGTTGTGCGTGAGCGTGCAACTGAACAGTGTGTTGGAAGCTGTGCCGCCGCCATAAGCGGCGGAATTATTGGTGAGAATACAATTGAACAAGGTGCCTTGAAAGGCGCCGCCGCCGCAACGCGTGACGTGATTTCCGGTCAGAACACAATTGGAAACAATCGCGCTAGTGTCCTCGCACCAGACGCCGCCGCCGCTGGCCTCCCGGACCAGGTCTCCCAGCACGGGAGGCGTGCCGCCATTTGTCAAAGTAAAACCACTCAACACCGCGCCATTCGTCAAATATACGCAACGGGCGGCCACGCCAGTGTTGAGATTAAAAAGACCGCCGGCGATGATGGTCACAGCCGCGCCATTAAGACTCTGGACGGTTAGCGCCTTGTCCACCGTCACGCGATTGGTCGCAACGCCATAAACCGCCCGTCCGCCCACATTGTAGGTCCCGTTGCTGACAACGACGAAATCGCCTGTGTTTGCGGCGTCGATCGCGTCTTGAATGTTCGTCGCGGCAGTCATCCAACTGGTGAACGGTGAAGTGGGGGAGGGATTGGCGAGGTTCACATAATGCACGGTCGCTTGAAACTCATACGCGCCGATGTCCACCGTGCCGCCGACAACGCGCGGGTTTCCGTCCAGGTCGGTGGTGTTGGTGATGAAGGAATTATTTCCGGCGTTGATGCAAGGTGAAGCGGGATTCAAATGAAAATCGCCGTCGGCAAGATCCAGGAACGCCGGTGGATTGGTGATGGTGTTGACTCCGGAACTCGGAAGCGGGAGGGTGCAACCATTGTTAAAATAATTATTTCCCTGGCCGGTGCTGCTGTTGTCGGGAGAGTTGTAATAGCTGATGCAATTGGTCAACGTGCAGCTTTCAATGCTCGTGGGTTGTCCCGTGTTGCCGGCGATCGTGCAACCGACCAAACTGCAGCCATAAGCCGCGCCGCCCCGATAGCCGGACCGGTTGCCGGTGAGCAGACAATTGATCAAAGTGCTGTTATAAGCGCCGCCACCCCAACCGGACTCGATGGCCGAGTTGCCGATCAGTTTGCAATTCACCAACGTCCCCAAATAGGTTCCGCCGCCCAAAAATGCCGCGTTTCCGATAATCACGCAATTGGTCACGATGGCATCAGGGCAATTCACGCCGCCACCGGATTGAAGATCCGGCGTTGCGCCGTTTGTCAACGTGAAGCCGGAGAGCGTCGTGCCCTTTTGTAGATAGACACAACGTACGGCGTTGGGCCCGTTCGTCGTCCCCGGCACTTGATAGCCCTTGATGATGGTGAACGCCGGGCCGCTGACGCTTTGAATCGTCTGACCATTGCTGGCATAGACACGGTTGGAGCCGGCATAGGAATAACCGCCATATTGGTAAACGCCGTTGGTGACCAAAATCGTATCGCGGTAGCCCGAGTCATTAAGAGCATCCTGAATGTTTGTGGCTGCCGTTGCCCAGCTCGTATAGGGAGAAACCGGGTTGGTGCAGTTCAAATCCACATAGAACACCGTACCCAAGATATTGAATGGCAAGAACGCGGAAACAAGAAACGCCGGCAGAAAATGACGGATCTTCATGGGCTCAATCGAAATAAGACTTAATTGTATTGAATTCAACCAATAATGCAAGCAACTAATTCCAATCCTCCTTAAACCAACCCTCTGAAATGGTTAGGACACCGGCGGTGGTATTGCGTGAGGAACCAGCGGTGAACTTCAACCGGTCATGGGCAACAGTTGCCGCTGCCAGTTCATCAATTCCGGCGCGTGCTGGTCCCAGTCACGGGCGAGTTCACCGAGGGTGGCGCGGCTGGCGATGAGCGTCGGGTCAATACCCAGTTCCTGCGCGCGCTGATCCCGGTGTTTTTCAAATTCTCGGAAATGCCGCATTTCGGTTTCGGTTGGGCGATGATTTTTGTGTCGCAGGATTTTGGGATGTTGCCCGGACGGCAGCATCAGCCCGGCCTTGACGGTTTTGAGCAAACTTTCACTGCGGCGAGGCGACATGCGGGGTGGCAAGAGGTGTCCGACCGGTCTGTCCGCGGCGGCGGCGGCAGAAATGTCCACGAGCCTTTCGTGATTGAGGATGAAAAACGGCGGGCGATTGGCGGCAATGGCTTCCGCTTCGCGCCAGCGCCAAAGCTCACGCAAGATGGCCAGAGCCCGACCGTTCAAGACATGGCTGCCCTTGATGCGCCAGATGGAATCCTCGTCCATCAACGAAGGCTTGGAACACTCCACAATCAGCCGCGCGCAGGATTCCTGGTGCCAGGCCAGCCGGCCTTTCTGCTGGAGTTCAAGTTTTAGCCTGTCGGCCAAAGGCTTCAAATGGTGTGTATCATTGCGTGCGTAAGTCTCCATTCGTTCGGTCAACGGCCGCCGTGCCCAGTCGGCCTTTTGCGAACCTTTGTCCAGCTTCACCCCTAGAAACTTCCCGGCCAGCGAACTCAAACCAAACTGCCGTTCGCCCAAAAGCCGGGCGGCCAGCATGGTATCGAAAACGGCCGATGGGACAAACTCATGGTGCTTCCGCAACAGCCGCAAATCGTAATCCGCGCCGTGCATGATGAGTTCATGGGCGTTGAGCGCGGCGAGCAGGGGATTCAGATTGATTTTGGCGAGCGGATCAACCAACACGTCTCCGGCGGCCGTGCTGATTTGGAGCAGACAAATTTTCTCGGGATAGGCGTGCAGGCTGTCGGCTTCCGTATCAACAGCCAGCCAGGAGGCGGATTTGAGGATCGGCAGCAGCGCGGCGAGGTTTTCGTCGGTGTCAATCAAGCGCCCCAAGCTTAAGGCGGCACCGGACGGGTGGCGAGTAGCAAGATTGCCCGCTTGCAAAACATCGTTCATTATTCCTAATCTTTGCCATGAACCTGGCCACTGCCTTTGCCCTTTCCGCGGAGAAGCACGCAACCAAGGTTGCGATCTTTTGGGGCGAATCGGAAACTTCCTATGCCGCGCTCCTCGCGCAGTCAAAAAGGGTCGCCGCCGGTCTCCAGAACCAATTCGGCGTGAAACCCGGTGACCGCGTGGCGCTCTGGGTAAAAAACTGCCCGGAATTTGTGACGGCGGTGTTCGGCGTCCTGTCGGCCGGTGGCGTGGTGGTGCCCATCAACAACTTCCTGAAACCCGCCGAAGTGAGTTTCATCCTGAATGATGCCGGCGTTAATGTGCTCATTACCGACCCGGAACTGGCGGCGCACTTTGAAACCTTGAAAGCCGCTCGGCCGTCGCTCCAGGTCCTGCGGATCGATCAATTCACCGCGCTCGGCACGGCGGATTTACGATTCGCGATTGACGGTTCGCGCGCGGAGTCCGATCTCGCGGCGCTGCTCTACACCTCCGGCACCACCGGTCATCCCAAAGGGGCGATGCTCACGCACGGCAATTTCCTTCACAACGTGGCGAGCTGCGTGGCAGCGCTCGAAGTGCAGGGGGATGAACGCGTCGTGGTGGCACTGCCGCAATTTCACAGCTTCATGTTCACCGTGGGCACCCTGCTGCCGATGCTGAGCGGCTGCGGGATTCTGCTGCTGAAGACGCTGCATCCCTTCAAGTCGGTGCTGGAGGAGATTGCGCGGCATCGCGGGAACATTCTGCCGGCGGTGCCGGCGTTTTACCGCGCGCTGCTGGCCGTGCCGGAGTTCGGAAAGCTGCCGCTGCGGCTGTGCATCAGCGGCGGCGCGCCGTTGCCCATGGAGGTGTTCAATGAGTTCACGCGGAAGTTTCCATTTCCGCTGCGCGAAGGCTACGGCCCCACCGAGAGCAGCCCGGTCGCCACGGTGAATCCCATCCACGGCATCAACAAGCCCGGCTCAATTGGCAAACCCATCCCCAATGTGGAACTCAGCATTCGCGACGAGGCAGGCCGGGAATTGTCCGTCGGTGAGGTCGGTGAAATCTGCATCCGCGGCGGCAATGTCATGCTCGGCTATTGGAATCAGCCGGAGGAAACCGCAAAGGTTCTGCGTGATGGCTGGCTGTACACCGGCGACGTGGGCTATGGCGACGCCGACGGCTATTTTTTCATAACCGATCGCAAAAAGGACATGCTGTTGGTCAACGGCATCAATGTTTATCCGCGGGAGATTGAGGAAGTGATTTACCAGTTTCCCGGGGTGAAGGAAGCGGCGGTGGTTGGTTTGCCGGACCCGCGCAAAGGCGAGCAGCCGGTGGTATTCGTCGTGGCAGCGGAAGGCCAGACCCTTGATGAAACACAGCTATTGCAATTTGTCCGCAGCAAACTGGCTGATTACAAAGTACCTAAGCGCGTGGTTTTTATGCCGGCCTTACCCCATAACGCGACCGGTAAAATCCTTAAGACCACCTTGCGCAAACACCCGCTCAATTAAAGCCTGGCTACATCTAACTCGTTAGACCTAAATTGGTTCCAACGCTGCCTTTTACAGGTTGACGCCGGTGGATTATCAACAGTAAGCTTATATGACCGTACGGCGCATGGTGTGCAGGACGGTAATCATCTTATGGCTGAAGGATATTGCGTTAAGTGCAAGGCCAAGAAGGAAATCGCCAATGGCGTGGAAGAAGTCATGAAAAACGGGCGTCGAGCCATCAAGGGCAAATGTCCGACCTGCGGCACCGTCATGTTCAAAATTTTGGGGGGTAAAGCGGCGCCAGCCAGCGCGTCCACTGCCATTCCGCCGGCCACGAGCTAAAATATGTCGCACCAGTTAGCCTATGTCATCGTCACCCCTTATTCGCTCTACAAATCGCGCACGGG
>Ga0187887_10002051_pt1 | contig 16557 bp, 14 predicted proteins | sample June2016WEW_7_10_FD_132977 | JGI IMG/M metagenome (GOLD analysis project Ga0187887, IMG submission 132977) | Peatland microbial communities from SPRUCE experiment site at the Marcell Experimental Forest, Minnesota, USA - June2016WEW_7_10 | ecosystem: Environmental > Terrestrial > Soil >...
CAAATTTTCTCGCCGTGCCCTCGTCGAGGATGACGAGCTTCTCGTTTTCAATCGCCACGCGCAGCCGGCCAGCGTTGAAAGTGCCGACGAATATGACCTTCTTCGCGTTCTGGCTGATGTTGATGAAACCGCCCGCGCCGGCGAGCTTGGGCCCGAACTTGCTGACGTTGAGATCACCGCGCGCATCGACCTGGGCGAGGCCGAGGAAGGCCATGTCAAGTCCGCCGCCGTCGTAGAAGTCAAACTGATAGGGCTGATCGATCACGGCCTGCGTGTTGATTCCGGCGCCGAAGTTGAGGCCGCTCGCCGGAATGCCACCGATCACTCCCGGCTCCGCCGTCAGCGTGATGAGGTCGATGATCTTCTCCTCGTTGGCGACCGCGGCAATGCCTTCGGGCATGCCGATGCCGAGATTGACGACGCTGTTGGGCTTTAGCTCAAAGGCCGCGCGCCTGGCGATGATCTTGCGTTCGCTCATCTCCATGGCGGGAAGGGAACTGACGCGCACCCTGATCTCGCTGGAAAACGCTGGATTGTAGTTGGTCGCAAAGGTCTGCCAATGGTTCTCAGGTTTGGCGACGACCACACAGTCGACCATGATGCCCGGTACCTTGACTTGACGCGGATTGAGGCTGCCGCTTTCGACCACGCGCTCGACTTGCGCGATGACGATACCGCCCGAATTGCGCACGGCCATGGCGATGGCCAGCGCCTCGAGCGTCAGGGCCTCGCGCTCCATGGTGAGGTTGCCGTCGGCGTCGCCACTGGTCGCACGGATGATCCCGATGTCGATCGGGAACGTCTTGTACAACAGGCACTCGGTGCCGCCGAGCGTCACCAGCTCGACAAGGTCCTCGGTGGTGCGCGGGTTGAGCTTGCCGCCGCCGTTGCGCGGATCGACAAACGTCCCGATGCCGACTTTGGTGATATGGCCGGGACGGTGGGCTGCAATGTCGCGGAACAGGTGCGTGATAACACCCTGCGGCAGGTTGTAAGCTTCGATCCGGTTGGCGATAGCGAGTTGCTGCAGCTTCGGCACCAAGCCCCAGTGACCGCCGATCACGCGTTTGATAAGGCCCTCGTGGGCGAAATGATTGAGCCCGCGATCCTTGCCGTCGCCCTGGCCGGCCGCATAGACGAGCGTGAGATTGCGCGGCTTGCCGGTGCCATGCGGCGGCTCGACCTCCGCCGACAGGTAGAGCTCCTCGAGCGCCAGCGCGATCTCTTCGGCAAATCCGATGCCGACGAAACCGCCGGTCGCGACTGTGTCACCGTCGCGGATCAGACGCACGGCCTCGGCCGCGGTAACAACCTTTCCCTTTTCGGGGCTCCGCAGATACGGCAATGCAGGATGTTGCGCCATGTCAGGCCTCCCAGTTTCCGACAAGCTCCATCTTGGCGTGAAGGTCGGTGTCCAACCAGCTCACGTGGGGCGCGTCAACTCCTCCAACAGGTAGACAAAGGACACATAGTCTCTGCCTGTCGCGAGGTTCAGGCCAATCTCACATGTGCGGTTGCTGCAGAGATAAGCGTCGAACTTGCGTGTGCGAACCTCCTCCGCCTCCTCGGCCGTGGCCGACCGGGTGAGTTCGGTGTGGAGGAAGCCACGGTCGCCGGCGAAGCCGCAGCACCCGTGAGCGGCCGGCGTGACCGCATCGTCGGCCATCGCGGCGGTAAGCGCCTGCAGCTTTGGCGCAAGCTTGAGGTGATTGACCGAGCAGCCCGGATGCAACACGGCGGATGCGACCTTGCTCCGAATTTGGAGCTTGGGCAGCAACCGATCGTGGGCCCAGGCGATCGAGTCGAGAATCGTCAGCCGTGCGTGATGCTCGCGGTTCTCCGGCGTCAGATACGCGACGATTTCGCTGGTGATCCCGAACGAGCACGAACTGGCGTCGCAGATGATCGGAAGCCTGCCGCCGTCGCTCCAGCGCCACAGACTCTCCGCGGTGCGGTTCGCCATGACCGCATTGCCCTCGGCGTAACCCTTCGAGTGCCAGATCGTCGCGCAGCAATGGCCGCCGACATCCTCAGGAATCCACAGCGGCATCCCCGCGCGTGCCGAGACGGCGATCATAGCCTCCTGCAGTGACGGCTTATGGCTCTGACCCGCCATCCGGCCGAAGATGCGATTGACGCATGCCGTAAAGTAGACGCCGGCAGCGCCGTCGCGTGACGTTTCGGGCAGCTTCGGCTTGGCGGCGGCCGGCATGTTGGGCAGCCAACCAGGCATAAGATCCTTGCTGACGAAAGCCCGGGCCGTATCGGTCACCGCGGTGACCGTGCGCTTACCGAACACTTTTGCTGTCGCATCGGCGGCGCCGACCGCGAGACGGGCGACGCGCTCGACGGTGCCGAACCGTCTCGCGAATGAGGCAGCAAAGCGTTCGGCGCGCGGGCCGTGTTCGAGGTGGCGAAAATGTTTCATCAACTCCCCGGTATTGATGTCCACGGGGCACGCTATCCCGCAAGAACCGTCGCCCGCGCAGGTCTGGATGGCGTCGTAGTCGTAGTCCGCGAGAATCCCCGCAGACACCTTTGAGCCTGCGGTCTGTCGCGCCATCTCGCGGCGCAAGGCGATCCGCTGACGCGGAGTCGTGGTCAGGTTGCGACTCGGGCAGACCGGTTCGCAAAAGCCGCACTGGATGCAGCGGTCGACGGTCGGCTCGATCGTAGGAGCAGTCTGCAAGTTCTCGAGATGGCTTTCCGGGTCCGCCGTCAGCATGACCCCAGGCGACAGAATATTCTGCGGATCGGCGAGCCGCTTCAGCTTCCACATCAACGCCGTGAGTTTGTTGCCCCATTCCCGTTCGACGTAAAGCGCGATGTTGCGGCCGGTGCCATGCTCGGCCTTGAGCGACCCGTCGTATTTGCCGACCACCAATTCCACGACGTCATGCAGGAACGCGCCGTAGTGAGCGATCTCCTTCGCTTCATTAAGGAAAGGGGTGATGAGGAAGTGCAAGTTGCCGGCCGAAGCGTGTCCGAAGACGATGCCGGTGTAGCCGTGCTTGGCGAACAGGGCCTGCAGATCGAGCGCGCCGTCGGCGAGCCGCTCCTGCGGGAAGCACACGTCCTCCAGAATAAACGATGAGCCTGACGGCCGGGCACCGCCGACCGAGGCAAGGAGCCCGCTGCGCACGTTCCAAAACTGCGCTGCAAGAACCGGGTCCGGTGTGAATGCCGCGGGTTCGAGCAGCGTAAGCCCGGCCAATGTCGCGTTGGCGATGCGTTCCGCCTCGCTGCGGGCCGCGTCATTTGGTGTACGGAACTCGACCAGCAGCGCGGTTGCTTGCTCGGGCAGTGCTTTCCAGCGGTCCGGCACCCCGGGCTTGCCCTCAATGGCGCGCAGCGATGCACGATCGACCAGCTCGACCGCGGCCGCGCCGTGATCGACGAACGGCTTCACCGCCGCGCAGGCCGCATACATGTCGGGAAAGATCATAAACGACGTGAGCCGGCACTGATCGTCGGCGATGGTCTCGAAAACCGCCTCCGCGATAAAGGCAAGCGTGCCCTCCGAGCCGACGATCAGGCGGCGGAAGATCTCGAGCGGCGTCGCGCCGTCGAGGAAGGCCTCCATGTGGTAGCCGGTCGTGTTCTTGATACTGAACTTCTTGCGCAGCCGCGCGACGAGTTCCGCATCGGATTCGATGTCGCGCTTGATCTCCATCAGGCCGGCGGCGAGCGCCGGTTCGGCGGCGGCGAAATGCCGCTCGGCATCTTCTCCGGCACTATCGACGAACGTGCCCGAGGGCAGCATGAACTTAAGCGACGACAGCGTCTTGTACGAGTTCTGTGTGGTACCGCAACACATGCCGCTGGAATTGTTGGCGATGACGCCGCCGATCGTGCAGGCGGATGCGCTTGCCGGATCGGGGCCGAGGCGATAGCCGTGCGCGAGCAGCGCGAGATTGGCGCGCGACAAGATCGTGCCGGGCCGGGCGCGCAACCGCCGCCCGCCTGCTTCGACGTTGACGCCGGCCCAATGCCGCCTGACGTCGACCAGAATGCCATCGCCCTGCGCTTGGCCCGAGAGGCTGGTACCGGCAGCGCGGAACGTCACGCTCTCATGCTGCTGCCGCGCATAGCCGAGCACTTTGCGCACGTCATCGACGTTGCGGGCGATCACGACCGCTTTGGGGAAAAGGCGATAAGGACTGGCGTCGGTGGCGTAGCGAATAAGATCGATGGGCCGAGTGAGCACGCAGTCAGCGCCGAGGAGCGCGACGAGATCATCGCGCAGGCCGGCGGGTGTTCCCGCCGCCAGAGCATCCGGTGCCCGATCGCGCTGCGGCGTGCCGGTCGAAGGCATGATGGTCCGGACATTGGGTGAGAGGAATGGCGTCATGGCGAAACGGTCAAGGCGGCTCCTCCGGTGTCCGGCGCACGGCTGTGCGGGCGGTACGATTGCTGCGCCGGCACCGCGAGGGCTTGATCTAGCGCAACGCCTGGGCATCATGCCGATCTATGATCAGCAAGACCAGCGCAAGTTTAGGTGCTGGCGACCGAGCGCGGTGTGCCTTCAGGCCATGACCAGTGTCCAGACAACCAAGCTTATTGGCTATCCATGGTCGGACCTTTTTAATCTTGTTCTCGACGTGAAGAGCTATCCGCAGTTCGTGCCGCATTGCCACCACGTCAGCCTGTTGTCGCGCAAGACGTCAGAGCCGGGCAAGACCGTCATCGTGTCGCGAATGACCGTTGGGTTTTCGGCATTCGAGGTCGGTTATTCCAACCGGACAACGGGAGACGCGATCGGCCGTCAGATCAGCATCGACGCTGCCGATGGACCCCTGCGGTATCTCACCGCCCTCTGGAGGTTTGAGCCGCAAGACGAGACGCATACGCGGGTGCATTTTTCGGTGAGCTACGAGTTCAGCAATCCGGTGTTGGCGGTGGTGGCCTCGCGCTTGTTTGCTGCGATGTTCGGCAGGATTCTCGACGCCTTCGAACGGCGAGCAGGCCGGCTGTTGCGCAACAGGGCCACCGCGGGCGCCGCATCGCCGAGTCAGCGCCGGCTTACCACCAGCTGATATAGTCCGCCGAAAAACCGGCGGTGGCGCACGACGGTTGCGGGCAAACCCGCTAACCAGCTGGTGAGTTCTTCTCGCCACAGATCTAGCGCAAACGGTTCGAGCGCTGCAAGCAGAGCCGGAAACAGATAGCGCATCGGATGCCACAAGAACGGCCGCGCATAGTCGACGATCACCACCTTGCCCCCCGGCTTGACGACACGATGCACCTCACGCAGCGTTCGTTCGCGCCACTCGCGCGGCTGCTCGTGCAGCAAAAAGTACACCAGGGCCCGATCATAGCTGGCGTCGGGCAACTTGAGAGCCACGGCGTCCATGGCCAGCAATCTTGCCGGCGCTCCCACCGACAATTTGTTGCGCAGATTTTTCAGTTGAATCGGCAGCACGTCGACAATGTCGACCGATCCGCCGCCCTTCATAGCCCTTTGGCTCAAGCAATTCGTTAGATCCCCGTAAACGCAGGCCACTTGCAAGGTAGTTCCCGGCAGGGATTCGCCCATCTCCGCCAGCGCAGCATCACGGAGACGGCCGTAATTGCCGCAAAGGATGAGATTGGCCAGCCATTGGCGCTCGAACAGCTTCACCGCTTTGGGATGAATGTAGGCCCACCAATAGTGACTGGTCAGATAATCGGGTACGGTCGGACACAGCGCGACGATCTCGCCTGCCTTGCCAGGGCATTCGCGATCGATAGGCGCCTCATTGCGTTCCAGTAGCCATTTCGGTCGCATGAATGTCCCTCGGGACGAATGTTCGCAATAGTTATAGCACGGCGGGTGTTAAATTGCATGGGCGGTTGGCGGGGCATTTGACGTAGGTCAAGGGCGAGGTGAATTCGCTTCGGGAGTGTGTCCAAGCGGGATCATCGCCACGGTCAGACTGCGGACGCCTTGCGCACCATGGATGAGCACGCCTTCGATGTCCGCAGTGGCGGAGGGACCGGTGACCAGCACCGCGTAGCGTGCGGTCTTGAACCGGGCGTCGCGGTAAGCGTGATGCAGGTTACCGACGATGCGCGTGGGATCGAGCAGGACGACGAAGTGCTGGGCGAGATAGGCTAGCGCGTTCACCTGCAACTCCTCCTCGCTGAGCCAGACCGAGCCGGTCTCGGCGACGCCAAAAGCGGCGCGAACGACGCCGACATCGACATCGGCCAACGCGGCCGGGTCCGTGCTGTGGTCGAGCGTTCGCGTCCCTCGCAGCTCGGGCGTGGCGGAGCAGATCACGGCCGCATCGGGGAACAGCGATCGCACCAACCCATCAAGACCGCTCGCATCGAGGGTCGGGGCAAATTTTCCGCCCATGCTCACCAGGGCTTCCTGGAACTCCTCAATCAAAGATCGCGAAGTCCGCTCGAACAGGGGAATCGCTGGAATGGGCGGCGCTGGCGCGGGCTGGTTGGCGCGCACGGCGGCGAGGATGGCGTCCCGGCTGCTCACTGGCGCCTCCTGTTCTTGAGATACCAGCTGCGGAAGCTCTGTTTTGGCGGCTCCGGCACCTCGCGCTGCCGTCCCCACGGATTGAGCCAGTTGTAGATGGCGAAACGCGGCAGGCGCTCGATAGCCAGGCCCGTCGCCGAAATCGCCGCGCGGTAAAGCCGGGGATCGCTCAACACTTTGCCGATGATACGGATGGCTTCCTTCTTGACCAGCGGCAGCTGATTGCGCTCGGCCATGACCTGGCGCCATTTGTAGATCTGATCGTGGATGTTGATCTTCACCGGGCAGACGTTGGTGCAGCTGCCGTTGAGCGTCGAGGCGTAGGGCAGATTGCTGTATTTGCGGATATCGAAAGCCGGATCGATGATGATCCCGATCGGACCGGAATAGGTCGCTCCATAGCTCAAGCCGCCGCTGCGGCGGTAGACAGGGCAGGTATTCATGCAGGCGCCGCAGCGAATGCATTTGAGCGAATACCAGAAGTCCTTCATGCCCAGGCGTTGCGATCGTCCGTTGTCGACCAGCACTATGTGCAGCTCGGTGCCCGACCGCGGCGCACGGAAATGCGAGGTGTATTGCGTGATCGGCGAGCCCAGCGCGCTTCGCGACAGCATGCGGATGAAGACGGCGAGGTGCTCGAATTTCGGAATGATCTTCTCGATGCCGATGCAGGCAATGTGCAGCTTGGGCACGTTGGCGCTGAGGTCGGCGTTACCCTCGTTGGTGCAGACGACGAAGCTGCCGGTCTCCGCGATCGCGAAATTGGCACCGGTCATGCCGGCCTCGGCACCCAAGAAATAAGGCCGCGTGTCGCGGCGCATCGCTTCGGCGAGGTAACGCGGGTCGTTATTGCCCGGCTCAGACCCGATGGTTCTGGCAAACACGTCCGAGACATCGCCGCGCAGCTTGTGGACCGCAGGGACGACAATATGGCTTGGCGGCTCGTCGTCGAGCTGCTGGATGCGCTCGCCGAGATCGGTCTCGATCACCTTGACGCCGCGGGTCTCGAGGAACGGACGCATGTCGCATTCCTCCGTCAGCATCGATTTGCTCTTGACCAGCGTCTTGGCGCCGTGCGCCGAGAGGATGTCGTGGACGATCTGGTTGTGCTCGCTGGCATCGCGCGCCCAACGTACCTGCGCGCCGTTGCTCTTCGCCTTGGCTTCGAACTCCTCGAGATAGTCCGCAAGATGCGATAGCGTATGCTCTTTGATCGCCGAGGCGAGGTTGCGCAGCTCCTCCCATTCGGGGATGCTGTGCGCCTGCCGATCGCGCTTCATTCTGAGGTCCCAGAGCCGCCGGTCGTGGAATTCCAGATGCGCCTTGGCTTCGATAAAGTGCGACGAGGCTTCGGCGTGATCGATCGGCTTCATCCGCGACTCCCATTCAAGACCTGGGCAATATGAATGAAGCCGATATCGAGGCCGAGGCGCTCGGCGCAGCCCTTCTGGTGCATGAGGCAGGACATGTCGGCGGAAACGATGTACTGTGCGCCGGCGCGGTGATGGTCCTCGACCTTGTCGTAGCCCATTTTGGCCGAAACTGGCTCCTCGAACACCGAAAACGTGCCGCCGAAGCCGCAGCATTCATCCGGCCGGGTCGGCGTCACGAACTCGATGCCTCGCACCTTGCGCAACAGATCGAGCGGCTTGGAAAAGAACGGCTCGTCGATCTCCGAAGCGCTGGCGGTCCGCAGCTTGCGCAGCGTAGTGCAGGTGTTGTGCAGCCCGACCTTGTGCGGAAATTCCGCCCACGGGAATTCGTCGACCTTCACGATATCGTGCAAAAACTCGACCAGCTCGTAGGTGCCGCTGCGGACCTTTTCGACCGCCGGCGTCTGCGGGATTGCGTCGAGATGCTCGCGCACGTGATGGGCGCAGCTGCCCGACGGCGTAACGATGCTTTCAAACTCCTGAAAATTCGCGACGAACAGCGCCTCGGCGCCAGCCGCATCCTTTTGACAACCGCTATTCGCCATCGGCTGACCGCAACATGTCTGGTCGAGTGGATAGACCACTTCGATTCCCAGCCGCTCCAATAGCTGCAAGGTGGCGATGCCGACTTCGGGGAAAAAGGCATCGACATAGCAAGGAATGAACAACCCCACTCTCATTCCGCTCCCCTTGCCAGCGTCCGAGCCGGCGATTGTTTGCTCGTGTTCGATTGGCGGTTTGTGGTGAATGTCGCGAGCCGTCTACATCTTTGCGGCGGGCCGGATTCACCTCTGCCACGAGCACTAGTATCACGCTCCGATCGATCAACAGAAACAAGATACAAAGGCACACTAGCCGAGTTTTGATTCAAATCAACGATCGGCGATCGGTAAGCATTCCGAGCAAGCGGCGATTGCATCGGCCTCGCCGCCGGTCGATCGAGGCCGCCAGATGTGTTATTTCATGCTCCAGGCGTTTTGCGATGATCGCGCGGATGTCCCCATCGCCAATGGCGTGGCCTGCGAGGTACCGGCATCGTCGCTCTTGCCGGGGACCGGGAACGCGTAGCCGACAATGACCTTGAGCATCAGGCCGTCCGATCCCGGCGTAAAGCCGTGGCCGATGCCAAGCTCGACGTCGACGGTATTCACCTTGAAATCGGTGACGGCGTACAATTCCTGGTACTGCTCTCGCAGCGGCAGAAAACCGCCGATCCTGCCGAAATCGGCGTAGTATTCGAGGCCGATGAACCGGTCTTGCCCGAGATTGCGGGCAACCCGCAATGCGGGAGCGAAATCCGCCTCGCCGCCCGGCCCGAAGCCGACATCGACGATTGGATTGGCGATGAGTTCCCACTCTGAGTTGCGCACTCCGATAATCGGCCGTATCTCCAGATTCCACGGCGTCAACGAGAATTGCGGCATCTCGTAACCAAGCTCGAAATTGACCCCATAGAAGAAGCTGCGTTTGGCGGCGTCAGGGACCACGAATAGGCTGCGGATCTTGGCCCCATCGGAAAAGGCCTCGCCTGCGCCGTTGACGGCGAACGGCAGATAGAACCCAGCCTCCCACCAGTTGGTCATGCCGTAGGCAAATTCCGGGGTACCCTGCAGGCTGTGGTTGGAGGTGAATCCTCCGGGGAATTCCGGCTGCGTCTGTCCCGCCGCTGCAAAGTTGAGGTGCTGCTCGTAGGTCCACTGCCCGACCTCCGCGATCGCGGCGTTGTAGACCTGGATCTCGTCGTGGACCTGATCGACGGCGAATGCCGGCCGGGGCGCCATCATAAAGAGCGCGGCGGCGGCGGCGATAACACCGGCGGCACAAGGGCGCGGTTTCAAGTGCCCGTCCATTGCCACACATCATGAAAATAATCATGATTGTGACACAGACTTCCGCGAGTAGCACTAGCCGACGGCCGTGCATCTGGGTTGCAAACTAAACGGTCACCGGCAGCTGGGCTTTACCGGCTACCGTTGCGGATCATGCTCAGCCACAGACCCACTGGTAACCCCAGGGAGACGGCGCGAAGCAATGATCCGGCTCACCGCTGCCAGGGGGAGAATAGCTCCCAGCGGCCGCTCCGCCGGCCGCAGTGCCGCCGGTACCCTTTTTTGCAGCACCTCCGTTATCTTGCGCCCATGACGCCGTCGCGGCGCCTAGCGCGAGGGCTAACCCAAATGCGATGACTCCCAGGTGTTTCGTCATGTTCCAACTCGCTGTTTGGTTACGTTTGCGGTCGCTTTCCGGTGTGCTCCGGAAACCCGCTAGCGCGGCGGGGGTTCCGATGCTGCGTGGCGCGTGCGATGCAGCGCCCACGGACCATCGGACATGTGGTGCCCGTGGAGGGAATCGAACCCCCACTCCTTGCGGAACACGATTTTGAGTCGTGCGCGTCTACCAGTTCCGCCACACGGGCCCAGAGCGGCAATCGGCAGAGTGAAACGATTGCCGCCTCTTTCGTGGAGCATGATGGCTTCGGAAAACCGGCTACCACTCTTCCGGATCACGCTCCAGGCGGTATCTATATCTTTGACCCTCGGACTCGGCAAAAGAAAATCAACCCGCAGCGGCGGCGCCACCCGGCTAACTTTCGGGGCTTGCATCCGCCTCCGGGATCGGCAAATTGCGGGGCCGCGAACGCGGTAGCGGGACCGCGTCGAAATAGAAACTGCGGATGAAGGCGGCCTGGCGATGAAAGCGACCTGGAGCGAACAACTTCGCCGCGAACCGGCCGCCGCCGCCCTGGCGATCTTCGCGCTCTCGACCGCGACGATTTTCGGGGCCTGGTTTTTCCAATATGTGCTGAAGCTGCAGCCCTGTCCGCTCTGCCTCGAAGAACGCCTGCCCTACCACATCGTGATCCCGCTTTCGCTGCTGATGGCGATCGCGGCGTTCGTGCGGGCGCCGCGGGCGCTGATTGTCGTCGGCTTCGTCGCGATCCTGGCCACGGTCCTCTGCGGCGCCGCGCTTGCCGCGTATCACGCCGGAGTCGAGTGGCGCTGGTGGCCCGGCCCGACCGACTGCTCGGGCCCATTGACCGATTTGTCGGCGAAGGGATCGCTGCTCAATCAGTTGCAGTCGGTCCAAGTCGTGCGCTGCGACGAAGCGGCGTGGCGTGTTCTCGGCATCTCCCTTGCCGGCTATAATGTGCTGATTTTGCTGGTGCTGGCCGCAATCGCGGCCTTTGAGTTGTTCGCTCGGAAGCCGGCTCGTTAAGGTTCTTCGTTTTCTCGGGGTCTCGCGGCTTTGCCGTGGCGGGTGGATACGTTTCGGAGCCTCTGGTGCCAACCCCCATGTTCGGCTAGGCTCGTCACGGATTTGCTAGGCTCGTCGCGGATTTGGTTGACTCCTGCAAATCATCGCGACCTCTACCATTGGGGGAAAACATGGGGCTTTTGGACAGTCTGGGCCTTGGCGGCGCGCTCAAGGGCGCCCTGGGTGAAGTCGAGGCCGCGGCTCTGCCGGCCCTGATCAGCGCGGTGCTGGCGAAGACGCAATATCACGATCTCAACGGGCTTGTTGCAGCAATGCAGCAGGGCGGCCTTGGTCCGCAGGTCCAATCGTGGCTTGGATCCGGCGCCAATCTTCCGATTACCGAAGATCAATTGAAGACGGTTCTCGGCAACGCCCAGGTGCAGGAATTTGCCCGCCATCTCGGATTGCCCGTCGACGAGACCCTCAAGTTGCTGGCGCAGTATCTGCCGGAAATCGTCGACAAGGCGTCGCCGAACGGCACGCTGAAGCCGACCGCCTGACACTCTCGAATTCAACTGTTCAGCCTTGGGAGAGGAAAATGAAGACAGTCGCATTTGTTCTCGTCTCGCTTTGTTTCGTCGCCACCACCGCATTGGCGGACGACAGCTGCAAGGTCCAAGCGACCGGTAAGAATTTGCACGGTGCCGCTTTGACCAGCTTCGCGAAGAAATGCTGCAACGACCAGGCGGCCGCCCAGAACCTGCACGGCGCGGCACAGACGAGCTTCACCAAGAAGTGCATGTCTGATGCCACCGGAAGTTAAGAGCCTCATTGAAGTCACCAAAGAATGGGAGCTGAGCAATGCTTGTACGTCACCTCACCATTTCCGTGGCCATCCTTCTCGGAGCCATGGCGTTGGAAGCCACGTCGGCGCAGGCGCTGACGATGAAAGAGTGCAGCGCCAAATACAAAGAGGCCAAGGCAGCCGGCACGCTCAATGGCATGAAATGGAATGACTTCCGCAAGTCGCAATGCGGCGCTGAAGTGACGGCACCGCCGGCGGCCGGAACACCGCCGGCAGCCGAGAGCAAACCTGCCCCGGCGCCGACAACTGCTGAAAAGCCCGTCGCTGAAAAACCCGTGTCAGACGGCCGCAAGGCCGAGTACGCACGCGAGCGCGCCTGCGGCAAGGAGTGGAAGGCCGCCAAGGCGGCCGGAACGAGGCCCCCCGGAATGAAGTGGCCGCAATACTGGAGCGAGTGCGACAAGCGCAAGAAGGCCGAGGGGATGTGACGGCCTTGGGCCGCGGTCGTCTCAGCGCGTCATTGCGGGCTCGCGGCTTTAGCCCGCGAGCCCGGAATCCATGATGACTGCCGGAGAAGTTGCCCTTCGCCGGGCGCGGCGAGTCGCCCAAGCAAACCTTCCGCTCCGGTGCGCACTGACCATGACCAAAGCCAAGGCCATCATCATTCCGGTTACGCCCTTCCAACAGAACTGTACCCTGCTGTGGTGTGAGGCCACGAAGCGTGCCGTGGTCATTGATCCCGGCGGCGATCTGCCGGACGTCGAGCGTGCCATCGCTCAGGCTGGCGTCGCGGTCGATAAAATCTGGCTGACCCACGGCCACGTCGATCATGTGGGCGGTGCCGCAGCTTTAAAAGCGAGCCTCAAAGTATCAATCGAGGGGCCCCACAGGGACGATCTGTTTCTGTTGCAACACGTCGCCGAAAGCGCTCGCGCCTTCGGCATCTCGGACGTCTCGAACGTGAAGCCGGACCGATGGTTGGAAGATGGAGATCAGGTCCAGGTTGGGGAGCTGACGTTCGAGGTCCTGCATTGTCCGGGGCATTCGCCGGGAAGCGTCGTCTTTTTCAGTCCGACGCAGCGTCTGGCGATTGTCGGTGACGTGCTGTTCGCCGGCTCGGTCGGCCGCACCGACCTCCCCGGAGGCGACCAGCGGCAATTGTTCAAATCGATCAGAGACAAGCTTCTGCCCTTGGGAGATGACGTCGCGATCATCAGCGGACATGGGCCGACCAGCACGATCGGCCAGGAAAGAGCAACCAATCCGTTCCTGCAATAGGCGAAAGGCAGTAGTGGATCATTTTATTTCGGATCCGCTAAGGTTCGACCCGCCATTGCCTTAACCCGCCACGCATCGACCCCAGCTAGACGATTGGACTTACACAAATCCGGCTAAATCATTGATTTTGGATGGTGGGCGGTACAGGGATTGAACCTGTGACCCCATCCATGTCAAGGATGTGCTCTCCCGCTGAGCTAACCGCCCAATCCGAGCCCCGGATGTAGCGTTCGGCCGGCCCAAGGGTCAAGACCGTCCCGGCTGCTAAAATTTTACCCGGTCACCGCCCTTTAATTCCAGTAGCGCGCGCGCCTCTGCCGGCGTGGCAATCTCGAAGCCCAGCTCCTCGACGATGCGGCGGATTTTCGCCACCTGCTCGGCATTGCTCTTGGCGAGCTTCCCCGGCCCGATGTAGAGCGAGTCCTCGAGGCCGACGCGCACGTTGCCCCCCATCATGGCGGCGTTGGTGCAGAAATTCATCTGGTGGCGGCCGCCGGCGAGCACCGACCAGAAATATTGATCGCCGAACAGCCGGTCGGCAGTGCGTTTCATGAACAGCAGATTGTCGAGCTCGGCGCCGATGCCGCCGAGGATGCCGAAGATCAGCTGCACGAAAACCGGCGGCTTGAACATGCCGCGGTCGATGCAATGGGCGAGGTTGTACAAATGACCGGTGTCGTAGCACTCATGCTCGAATTTGACGCCATGGCCTTCGCCGAGAAGCTTGGAGATTTTTTCAATGTCGCGAAAGGTGTTGGGAAAGATATAGGCGTCGGAGTTGGTAAGATAGCTCTCCTCCCAATCGTATTTCCAGCTCTTGTAGCGCCGCGCCATCGGGTAGAGCGCGAAGTTCATCGATCCCATGTTGAGCGAGCACATTTCCGGCGACAGCTGCAGCGCCGCCGCGATGCGCTGCTCCACCGTCATGGTCACGGCGCCGCCGGTGGTGATGTTGACCACCGCGTCGCAGCTTTGCTTGATGCGCGGCAGGAACTGCATGAAGACATTCGGGTCCGGCGACGGCCGCCCATCCTGCGGATCGCGCGCGTGCAAATGCAGGATCGCGGCACCGGCCTTGGCGGCATCGATTGCTTGCGTCGCGATCTGATCGGGCGTGATCGGCAGCGCGTCCGACATGGTCGGAGTGTGGATCGACCCAGTGATCGCGCAGCTGATGATGGTCTTGTTCGCCATGGTCGTTCCCCCTGGTGGCCGCCGGCCGGCCGGCCCGTTCATTCCCCACCAGCCGCTACGATCCTCGACGTTGCGGCGGCGTTCAAGTGGAAAATCCGCCAGTTCCGCCGCTAGCCGCCGGCCAAAGTCGTCAAATTCTGCCGGCACGGCGACACACGGCTTCACACTATATTCAAAATTTTGCCGTCTCGAGCTGATTTGTCTATGCGTGTGGCGGTTGTGTTCGCGAAGTCTGACCGCTTGCGCAGGGGCTGCGCGTTGCATATTGGATATTCGCGACCGGCGATGAATGCTTATGAATTAACGCAACCGACGATCATGTTCCCGCGCCGTGAACGCCGTTCCGTGGAACCGGCGCACCGCCATGGATTAAGATCATCGAAATTCGGAGAGCCGAGATGCGAGCAAAGTACATAATCGCTGCCGCAGCATTGCTAGCGCTCGTCGCCGGTCATGCGCTGGGCGCGGAGCCGACAGCAGCCGGACTTTGGCAAGCAGTCGATCAAGAAACCGGACAACCGACCGGCTGGTTTCTCATTCGCGATCACGACGGTATCTATGATGGGACCATCGTCAAGATGTTCCTGAAGCCGGGCGAGAGCATGAGCGTCGTTTGCGATCAGTGCAAGGACGATCGCCACGACAAGCCGTGGCGGGGCCTCGAGATCATCCGCGGCATGAAGCGCGACGGTTTGCATTACGATGATGGGACTATCCTCGATCCGCGGTACGGCCAAGTTTACGGCGCCTTGATGAATCTCTCGCCTGACGGTCAATCGCTCATCGTGCGCGGCTATCTCGGCATTTCACTGTTAGGGCAAAATCAATATTGGACGCGATTGCCGGATTCGGCCTACAACGAGATCGATCCCCGCTTTAATCCCAGCCACTCCGCAGCCGCAGCGGCGCACAAACCTCAGGCCTTGCCGAAACCTGAGAATTCCGCGCGTCGCTAGAGTAGCTTACAGGCTGGTCTGCCCGGTCGCTTCAATTTGACGAAGCGCCGACGCTTTTGCGCTGGGCATGCTCGCGTGCTTCCTCGTCGCGTGGCTTGCCCATCAGCACCGGCTGGAACAGTGCCGCCGCCGTCATCGTCGTCAACAGCGAGATGGCGAGCAGCTTGCCCATGCTGGACGTACCCGGATCGCTGGAAAAATACAGGCTGCCGAATGCGGTCGCCGTCGTGCAGGCGCTGAACGTCACAGCTCGGGTCAGCACCGACTGCAATAATTTGGTCTGTCCCTCGCGCCACGCCATGATGTAGTAAATCTTGAACGCCACGCCGACGCCGAGCAGGAGCGGCAGCGCGATGATGTTGGCGAAATTGAGCGGCAAGTCGATTGCCACGCAGATTTCCAGCGTGACGACGCCTGCCACCAGGAGCGGGATGAGCGTCAACAACACGTCACCCACCCGCCGCAAGGTGATCCACAACAGGACGGCGATCGACAGCAGCGCGTAGGCGCCAGCCTCGAGAAAGGCGGTGATGATCGTGCGGCGCGCCTCGAGAATCGAGATCGGACCCTCCGTTGCATTGGGCGCCACGCTCTGCACGGCATGCGCGAACGTCCGCAGCGTCGCATTGTTGTCGGTATTGCCGCTCGGGGCGATCTCGAGCCGGGCCTGCCCGTCCGGCGTCATCCATTGGCCGACAAGCTCGGGCGGCAGGTTGTCGCGGGTGACTTCGTGCGCCTTGAGCAGATTGCGCAGCTTGTCGAGCGCCGTTCGCAACGGCTGCACGAACGCCGTTTCGGCCCGCTGGCGTGTCGCCTGATCGGCCTTGGCGAGCGCGGTCATGTCCGCGGCCAGCCGCTTGGCCGCGGCGGCACCGGGACCGGGAGCGCTGCCGGCCAGGCGATTGAGCGCATTGACCGTGGAATTGATGATGGCGACATTTTCCGCGTCCGTCGGCGGCGGGCTGACGCTCGGCGGGTTCAGCGCGGGATCGAGCGTCTTTGCCGCGCTCTGAATCAACGGCAGCTTTTGCTGCTGGTGATCCGGAATGAACGTCGAAAGCGTCACCACGCGCGCAACCTGAGGCAAGGCCCTGAGCTTGACGGCAAGCTGGTCGGCTGCCGGCAATGTCGGCTCCAGCGCCTGGATATCGTTGATGCCGCTTTCCTGCTCCTTCTCGAGTTGAAGGAAGGTGGCGACGGACTCGACATTGGGATTGCGCA
>Ga0187887_10002057_pt1 | contig 16522 bp, 9 predicted proteins | sample June2016WEW_7_10_FD_132977 | JGI IMG/M metagenome (GOLD analysis project Ga0187887, IMG submission 132977) | Peatland microbial communities from SPRUCE experiment site at the Marcell Experimental Forest, Minnesota, USA - June2016WEW_7_10 | ecosystem: Environmental > Terrestrial > Soil > Wetlands...
ATGTAGGTACAAACGATTTCAATCTGGCCCGGAACTTCATGGTCAGCGAAACTCACCTTATTACCCCCAAGTTGATCAATGAGTTTCGTCTTGGATATAACTGGGGTAAATACGCGTTCATTCAGTCGGACTCCACTGTGCCGGCGAGCACCCTGGTACCTGGGATGGGTGGCGTGCCTAACACCGGTACTCCCGAACCGAATGGCGGCCTTCCAATGATCGCTTTTAATGGCACCGTTGCTATTAGCGCGGCTGGCCAGCGCCGTGACGTTCCGTGCGTCGAGCGTCAAAACATTTACCAGATTCTCGACAACGTGACGGATATATGGGGTAGACATTCCCTCAAAATCGGCATGGAACTTCAGAGTATTCGCGCCTCCATCAGCCAGCCCCGGTTTCCGCGTGGCTATTATCAATACGACGGCAAGTACTCCCAGCTTTATGGTGTGGGTAATACCGGCACAGGAATGGCGGACCTGTTTACCGACAATATGGATGGCGCACAAATCGCTCCGGATTGGAATGCCAGCTACTATCGTTGGTATCGCGCCGCTTATGCTCAGGATGACTGGAAAGTCAACTCCAAGTTGACTGTGAACCTGGGCGTGAGGTATGACTTTTTTGAGCCAATCAGCAACAATGCGGGCGATGTTGTCAACTTTGTAACACTCTCACAGGGTCTTAATCCATCAACCGGTGCTGGTACTGGTACGGCAAATTGGATAATGTCCAGCCAGGTTGAAGGCCAAAATCTTCTTCCGTCAAACTTTACGTCCGAGCTCACGGCTGAGAATATTAACGTGATCTATCAGAACAGTAAATCCTTGGCGAACGCACAGAAGGATAACTTTGGCCCGCGTATCGGCCTTGCATATCAGATTGGTTCAAAAACGGTGGTGCGCGCCGCCTATGGGGTGTTCTTCAGCAACCTTGAAATCCCTGGAGCCGATGAGACGACTATAAACTATCCATTTGCGTACAATTCCAGTTTTAACCATAATTACCTTACTTCTGGGGCCTGCAATCCATCCGACCAGGCCGGCGCGTCCAACACAAATAGTCAATGCCCATCCAACGGCACCGTAGATTTGGTAGATTCTCCACCGCTTCCATACGCTATGTCTCTCGAGACTGGTTTTTCGGGTTATCTCACTCATGGCGGCATAATCGCTTTTGCCGGTACGCCTAATGTCAATAATATAGATCCCAACGTCAAGACTCCATACACGCAGAACTACAACTTGACGGTTGAGCGCCAATTCACTCCGAACATAGTTGGAACTGTTGCATATGTTGGAAATAACGGTCGGCACATATCTACGACAAACACGTTCGGCGGTTCCCTTGCGGTGACTAATCCTCACAATCCTGTCAATACTGTGCCGTTCGTGGGCTTCAACTTCACGCAAACGGCTTGGAATGGCGAAAGTATGTATAACGGGTTGCAGGCAAAAATAGAAAAGCGTTACTCAAAGGGGTTAAGCTTTCTTGCCTCGTATACTTGGCAGCATGCCGAGGACGATAGTACTTCTTCGGGCGTAGGAGGAGGTGTGTCGCCTATACGTAACACAAATCTTATTCCGACAAAGTACGAGTTCACCAACTCCACTTTCGATGCTCGACAGCGCTTTACCTTGAACGGCTTCTATGAGTTGCCGTTCGGGAAGGGCCGGAAGTGGACGCACGAAGGCGGTGCGATGGACTATCTGGTGGGCGGCTGGTCGACGAGTCTGACCTTTGTTGCGCAAACAGGTAACCCCTTTACGGTTGGCCCAGGGGGTAATTTCGTTGGGGCCAACGGTGGATATGGCTACAATGCGATTCGGGTCGGCAAGCCGTTTGCCGGCGGGGGTACTGTGCCTGCGGGGAATGTTGACATGAGTGGTCATACATGTCCAGCCACCGTGAAAAACAAGACTAACTGGTATAACCCTTGCGCGTTCGTCGATCCGTTATCGGGTCTCAACATCCCTCTTTCGGGACCTGGTTCAGAAATAACGGACATGAACACGGCGATTTCATATCTCGGTGGAAAGTCAAATCAAATCTATGGACCTGGATATGAGCACGTTAACATGTCCGCTTTCAAAAACTTCAAGACCTGGCGCACGCAGTACTTCCAGTTCCGCGCGGACGCCTTCAATCTTCTGAATCACCCGAGTTGGGGCAGTCCATCCGACACAAGTCTTAATCCATCTGCCGGGCTCATTAATACGTCGAAGTTTCTTCAGAACTACACGCCTGATGCGCGATTCTTCCAACTCTCTGGAAAGTACGTGTTCTAAAACGGAAGTTAACCTGCAGGCGTAAATGCGCCTGTAAGCTAGAACGGCAACTCTCCCGCGGGCGCGAAAGCGCCCGCAGGATACCTTGTTTTAGCCCGGATTTCTATTTTGACTCGCGATTATGAAACCTCGGACCGCCGCCATCGTCAATATTCATAGGGGTGTGAATGAGATGAAGACGCTCCGAAGTTCAGTGCCCAAAGGGTGAGATACAAAATCGGCGATCGAGTCACCCAATTTTCTTCCGAGACACTGCTGCCCCTCGCTATTTTACTCCACCGATGGTGGTGCGACGATCGCGGCCGGAACCGGTAGCCCAAGCGGGCCTGTCTCCATGATGGAGGGTGTAGACGCCGCCTACTTCCGTTCTGCATACGTACCGAATTATGGGCTCGCCGGAGGTATCGGTTGAGGACCGCAGAGGATCACGAGAATTGAAGGGCAATTTGCCGCGTGAATCGCAAGAATCGATTGCATAGGAAAAACTATGAAACTCTCGGTAGTGAAGTTGATGACGGTGAGCTTCGTACTGGTCTTTGGCTTCGGTGCTGTGCAAGCGCAGAGCAAGGCCGATCCGCTCAAAAGCGGTTTCGAGAATCCGCCAGAGAGCGCTCGCCCGCGAGTGTGGTGGCACTGGATGAACGGAAATGTTTCTAAGGAAGGCATCAAGCTGGATCTGGAGTGGATGCATAGGGTTGGACTGGGAGGCTTCCAGAACATTGACGCAAACATAGCCACGCCGCAGGTTGTAGATCACCGTCTAGCCTACATGACCACTGAGTGGAAAGACGCGTTCAAATATGCGACGGTCCTTGCCGATCAGTTGGGCTTGGAAGAAGGGATTGAGGGCTCGCCGGGCTGGAACGAGTCGGGTGGGCCCTGGGTACCTCCATCCCAAGGGATGAAGAAATATGTGTGGAGTGAGACTTTCGTTGAGGGCGGAAAGCCATTCATGGGCAAGCTCGCCCATCCGCCGTTGAATACCGGGCCATTTCAGAGCCTAAACATTCATCGCGAAGGACCGATTCCGCAGCTTTATAGCGACGTGGCAGTCGTAGCATACCGCAGGGCGGAAAGCGACGTTGCCATCGAATCGCTACACCCGAAGATCACGGCCAGCGCGGACTCGCTGGATATCGCCATGCTTAGCGACGGAGATCTGGAAAAGACAACCAAGCTGCCCATCCCATGGTTCGGCGAGAAGGCTTGGATCCAATACGAGTTCGCACGGCCGCAAACAATCCGTTCCATCACGTTTGCGGGCAAAGAGCCAGGAGGAGGTAGTCCAGCAATGTTGGCCGGACTCCACGCGCCGGAGAAAGCTCTCGAGGTGAGCGACGACGGGCAAAACTTCCGGATGGCCACCAAGTTTTCCGCCGGCAGCGGCCCCGAGTACACAATCTCCTTCCCCGCAGTGACAGCGAAATATTTCCGCGTCACGTTCAAACGGACGCCTCCGCCGCCGATCACCGCTTGGGCCCTCCGCGCCGATCCCGAGGTAACGGGACTCAAGATAGGCCCTCCCGCAACCGATTATGAGATTGCCGAACTGGTGCTCCATCCGGGAGCGCGCGTGAACCGGTTTGAGGAGAAGGCAGCCTTCTTTGAGGAGAAGGCAGGCTTCACGCCGAAGCCGGACCTCTATAGTTTCGCGACACCCAACTTTGCTCCAGCCGATACCATAGCAAAGTCCGATGTCATCGACCTAACATCGAAGATGCGCCAAGATGGAACACTCGACTGGACGCCGCCGGACGGCAACTGGGTCGTGCTCCGGTTTGGGTATGATCTATTGGGCGTCACCAACAATCCAGCAAGCCCAGAGGCGACTGGCCTTGAGGTCGACAAGCTGGACAGCGGGTTTGTCAAGAAGTACATGGATACATATCTGGACACGTTCAAGGATACGGTAGGCGCAGAGTTTATGGGGAAGCGTGGCATCCGCTATGTCATGAACGATAGCTGGGAGGTCGGCTCGCAAAACTGGACCGACAATATGATTGAGATGTTTAAGAAACTGCGCGGGTATGACCCGCTTCCCTGGATGCCGGTTCTGACTGGCATGGTGATTGAAAGCTCTGAAGCCAGCGACCGGTTCCTGTGGGACTTTCGGAAGTCCATTGCCGACCTGATCGCCAACGAGTACTACGGGCAGATGGCAACAACGCTGCATGAGCGAGGCATGGGCCATTACGCGGAATCACACGAGAGCGGGCGCGGCTATATCGCGGATGGAATGGAAGTGAAGAAGTTCACCGAAGTGCCAATGGGCGCCATGTGGACCCAGAGGCTAGGGGTCAACAATGATATGGTCGGCTACGATGCGGACGATCGCGAATCAGCATCCGTGGCGCATATATATGGGCAGAACATCGCGGCTGCGGAGTCGATGACGGCGGCTGCCGCGTCCTGGGCATGGTCGCCGGCGACGCTGAAGCCGACCGCCGACCAGGAATTTTCGAACGGGATCAACCGCATTGTGGTTCACGCATCTGTGCATCAGCCGCTTGTCGGCAAGGCGCCCGGAATGTCACTTGGGCCCTACGGTCAGTGGTTCAACCGTAATGAAACCTGGGCTGAAGAAGCCGGCCCCTGGGTGGACTATCTTTCCCGAAGCAGTTATATGCTGCAACAAGGGCATTTCAGCGCGGACCTTGTCTATTTCTACGGCGAAGATTCAAACCTTACGGCGATCTTTGAGGATAAGGCGCCAAATGTGCCTGAAGGTTATGGGTTTGACTACATCAATGCTGACGGATTGATTCACGAACTGAGCATGACCGGCGGCCGCATCACTACGCCGGGGGGCATGAACTACCGTGTACTTGGACTCGACCCGTATAGCCGCCACATGTCCCTGCCCGTACTGCGCGCCATTTACAAACTGGTGGTCGATGGTGCGGTTGTTGCCGGCCAAAAGCCGGACGACGATCCCAGTCTCGCCGACGATCAGGCGGAATTCAGTAGGTTGAACCGCCAGCTTTTTGGCGATGGCACAGGGGTGCATCGGGTTGGGAAAGGCACGGTATACGCCGGGCAGAATACTGGCAACGTCTTCAACGCGCTGCATTTGGCGCCGGACTTTGACTACTCCAAACCGGAGAGCGACACTCGGCTGCTCTTTGTCCATCGCAAGCTAGCCGATGGTGATCTCTATTTTGTGGATAACCGCAACGACCGCAGTGAGCAGGTGGACGCTAGCTTCCGTGTCACCGGCAAAGCGCCAGAGTTGTGGCACGCCGAGACCGGAAAGACGGAGCCCGTATCTTTCAAAATCGCGGACGGCTGCACCACAGTGCCATTGAAGCTGGAGCCCTGGGGTACAGTATTCGTGGTCTTTCGCAAACCGGCCCGCGAAGCCTCCCGCACGCTGCCCACCAGGACCGAGACGCTGCTCGCGACCGTGGATGGCCCATGGAAGGTCAACTTCCAACCCGATCGCGGAGCGCCAGCGTCTATTTCTTTGGACAAGCTGTCTTCATGGAGCGATAACCCCGACCCGGGAGTGAAATACTTCTCAGGAGCCGGCACTTACACAAAGACCATCGACGTTCCTTCAAGCTGGCTAGAGAACCGCATGCATCTGTTGATTGACCTGGGCGAGGTGAAGAACCTGGCGGAGATAGCGGTCAATGGCAAGCCTTTAGGCATTGTCTGGCACGCGCCGTATCGCGTGGAAGCAACCGCTGCTCTGAGGCCCGGTGCAAACGACATATCGATTAAGGTGACGAATGCGTGGGTCAACCGGCTGATCGGAGATCAACAATCGGATGCGGCTACGAAATACACCTTTACAATCGTAAAGCCGTACAAGTCGGATTCAACGCTGCTTCCTTCCGGCCTGCTTGGGCCTGTAGCCATTTACTCCGTTGCAGCGCAGTAAGAACAGGTCGCCAGAATATTCATGAGGACTCTTGTGGATAGACGAACATTCTTACAAGCAACCACATTTGCGGGCGCCTACACTGTCGGATCGAAATTCGCCGGTGCCATACCCTGGAGTACCCGGCAAATTCTGTACAATTGGTGATGAGATAAACTCGCATTGTGAATGGAACATTGGGAGGAATTTTCTGCCAGCCGGCCGTTTCAATTGCCGTTGTTTGGAAAAGGGCCTATAATATATATGTTCTTCGGATTGCCTGCGCAATCTGAGCTTAATCACAATAGGCGATGTGCCCAATGACCGGTAGACTTGGGTGATCGCAAGGTTGTTTGGCACCATAAGACCAGACCGGCTACCGCGTGACCTCCGGGTCTGTAACTACATAATGTTTGTCTCTAGACTCAGGAACTGCTTCGGCGGTTCTTTTTTGTTTGTGGGGATGCCCCAGAAATTCTCCCAGACTCTCGCTTCCGAATCGCAACTCTATTCAAAATCACTGACCTCTAAGGTCAAGTGACAACTCACCTTCCGCACACCAGACAAAGGTGTGGACGCGTCACGCCATGACCGCCTTCCACCCGCTGAATCGGACCATTTCTGTTCGACCCATGCGGCTCCATCCTCAATCAGCCCCTCTTTCGTGAACTCAACCACGCCGGTTGAACGAAACACAGGCCAACACCCCCCTGCGACTCCAAGTCGCTGGACAACCCATGCCTTCACAAGGAGTTTCACTTGAGATCCCCAGAAGAATCAAAACTCTTCATTGTCTATCAGAAGCTCGATCAACTCCATTTCAATCCCAACAACGCCCGAATACACTCGAAGCGCCAGATCCGGCAGATCAAAGCGAGTATGAGTGAGTTCGGCTTCACCAATCCGGTTCTGGTCGACTGCAACAACACGATCGTAGCCGGCCACGGCCGGGTGGAAGCTGCGAAACTTCTCGACATCACGGAGGTGCCGACGATCCGGCTCGATCGGCTCACCAAAGAGCAGATTCGGGCATACATCATTGCCGACAACAAGCTGGCCGAAAACGCCGGCTGGGACAAGGAAATCCTGGCGATCGAACTCGAGTACTTGTTGATGCTCGAAAATGTCGACTTCGACGTGACCATTACGGGCTTCGAAGTACCTGAGATCGACGTGGTCCTTGAAGAAGCGAGAAGCACCGCATCCAAGGAGGACGAAGTTCCTGAGCCGGCATTCGACCAGAAGCCGGTCACAAAACCAGGTGATCTCTGGCTCCTGGGCAAGCACCGGGTAATCTGTGGGAACTCACTCCGCGAGTTGACCTACCGTGAATTGCTCGGCAGCCGCCGCGCGGCCATGGTATTTACCGACCCTCCGTTCAACGTGCGGATCGACGGCCACGCGACAGGGAACGGCGCGATCCGGCACCGCGAGTTCGCGATGGCCTCGGGAGAGATGAGCGAAGCCGAATTCGTCTCCTTCCTGAACAACTGTTTCCGCCTTATGGCCGGCTACAGCGCCAACAACTCCGTTCACTACATTTGCATGGATTGGCGCCATGCTGGAGACATCATTGCCGCCGGCAAGCAAAACTACGACGAGTTTCTGAATCTCTGTGTCTGGGTCAAAAACCAAGGTGGAATGGGCAGCTTCTACCGCTCGCAGCATGAGTTGGTGTTTGTCTTCCGCAAAGGCAAGGGCCCGCACCGGAACAACATTCAACTAGGCCAGTTTGGCCGCAACCGGACCAACGTCTGGCAGTACTCGGGTATCCAAACCCTCTCGAAGCAGAGCGAGGAAGGGAATCTCCTGGCCCTGCACCCAACGGTCAAACCGATTGCCATGGTGGCCGACGCCATTCTTGACTGCTCCGCCCGCGGCGAGGTTGTTCTCGACGCATTTCTGGGCTCGGGAACGACACTGATGGCAGCCGAGCGCGTGGGCCGCGTCTCGTGTGGTATCGAGATCGACCCGATCTATGTTGACGTCGCCATCCGCCGCTGGCAGAAATACAGCGGCGAAACGGCGATTCACGCAACCACTGGAAAACGGTTTAACGAGATTGCAACCGAACAGGAGGTGCACCATGGCTGATGAAAACGCGCTGTACGCGGTCGGTTACGGCAAGCCACCGAGCGAGGGCCGATTCCAGAAAGGACGATCTGGTAACCCCAAGGGGCGGCCCAAGGGCTCGAAGAACCTGGCCACGATCGTTCTCAAGGAATCCCGGCAGAAAGTGCGCATCAATAGCTCTCGCGGCACGCGCACGGTGACGAAAGCCGAAGCCACGGTGATGCAGTTTGCAAACAAATCGATCCAGGGCGATCTGCATGCCGGCTGCAAATTTATCGATCTCATCGAACGCTCGGAAGAGAGCGCCAATTCAGGTACCGGTTCGCTTAAGATCAGCGATCTGGACCGCCAGGTTCTGGAGAATCTCCGCAGCCGGATGACGGGTCTCCAGCCGACGAGCATGAAACCCAATCAGGAGGTGTCAGAGTGAGCAGTGCGATCCAGTTTACATTCGAGGAATATCAAACGATCTTGCGGAACGATTTCACCAGCTTCATCGAACGCTCCTTCTATGAGCTCAACCCGCAAACCACCTTCATGGCCAGCCCATACATTGAACTGCTCGCCTCAACTCTGGAAAAATGCCGAACCGGTAAATCGAAGCGCCTGATTATCAACCTGCCTCCGCGCACGTTGAAATCCCACGCGGCCAGCGTCGCCTTCCCCACCTGGCTGCTCGGGCACGATCCCTCAAGACAGATCATCTGTGTAAGCTACGGGCAGGATCTGGCTGACAAACACGCGCGCGACTGCCGAACCCTGATGAACAGCCAGTTCTATCGCGGTCTCTTCCCCAGAACGGTTCTTTCACCAGACAAACAATCGGTGAATGAATTCATCACGGAAGTCGGGGGTTTTCGCATGTCAACGTCGGTTGGCGGAGTGCTAACCGGCCGCGGTGCGGATGTGATCATCATCGACGACATTCTAAAACCGGATGATGCCCTCTCAGAGGTACGACGCAAGGCAGCGAACGAGTGGTACTTCAACACATTGTTAAGCCGGCTGAACAGCAAAGAAAACGGCGTGATCATCATTGTGATGCAGCGGTTACACCAGGGGGACCTCGTTGGCGAGGTAACGGATCGCGAACACTGGGATATGCTATCGCTCCCTGCCATCGCCGAGCAGGACGAGAACTATCCCATCGAAGGCCCGTTGGGAAACCATCTCTACGTGCGCAAAGCAGGAGAGGCCTTGCATCCGGAGCGCGACTCTATCGAAATCTACCGAAATATTCGCGAGGCTGCTGGCGAGTATACCTTTCAAAGCCAATACCAACAAAGCCCCGCATCGCGCGAGGGTGGCGTGATCAAAAAGGAATGGATTCGCTTCTTTGAAGGCTTATCGCGACGGGATATGGAGTGCGTGATGCAAAGCTGGGACACGGCAAACAAGGGCGGCGAGTTCAACGACTACAGCGTCTGCACAACCTGGGGAACTCGCGAGGGGAACTTCTATCTGCTTGATGTGTTCAGAAAGCGGTTGAACTTCCCAGATCTGAAACGTGCTGCCCTTGACCTTTTCCACAAATTTGGCCCGATCAAGCTTCTGATTGAGGACAAGGGCTCCGGGACATCGCTGATTCAGGAACTCAAGACTGAATACATCTGGTGCCTGGAGGCCTACAACCCCCAACAAGGCAGCGACAAACTGATGCGCCTGGCTAAGCAGTCGGTCAAATTTGAGAGTGGCAGAGTATACCTGCCTAAACAGGCGCCGTGGCTCGATGAATACATACAGGAGATTACGGGCTTTCCCGGCACCAAGCATGACGATCAAGTGGATTCAACCTCGCAGGCACTGGATGTCTTGGAAAAATATGCATTTCTACCCAACAAACACCCGTTTCACTGGCCAATCCGGGTGTACGAAACTTGCTAGATGTGGCGCTCCTTCTGCAGATGCTGCCCTAGTTTGAGTGAAGCTGGATGATTGCTGGTCACCTGCCCAGTTGCCAGAATTTATCTCTCACGTTGCCCATAGTTCGCTTGACTTTTTGCTCCCGGCGAGCAGCTAATCGATCGGTCGCTCAACGTGGAATGCCGTGTGTATAGGGGCCAAACAAGACTTGACTTCTTGCCCTAACAGAGCGGAAATGTGGACACCGGAGAGGAGGTTCGCAGGTGTCCGAGAGGCTCGAAGTCGAGATTGCAGCATTACCTATGATGAACATCGCCCAATTGCAGGCAAAGTGGCGGCGAGACCTGAAACAGGCCCCGCCACCCCACGTTCGTAAGCAACTCCTGGTTCCTTTGCTCGCCTACAAGCTGCAGGAGCAGGCCTACGGCGGGCTGAAGCCGGAGGTCAAGCGCCGGCTTCGGGAACTGGCCGCGGGATTTGACCGAAATCCCAGAAAGACCGGCGGGCAGTTCACGGATTCGATTCGAATCAAGCCAGGGACGAGGCTAATTCGCCAGTGGGAAGGCAAGACCCACCAAGTCACGGTCGGTGAGGCCGGCTTCGAATACGACGGGGAGCTCTATAAGAGCCTCTCGGTGATAGCCCGGCTCATTACCGGCACCCGATGGTCAGGGCCCCTGTTCTTCGGTCTTAGGGGACGCCGTTCATGAGTACCCTCCAGAAGCGTTCTATCCACTGCGCTATCTATACTCGCAAATCATCCGAGGAAGGGCTTGAGCAGTCCTTCAACTCGCTCGATGCCCAACACGAAGCCTGCCAGGCCTACATCCTCAGCCAGCGCCAAGAAGGTTGGCGTGCGATTGACGCCCAGTACGATGACGGGGGCTATTCAGGCGGCTCGATGGAGCGGCCCGGCCTCAAACGCCTTTTGGCCGATATCGAAGCCAGGAAGGTCGACACGGTTGTTGTTTATAAGGTGGACCGGCTAACACGTTCACTGGCTGACTTTGCCAAGATGGTTGAGGCCTTCGATGCTCGCGGCGTGAGTTTTGTCTCCGTCACCCAGCAGTTCAACACCACCTCATCAATGGGCCGGCTGACCCTCAATGTCTTACTGTCCTTTGCCCAATTCGAGAGGGAGGTGACCGGTGAGCGGATCCGCGACAAGATTGCGGCATCGAAACGGAAAGGCATGTGGATGGGTGGTATGGTCCCGCTCGGCTACGACCTCAAAGACCGCCATTTAATCATTAATAAACAGGAAGCCGAACATGTCCGCGAGATCTTCAGGCTCTATCTAGAACTCGGTTGCGTGAAGAAGCTGAAGGCCCACCTCGATCGACGCGGTGTGAAGAGCAAGATACGCATTAGCCGCTCCAACCGGAGCACGGGCGGAACGGCGTACTCCCGGGGTGCCCTCTACAAAATCCTGCAGAACCGAATCTATCTGGGTGAGATCCCGCACAAGGGACAATCGTACCCCGGAGAGCACCTGCCCATCGTCGATCGGGAACTCTGGGAGAGAGTGCGGGCCTTGATGAGCGAAAACGTCCGTTCCCGCCGCCATGGCACAAACGCCAGCGCCCCCAGTCTCCTTCGCGGATTGCTCTACGACGAAGACGGGAACCGCTTCACTCCTTCCCATGCGGTTAAACGCGGCAAGCGTTACCGCTATTACGTGTCACAGAGAGTCATCAAGGATGCAGCCTCGGCATCAACGCAGCCCGGCAGAATCCCGGCGAGAGAGCTGGAGAAGCTGGTCTTAGCCAAGCTGAAAAGCTTCTTCTCATCTGCGGATCAGATCGTTAGCGCACTCGCTTTACCCGACGACGATCTTGGTATGACCCAAAAGCTGATTGAGTCTGCTGTGGGGTACTCAAAGCGTCTGGATGGGAATTCACCATCAAGTCTCAGCGAGATGCTTGAGATGATAGTGACCTGCATCCTTGTCCACCCAGAATCGGTCGAAATTCAACTTGATAGGGCAAAATTGCGCGTGCAGTTTCTCGGGTCTCACCACAATGATCCTCAAGCGCAAAACACAACGAATGACGTCAGACAGGAACCGATCACCTTAACAATTGAGACAAGACTGAAGCGTTGCGGCGGGGAGATGCGGCTAATTATTCCGTCGCAATCAGCGGACCGGGCTCCAGGTAATGCACTGCCAGCATTGATCAAAGCCATAGTTCGGTCGCAGCAATGGGTGCGACAGATCGTCGCAGGAGAATACAAAGATCAACGGGCGATCGCTGCAGCTAACGGTCTCAGTGAGCGCTACGTCAGCCGGATCATTCAGAGTGCATTCCTGGCACCTGAAATCGTTGAGGCAATCGTCAAAGGGCGTCAGGCGCCAGACCTCACCCTCTTATCATTACTCGACGACGTCCCGCATAGTTGGGCAGAACAGAACACAAAATTAACTGTGGCCTACGAGAAATAGGCATCCCAATGCGCGAGTGGACTTTCAAGTTCTCAGCGCCAGTCTCTCTCGTCGTAACGTTTACAAAAACCATTGAGCAAGCTAAGAGAATCTACTGGCTAGACCTTCCTCAAATCCTCGGCGATCAAGGCGAATTCGTCGAGGGCGGCTTGCAGGTCTTCTACTATCTCGGCGGCGATTACGTCGGGTTCGGGGAGATTGGCGGCATCTTCCAGGCTATCGTCCTTCAACCAGAAAATGTCCAGGCTGGATTTGTCGCGTTTTACCAGGTCGTCATAGTTGAAGGCGTGGAAGCGCTCGGTTTCCTTGCGCTTGTGGCGATTTTCGGCATGGTAGCAGGCGACAAAATCATCCAGGTTCTCGCGGCGCAGTGGGTTTGTCTTCAGCGTGAAGTGCTCATTTGTGCGGAAGTCGTAGATCCACAGCTTCTTTGTCCAGGGCTTTTCGCTGGCGATGCGGCGGTCGAAAAACATCACATTGGCCTTGACTCCCTGCGCGTAGAAGATGCCCGTTGGCAGGCGCAACAGCGTGTGCACATCGCAATCGTGCAACAGCCGCCGGCGAATCAGCTCGCCGGCACCGCCCTCAAAGAGCACGTTGTCCTGCATCTTCTCCGGCTCAAGGCCGACGGCATCGACGATGACGAAGTGGTCCTTGTAGCGGCCATCCGGGGTTACGTTTTGCAGCTCAGTGGGCGTGACGATGCGGGCGCCGCGGCCCTTCATCTGCTCAAACATGGTGCGGCTCTTGACGGCACGCATGAAGAAGACGATTTCAAGCGGGCGAATGTCAGTGCCGGTACCAATCTGAACCGAATCCTCTATGCCACAAAAGAGGATGCGCGGCTTCGCCGGCCGAAAGTGGAAGTGATGAAGCGGGGCATTGAAAATTTGGACTTAGGCTGCGAGGTCGTTCCAGTTATGGGATCGGTTCTGGACAGTACTGTGCTGAAGCGCCTCAATGAGGCGGACTTCATCTTCGGTTGCGTGGACAAGGATTTTCCACGAATGGTCCTTTGCCAGTATGCCTACCAGTACCTGGTCCCCTTCATCGATGTGGGAGCGGAAATTGGCGGGGATGACGAAGGCATAGTTTCGACCGATGCCCGTGCGAACTATATTGCGCCGGGGCGCTGGTGCCTGCGATGCACAGGCCTCATCAATCCGCGGCGATTGGCCTTTGAGTCCCTAACTGGGCCGGAGCGTAAACGGCGGATTGCCCTTGGCTATTCGGACGACCTGATGATGAAGCAGCCGGCGGTGATGGACCTGAACATGAGAGCTGCCAGCATGGGCATGATGATACTACGTCATCTGCTTCAGCCATTTCTTCTTGATCCCTTGCCCGTCACACTCGCAGAGAACTTGGTGACTTATAACATGAAACCATTAGCTGTCGCGCGGGCAAAGAATGAATCATGTGACATCTGTCGTTGTAATCCAACTGCCGGCTTCGGCGATTGCGCTGAGTCGATTGGACTCCCGAGCGAAGTCGTGACTAGCCTGATTGAGGGCGATGATGATGTGGATTGGCGTGGGACGCGTGCCGCGAGATAGACCTGTCCTCTGATCAAGGCCCAAAATGCACTCATCGATCTCGACTTGGATATCAATTGAGGAATAAGTAACGAAAAACGCCCATTTCGCCTGGAATTTTCATCACTTTACGCCAAATTGCCACGTCAGTAGTGAGTTGGCCATCAGCGGGTTGAGTACAGTGCCGAACTTTCGGTTGCTCGGCCAAGCTCAAAAGCTCCACTGCTCTCTGGTCGATCAGAGAAAACGGTGACTCAAAGGGAGATTAGCTACTCGGAGAGATATTCTCTGGTGGAAGATATATGCGGAATTAGCCGGAAATCGGGGAGGTTTTCGACATCTAAGTTGTTGATTATAAAATAACTTGACTCGCTGGCGGAGAGAGGGGGATTCTCGACTTAGTATTTATAATCAATGACTTATATCGTTGTCGGATCATTGTCGGGTTTATAATGAGCTCTGAGGACCCGAAATGCCAAAAGCCACCCTTATGGTCCGCTTCAAACGGCCCGCCGATCCGAACTGGATCCGGCGCCTCGCCGTCTACGGCTCCACCGGCCGCGTCCGCTCCGGTTTCGCCCAGTTCAAGGACCGCACTACCGGGCGCATCTGGGTCGAAGAGGTGCCAGACAATTACGCGTTCGATATCCGCATCGAGGACGGCCGCACCACCTACAAGCCAGCCGGCAAGAACGGTGCCGATGCTGAAGCCCAGAGGGTGCAGGCCGCGGCCAAGTTTCATGCCAAAACGCAAGCGGAAGCAGTTGGCCTCGAGGTCATCGATCCAGCAATTGAGGAGAAAAGAAAGAAGAAACCCCGGCTGGCCGACACCTTCGACGACTACATCGAGTACGAGTTCAAGCGCGGCGCTCTCGAAGCCCGGGAACAGGCGATCTTGGTCAAGGCTGAATTCTTGAAATTCGTTCCCCTCACTTACGTCGCGGAGGTCACGCGGGACAGCATCGTTACCTTCGACGCGAAGCTGCGTGAGCTCGGCCGTTCCAAGCGAACAATCGCCAACAAGCGCCAACGCCTGCAGTCCATGCTGCGCGCTGCCGGAGTCGACCCGGACATCTTTCCGCCAAAGCCCAAGTTCGATAAGAAGCTGCCCACCATCTACACGCCCTCCCAACTGGGTGGCCTGTTCGGGGCGGCCAGACCCTACGAGCGCATGGTCTGCAATCTCGCGCTTAAACTCGGTTTGCGTGATCAGGAGGTGCAGTTTGCCGAGTTTACCGACATCAGCTGGCACGAGTCGGTCTTTCGTGTCCGCAGCAAGCCGAATTACGAGTTCACGGTGAAGGACTATGAGGAGAGAGACATTCCGATCCCCACAGATTTCCTGGGCGAGCTGAAGGAATGGAAACAGGAGCACCCGGATCAGAACCTCATTGTGGCGAACACCAAAGGGAATCCGAATACTAAACTCCTCGTCATGATCAAGCGCTTGGCACGCCGAGCAAAGATCGAATGCGGATGGTGTCCCAACTGCCTTGCCAAAGTCAAAGGCGAGCGTGGATGTGAAGAGTTCGAGTTGCACAAGTTCCGCCGTACCTGCATCACGACCTGGCTTCGCAGCAAGATCGATCCCCGAACCGTCATGGCCTACGCCGGACACGCGGATCTCGAAACGACCCTGCGCTATCTCCGCCCCGCCGCGGCCCAGGAGCGGATCGCGGAGGTCAGCGAGATCAAGTGGTATTGAAGTTCCGATGCTGTTCGTTCGAAACCAACCAATCGGCCCCGCACCTGAATTTCGCAAGGTCGAAGCGGACCGCGCCTTCCGGGGTCGCGCGGTCCTCTCGCGCAGATCCTGATCAACGGCGGCCACCATCTCACGAGTAGCCTGGGAGAAACACTCACTTGCATGCAGCCGGTACGTTGGAATCACCCGTTCTGTGATCGTCGATTTGAAAGGCGAGGAACTCATGGATCGCTCTCACTGCGACGGGATCGGAACTGACGATGTGGACCTGGCCTCCATTTGTGGATGGTTCGAAAGAATATTTTATTCCCTTGTGCTTGGACTTCATGACCGCAACGCCTGGCGGCACGGTGTCATGGATGAACATTGGTACCTGGAAATCGCAGCCGTTAAACATCTTGACGATGTGAGACAAGTGCGTCCTGATTTCGTCGCGAGTCGTCGCATCGCTTGCTTCGTCGGCAACAACTTCGGTGACCACCGCCGCAAGTTAGCGAATCGGAAATGACATTTACTCTGCAACACCACTTCGGTTCAATGGGCCGTCACACCTAAACGCGCCTGATCGCGTTTATCTTCCCTCATTGAAATGAGCGACGCCAATTCGGGGCCGCGTGCCGCGGGCGCAGCGATTTTATTTAACTCGCAACCGTTGTCTGGCGGGTTTTGCTGCATCCTTCGCAATCGTCAAATCAGCCAGTGTGCATTGAACCCATTTGCGCTCCGACTCTGCAATGGTCGCCTGATGATCCAACG
>Ga0187887_10002059_pt1 | contig 16509 bp, 17 predicted proteins | sample June2016WEW_7_10_FD_132977 | JGI IMG/M metagenome (GOLD analysis project Ga0187887, IMG submission 132977) | Peatland microbial communities from SPRUCE experiment site at the Marcell Experimental Forest, Minnesota, USA - June2016WEW_7_10 | ecosystem: Environmental > Terrestrial > Soil >...
CACAACGAGCCTTCCAACGCAGGGTTTGCCATCGGCGGCATCCTGCGGGCAGGCCTCGCCCTCATTCACGCTGCGAATGTCGGCGCTGAGAGTCCACGTGAAATCGCGTCCGGGAACAACATTACGCAAGTGATAGTCGAGCTTGTTGGCGCCGGCAACCAGGTTTTTTCGGCCTTCGAGCGACTTGTCGACGACAACCGTCAAGCCGTCTTCCAGCGGCTTCGCATTGTGTTTAAGACCCACCGGTCCCAAAAAGCCCGCAGGCCCGTTGAAGAATTTCGCCAGCTCTTCCGCCTGCATGGTGCGCAACTCCACCGCTCCAATGGCGCCCAACAGCTTGGTCTCATTCACCTGGTGATCGCCGCGCAGGAAAGTCGCTACGCCATGCCATGCGTCCGGCGTAGCTTCTCCCGCCTTTGCAATAGTTCCGCGCTTCAAGGCCAAGTACGCCACGCATTTAATGTCGGATGCCGGCGAAATCTTGAAGAACTCCGCCACGTCGGAAATCGCAGCGCACCCCGGCGTGTAAACAAGCTCAGGCGTCCCATCCCCGGTCGGTTCCATCTCCGTGACGGCTTCGAGCCGTGACGTCGCCTTCTCCAGGTTGGCCGCGTATCCGCACACTGGGCAGCTCGCGATCAGGTCTTCGCCGGCATCGGTGTACACCATGAACTCCTGCGACTGCGAGCCGCCCATCGCGCCCGAATCGGCCTCCACGGCAACAAACTTCAGGCCGCAGCGCGTGAAGATCCTGCGGTACACCGCGTCGTGCAGATTGAAGCTCTTATCGAGCCCTGCCGCATCAAGATCGAAGCTGTAGCTGTCTTTCATGGTGAACTGCCGCACCCGCAGCAGCCCCGATTTCGGCCGTGGTTCATCGCGAAACTTGTTCTGAATCTGGTACCAGATCTGCGGCAACTGCTTGTAGCTGCGCAATTCGCTGCGCGCAATCGAGGTCATAATCTCTTCATGCGTCATGCCCAGGCAAAGATCGGCGCCCTTACGGTCTTTGAGCCGGAACATGTTCTCGCCCATGGCCGCCCAGCGGCCGCTTTGTTCCCAGATTTCGCGCGGGTGGATGGCCGGCAGGTAAAACTCCTGCCCGATCGTATCCATCTCTTCGCGGACGATGGCGATCACCTTGTTCAGCGATCGCTGCCCGAGCGGCAAATAGTTGTAAATGCCGGCGCCAAGCTGGCGGATATAACCTGCGCGCAGCAAGAACTTGTGGCTGGCGACTTCGGCATCTGTCGGAGCTTCGCGAAGGGTAGGAATAAACAGCGTGGACCAACGATGCATGGCGATAAAAGCGTGCTTTCCCGTCCGGCGGCCTTTTCCCGGGCGAAAACCTGGCGCGGGAACCCTGGCTTCGCGGTGGACGCAGGGCGATCTTTGACTCAATTCATTCTAAATGTTTGGCGAAGACCGCTCCCGGCTCGATGGAACCCCAAACCCAATGCTCCTTGATCCTAGATCAGCTCCATTCCCCATAGATCGTGCAGGTGCAGCACGCCTTCCACCTTTCCATCTGCATCCACAACGATGAGGGAAGTGATCTTCCGCTTCTCCAGAATCGCCAACGCCGTGGCCGCCAGTTCGCTCGCCGCAATGGTGCTCGGCTTTTGGTTCATGGCGTCGCGCGCGCTACGCGCCAGTGCTCCGCCGCCCTCGCGCTCCAGCAGTCGGCGCAAATCGCCGTCAGAAAAAACCCCGCAAAGCTTGCCGTCTTCCTGCACGGTTGTAATCCCCAGGCGCTTTGACGACATTTCGAAAATTACATCGGGCATTGGTGTGGACGGCCCAACCGCCGGCACCGCCTCGCCGGAGTGCATCAGATCACGGACGAGTGCCAGCTGCTTGCCCAGCTTGCCTCCGGGGTGCAAGTCTGCGAAATCCTCGGCACGGAAGCCCTTGCGAAGACTGACTGCAACGGCGAGCGCGTCGCCGAGTGCGAGCATCGTGGTGGTTGAGGCCGTGGGCGCAAGGTTTAGGCCGCAGGCCTCGCGCTCTACGCTGCAATCGAGCGCCACATCGCTGGCCCCGGCCAGGGTAGAGCTGAGGTTGCAGCAAAAGCTGATAAGCCCATCGCCCTTACGCTTGAGCGTAGCCAGAAGCCGCAGAATCTCCTCGGTTTCGCCGCTCGAAGAAAGAGCGATCACCACATCGCCGGGCATCAAAACACCCAGATCCCCGTGCACCGCTTCGGCAGGATGAAGGAACAGGGCCGGAGTCCCGGTAGAACTGAGCGTGGCCGCAATTTTCTGGGCAATAATGCCGCTCTTGCCCATCCCCGTCACCACGACTCGGCCGTTGGCCTGGGCGCAGCGAAGAATCAGCTCAATTGCGTCGGTAAAGGGCGTCGCCATGCGTCCTTCCAGCCGGTCCGCGAGCGCCATCAGCGCATGTGCCTCGGTGCGAACAAGCTCCGCCGGCGCGAGGCATTCAACTTGCGGTTTTGTTGCCATCGGCTTCTGATGCTACCACCTGCGGTAGGGGCCGACGCGGCTTGCGCCGCCATTCCTGCCCCGGCGCTGCTCAAGCGAATGGCTGGAAAGCAACCACGCTTGCCCGTACAATAGGTCCAAGAGGCCATTCCCCTTGAAGCGCAACACACTCGTTCTTTCCGTGGTTTTGTTGATTCTGGCGATCTTTGCCTGGGCAGGTTGGGCAAACTTTGAATACCGCAACCAGGCGGCGGAACGGTTGCTGGCTTCTGCCGCGAAGGGCGAACTGGTGGTCGATGCGTCCACCGGCGACGCCAAGTATGTGTCGCCGTTGATGGGTAAACCTGCCCCGGCTTTCGCATTAGAAGATTTGTCCGGTAAAACGGTGTCGCTCGCCGACTACAAGGGCAAAGCGGTTCTTGTGAATTTCTGGGCAACCTGGTGCTCGCCCTGCAAAATCGAAACCCCCTGGCTGATCGAGCTGCGCAACCAGTATGCTTCGCAGGGGTTTGAGATTCTGGGCGTCTCCACCGAATCCGATGGCGTGGGCAAAGACGATAAGGCCGCCTGGGACAAGAACAAAGCCTTGATCGCGAAGTCGGTACAGCAGATGCACATGCCCTATCCCGTGCTCATCGATGGCGACAGCATCAGCGACCAGTACGGCGGCCTCGACGAGCTGCCCACGTCATTCTTCCTCGACCGCAAGGGAAATGTGGTCGCGGCGCAATTGGGCCTGACCTCGAAGTCCGACATTGAAGACAACATCAAGAAGGCTCTGGCCAACTAGCGAAGCAGGAATCTGGGAGCAGGGAACTGAAAGCCCTTTGCGCCGTTCGAGGTGAAATTGATCGTGCGAATTCATTTCGGAATCGCAGCAGCGGCTTTGGCTTTGTGCGTGTGTGTGCCACTGACGCCTGCCCAAACGGATTCGGAAAGCCGGTCGGTTCTGAAAGGCGCTCCCGTGGAATACATGTTCCCGGAGCAAGTAACCGTTGCCGCGGGTAAATCGAGCGATATCGCGCTGCACTTTCGCATTGCCGAAGGGCTGCATATCAATTCACATACGCCCCGCGACGAATATTTGATTCCGACAGCTTTCGCCATTCCCGAAGGATTGGGAGTTCATCTGCAAGAGGCCAGTTATCCCGATGGCGTTGATCTGGCCCTGCCTTCGGACCCCTCGAACAAGCTCAGCGTTTACACCGGCGAATTCGTGATTCACGCCCACATCGTCGCCGAGGCCGGCGATCATCTCGTCGAAGCAAAACTGCACTTCCAGGCCTGCAACAACACTCAATGCCTGCCACCCAAGACGATCCCCGTCGCAATCGACGTCATCGGTAAATAGAAGCAGCACTCAGGGTGCTTGCATCGGCTGCCTGCATCGCATACAATTTGTGCATGCAGTATACTATCAGAAATATTCCCGATTACCTCGATGCCGAACTGCGTGGGGTTGCTCACCGGCAGGGCAAGAGCCTGAACGAGGTGGCTGTCGAGGCGCTCGAGCGCGGGGCCGGACTGAGTGGCAAGCGCGTGCGTCGTCGGGATATGCGCGAGATTGCCGGAACCTGGAAGCACGATCCGGTGTTTGAGAACGCGCTGGCGGCCCAACAGGCGATCGACGAAGCGCTTTGGCCAAGCCTGCAAAAGGCCTCGCCGATTGCGCGAAAGACGGCTGGCAAGGGAACGGCGGCGTGAGGCTCGCTCTCGATACCAATCGCTACTCCGATCTATGCCGTGGCGACGAGTTCGTTCTGGAACTGGTGGAAACGTCCGATGAGGTATGGCTACCTTTCATCGTCGTTGGTGAGCTTCGTGCAGGATTCGCTGCCGGAACGCACGGGCCGCGCAACGAGGCCGTATTGCGCCGATTCTCGGCGAAGCCCGGCGTGGGAATCCTCTATGCAGGTGAGCAGACCACTCACCACTATGCGAATGTCTACCGGCAACTGCGCAAGCAGGGAACTCCCATACCAACAAACGACATGTGGATCGCTGCACTGGTGCTGGAACACTCGCTGGTGCTGTGCGCGCGCGACGCGCACTTTGACGCGCTTGCGCAGATTACGCGGATTTAAGTTCCGGCAAAAAGTGAAAAACACACGCTGCTAGGCCCCAGCTTTCTTCTCGATCTTGGCCCAGCCATCCTTCAACGGCAGCGTCCGATTAAAAACCTTCTTTTCCGCCGTTGAATCGGAATCAAGGCAGAAGTAACCCACGCGCTCGAATTGGAAAGGCTGGCCGAGTTGCGCGTCTGCCAAAGACGGCTCAAGCCTGGCATCGACGATCGTTTCGAGCGAGTTCGGGTTGAGGTTGTCAAACAGATCGCCGCCCTCAGGAAAGTCAAAAGGATCGGCTTTGGAGAACAGCTTGTCGTAAAGCCGAACCTCGGCCGTAAGCGCGTGCGCCGTCGAAACCCAGTGCATCGTCCCCTTCACCTTGCGGCCGTCGGGCGAGTTCCCGCCACGGCTGGCCGGATCGTACGTGCAGTGCACCTCTACGAGACTGCCGTCTGCCGCCTTCACCACGCTTTGCGCGGTCACGAAATAGGCATTGCGCAGGCGGACCTCCTTCCCGGGCGACAGCCGGAAATATTTCGGCGGAGGCACCTCCCGGAAGTCGTCCTGCTCGATGTAAATCTCCCTGGAGAAAGGAACCATGCGCGTCCCGGCGGAAGGGTCTTCAGGGTTATTGGCCACTTCCACGAATTCCTCCTGCCCTTCAGGGTAGTTATCGATGACCACCTTCAACGGCCGTAAGACTGCCATCGCCCGATTCGCCCGGTGGTTCAGGTCGTCGCGCTGAAAGTGTTCCAGCATTTCGATATCGGTGCTGCCGTTGGTGCGGGAAGCTCCAACAGCGGCGCAAAGCGCACGCAAAGCTCCCGGCGTAAACCCGCGGCGGCGAATTCCCGAAAGCGTGGGCATGCGCGGATCGTCCCACCCGTTCACGCGGTGTTCTTTCACCAGCTGCAGCAGCTTGCGCTTCGAGAGCATCGTGTAGGTAAGGTTCAGGCGGTCAAACTCAATCTGCTGCGAGGGGAAAATGCCGAGCTGCTCAATGTACCAGCGATAGAGCGGCTGATGATCGGCAAATTCAAGCGTGCACATCGAGTGCGTAACCCGCTCGATCGAATCCGACTGGCCGTGTGCGTAGTCATACATGGGATAAATGCACCACTCGTCTCCAGTGCGATGGTGCGTGGCATGAAGAATGCGATACATCACCGGGTCGCGCATGTTCAGATTCGGGGAGCTCATGTCGATTTTGGCGCGCAGCACACGGCTTCCATCCGCGAACTCGCCGGCCTTCATGCGTTGGAACAGGTCAAGATTTTCCTCAGCCGACCGGTCGCGGTACGGCGAATTCTTGCCAGGCTCAGTGAGCGTGCCGCGATACTTGCGAATCTCATCAGCACTTAGGTCATCCACATACGCCTTGCCGTCGCCGATTAGCTTCAGCGCCCATTCATAGAGTTGCGGAAAGTAGTCGGATGCATAGCAAAGCCGCTCCCAATCGAATCCCAGCCACCGTACGTCGGCTTGAATGGCATCTACGTATTCCTGCTCTTCTTTTTCAGGATTGGTGTCGTCGAAGCGCAGGTTTGTCTTTCCACCAAACTCGTCGGCAAGGCCAAAATCAATGCAAATCGCCTTGGCGTGTCCGATGTGCAGGTAGCCATTCGGCTCAGGTGGAAAGCGCGTCTGAATGACGGCGTCGCCGAACTTTTTGGTGCTCACATCTTCCGCAATGATGTCGCGGAGGAATGATGAGGACGGCGCTTCTGAGGTTGCGGCTGTGCTTTCCAGGTTCGATTCGGTCATGGCTGCTATCCATTATCCCATTGCAGGGGATTGCAAATGGACTCAAGCCCGACCATGCGGAATCCGAACGAATTCTGTCGGGCAGGATAACGTGTCTTTTTCAGCCGAGCGATTGCAGATGGACTTCTGCCTGGCAGATGCGAGCTAAGCACGTCTCTCGGCCCAGCACCGCCATCGTTTCAAAAAGTGGCGGCGCATTTTTTCGTCCACAGACAGCAACGCGCAAGGGCTGAAAAGCTTGTCCGGCCTTCACCCCCAGGGTGGCTGCTGCCGCGCGCAGTGCATACTCGAGCGCTTCGTGTGTGAACTCGACGTTGGGCAGAATCTCTGCTCCGTTTTCGAGTACGCGCCGCGCCATCGCGGCATCGCCCTTTGCCGGGATCAACTCAGCCGGATCGTACGGAGCAAGCTCCGGCAGAAAGAAGAAGTCTGCGGCCGAAACCGCATCGCGCAGCAGCTTGATGCGCTCGCGAATCAGCGGCGTTACGGCGAGCAGCTTCTCCGGCGAGGCCTGCAACCCAGCCTGTTTGAGGAACGGCTCAATTTCGTGGCTGAGCTCCTCCGTAGGCAACGCGCGCAAGTGCTCGGCGTTGAGCCAAATCGCCTTGGGATCGAAGGGGTCAGCGTCGGTAAAGTTCACTACGGCATTGGCGCGGTTAATATTCTCCAGCGTAAATGCATCGCGAATTTCGACGACCGGCATAAACTCGCGATCGTTCTTCGGTGACCACCCAAGCAGGCAGAGAAAGTTGATAAAGGCCTGCGGCAGAAATCCGGCATCGCGGTACGTGGTCACGCTGACCACCGGCCCATGCTTGCGTTTCGAAAGCTTCGCCCCGTCCGGCGCAACCAGCAGCGGCAAATGCGCAAACTGCGGCGCCGCCAAGCCCATGCCTTCGAAGATCAGCAGATGCTTAAAAGTGTTCGTCAAATGGTCTTGTCCACGGATAATGTGGCTGATCTCGAGATCGGCGTCGTCCACACACGAGGCCAGGTGATACGTCGGCATTCCGTCCGAGCGCAGGAGTGCGAAGTCTTCCACATCGTCGGCTGCCTTGGTCTGCTTTCCGTACACGCTGTCAACAAACTGCAAAATCCAGCCCTCGCCTCGCGGCACTCGATAGCGTAGCGCGAACGGCTCGCCCTCACTGGCGCGGCGGTCGGACTCCTCCCGCGCAAGCTCGCGCATGATGGGGTTGAAAAGCCACGCCCCTTGCGCCGACGACTGCGTATCGTCGCCTGCATATGCAGGCGTGAAGTCCCGATACGCGAGTCCCTTGTCAAAGATGAGCTGCGCAGCCTTCCGATGCAGGTCAACTCGCTGCGACTGATTGTATTCCTCATCCCACCCCAGACCAAGCCACCTCAGCCCTTCAAAAATCGACTGTACGCTCGCATCGGTGTTGCGCTCGACGTCGGTGTCGTCAAGGCGCAGCACCAGGGTTCCCTGGTTATGGCGGGCGTAAAGCCAGTTAAAGATGAACGTGCGCGCGCTGCCAACGTGCAGAAAACCCGTGGGAGAAGGTGCAAATCGGACGCGTGGGGGTCTGACGGGCGAGGGTGTGAAATCCGGCATCGTTGAGGAGTCTTTCTTTACTCGATGCTAGCATCGGACGTCATCGCGCCATCTCACCGGATCAGCTCTGCGGCGGTAGCGGCGGCATGGGTGGGTAAACCGGAGGTTGCCACGCAATCTGGCTCGCCGGAATCACCTTCCACTCCGCAAAGGCGACCACGTACAGAAGAATCAATGTGCCGAACGGAACCACGTTGATGAGCGAAAGCCACGGCGAGAACCCGGCCTTTTTCAGAATGAACCAGAAAGGCAAAATGACTATTGCCAGAAAAATGACAAAAAAGACAAAATAAACGCCGATAATGGCGGCGAGAATTCCGTGCATCTGCTGCGGATCGGGATTCATGGCACACTCCGGTAGCTGAATTTAGGTTGCAGCCAAAGTACGGCCAAAACCAGGATTCCGCAACCGGAGGGAAATGGAAAACAAGCAGCAGGGAACCGCTCAGGGCCGACTTGAAGCTAAGTGATGTCCTCGGTGTCGTAGACCGGGTTGATGGTTCGCTTTTTCGGCACTCCATGCACCGAACTGAGCAAATCTTCCACAACATCTTCAAGCTGCCGTTGCGTCTCGATCACAGCGCTCATGCTCTTCAGATCTTCGGGTTCAACCAGACGCTCCACCAGCGCCACGGCGTGACATTGGGCCACGTGGTCGAGGTTCAGACCTTCCGGAGTTTTGGCTTTGATGCTGATCTGGTCAATCTCAATGTTGAGCAGGTCGGCAACACGCGCGCGCATCTCGCCGGCAACCGGGAAGATCTTGGGAGCTGCGAGAACAAGCGTGGTATCGATATTGACAATCTGATAACCCGCATTCACCAGCTCTTCGAGTGCCAGGTTGAGGAAGATGGCCGAGTCGGCGTCTTTCCAGCGCGGGTCGCCCGGAGGAAAGTAGCTGCCGATGTCACCTGCAGCTACTGAGCCCAGAAGAGCATCCGTAATTCCGTGCAGCAGCACATCCCCATCGGAGTGCCCCGCCAGCCCCTCCGGGTGGTCGAGCGTAATACCGCCAATGCGCAAAGGCACACCCGGCTTGAATGCGTGCGAGTCCCAGCCAAATCCAATCCGACAATCCATGGGTACCGTGCCTGTTCTTTAACTTTAAGCTCTGACGCAAGCCCCTGCGGGCGGCAACCCACTCAGCGCGAGCGCTGGCGCAGATAGAACTCCGCCAGTTCAATGTCGCCCGGTTGGGTGATCTTCAGATTAACCTGAGAGCCGTGCACGACTGCAACGGGGATCCCAGCCCGCTCCACCACGCTGGCCTCGTCCGTTCCAACGAAGCCATCGGCCGTGGCCTCAGCAAAGGCGCGCTGTAACAATCCAAAACGAAACCCCTGTGGCGTTTGCGCCAGGACGACGAACTCGCGCGGGATGGTCGAGGTAATCAGCGCGCCATGCGCAGTCCGCTCCACTTGCTTGATCGTGTCCACGGCGGGCATGCCCACAATCGCTGCCCCATGCGCGAGAACAGCGTCAATGGTGCGCTCAATCGTGGCTGCGTCGATCAAAGGCCGCACGGCATCGTGCGCGAGAACAACGTCGTCGGCTTGTGCAGGCAGTGCGGTCAGCGCATGCGCAACCGACTCCTGGCGATGATCGCCGCCCTCCACCACGCGCACCTGGCTTGCAAATCCGTATTCCGCAACCTGGGCTTCTACGCGCTCAATTTCGGGCTTGCGGACGGCGACATAAATTGCGGTCACCCGTTCAACGGCAGCGAAGGCGCGCAGCGAGTGGATCAGAATCGGCAGACCGTCAAGTGCGAGAAACTGCTTCGGTTGCGGGCCGGCCATTCGTGTACCCAGGCCGGCCGCGGGAAGAATCACAAAGACTTGCATACCGGGTGAAGTATACAGCCACCTGCCACCTGTTGTGGGGCAGACGCTCGCTCTCGGCTTGCTTGGCGCCCGAAATTTCCCACCCTTGAATCAATTGCGATTCAAGGGTCGGTATCGGGCGTTCCAGACCGCAGTCAACCGCTAGCAGGGCCCGCTGAAGAAGAACGACGACGAAAGCGAGTTGCCCTTGCTGTCTACCTCAACGATTCCAATCTCGCCATCGGCCATGATGAGGCTTGTGCTGATCCGGTCTCCCGGAAAGTTCGCGATCTTGTTCCCGGCAATCCACAATTCCATGTGGTTGACGGATCCGCTGGCTCCCTTGCCCACGGCGTCAAAATCAACCCACGGTTCCGTGTTGCATCCGCCTGGATAAGGCGCGCACACATTCACTCCGGGCTTTGACGGCGCATCGCAGGTCGGATGGTCATTCCCCTGCACCGATAACTGAAATGGCGCCGATTTGAATTCGGTTCCCGTTGCATCTTGCTCCACGAGGGTCAGCGTGTGCAGACCGGCACTGAGGTTGACCGTCTCGTCGAACGGAGTTCCATTTGCCTGGGTCACTTTTTTCCCGTCCGCCCATAGCTCGATAAAGGATACCTGTCCCGTCCCGCTGGTGGCAGCTGCGATCACCTGGAAAGGCGTACTCGTCTCCCAGGCAAACGAGTTCGGTTCACCGGGATTGCAAAAATCGAATCCCTGTGTAGACGGGGCTACGCAGCCGCCGTAGGGTTGGAGTGCTCCACCGGCCGCTTGTACGGCTCCGGGTGAAAAGATGGATACAACGCAGGCGCAGGCCACAACAACCAATCCTGCGCAGAACATCGCCCGAACGTTCCAGGTATGCATACACACCTCCTCGATTGATTTGCTCTCGCGGCGAACTCCATCAGGTTCCGTGATGGCCGATCGCAAAAAGCCGCATGAGATCTAGTGGCGCCAAGCCTTCATCCGTTTCGCTCTCAGGCAAAAGCATGCCGGCAGACCGATCGCCCCGCGTTCGTTGCGCGTGCGTCAGCCGCCGGCATCCGTCCTGGTGGCGGTTCGGAAAAGCGACGGAGCCTTAGCAGGGTCCGTTAAACGTGAACGAGGTGCTTTCCGTGCTTCCCTTGCTGTCGACCTCGTCGACCTTCACTGTCCCAAAAACCTGGATCAGGCTCGTGTTGATCTTGCCGCCGGGAAAGTTCGCGATCTTGGTTCCATTGATCCACAACTCCATCCGATCGACTGTGCCGCTTTTGCCTCTGCCGGCCGCTTGTATGGGAACCCACGGCTCAGTGTTGCAGCCGTTGGGCTCGGGCGCGCAGACATGTACTCCGGGTGAGCCTGGTTCCGAGCAATTGCCGCTCTCTTTTTCCTGGACCGAGACAGAAAAAGCAGGGGACTTGATCTCGGCGCCGGTCGAGTCAGTCGCAATGATGGTCAAAGAATGATCCCCGTCGCCTAGAGAGATGGGCACGTCCAGTGGAGTGCTCGTCCCCTCGGCAGCTTTCTTCCCGTCCGCCAGAACTTCCATGGAAACAACCTGCCCGGTTCCACTTGCTGCCGCCGCGATCACCTGCAACGGTGAAGACGTCTGCAGCGCGGGGCCTGGATTGCAAATATCGATGCCCGCTTTGGAAGGCGCGGAACATCCGCCGTACGGTTCCAGGCCGCTGGCAAGGGTCGTGGCTTGCCCCATGTTGCGGAAATGGGGGAATGGCGTGAAACAGGCCACGGTCGTCAGCACCCCGGCACACAACAGCGTACGTACGTTCAAGATTCGCATTTTGACCTCCTGGTGCCGCGCAAGGGGAATGCGCGGGGCGTCAGCGCTCGGCTCCTGGCCGCAACCCGAAGCCGGGATACTTGAGGCAGAGGATCGTACGCGCATTTTCCTGGCGCACACAAGCACAATTCAGGACAGAAACGAAGCCTCTCGCCCGGATCCGCAAGCTGATAGCTGACAGGTAAGAAATAAAAGCTTTTGCGCGCCGCCTTACCCCTCCACCTGCTCCACGTAAAACATTTCGTTCGTAGCGCGGAAACCCAGGGCCTCATAAATGCTGCGCGCGGCGTCGGAACTGTGCAAGGCAACAACGCGCAGGCCACGGCGATGGGCTTCCGTAAGGCACCGATCGACCAGCGCGTGAGCCAGGCCGCGGCGGCGAAATTCGGGGTCGACGAAAACGTTAAGCAGGTACCCGCGATGCTCTCCTGCCAAATCCAAAGGATGCGGCGGCCAGTCCAGCACAAGGAGGCCGGCAGAAGCAATGGGGCGGCCATCTTCCTGCGTTATCCAACCCGTGTACTTGCCCTCGGCGATCATGCGCGCCACCCACGGCTCGAAGTTGCGGGTCATGGCATCCAGAACAGAAGCGGGAGTGCTTCCCATGGCCGCGAACATGGCGCGGCGATGGGCGGCGATCAGTACAGCATCGGCGACTGTGGCGAGGCGTGTCTCCAGCATGATCGAGAGTATAGCCAGTTGGAGCCCAGGTCGTCGTTCCGGTCCCGGGGCCGCCGTATGATTCTCCAATGGGTGCTCCCAAAACTCCCTCGCTCCGATTCGACACCAGGCTCCTCACTCCGGGCCTGCGGCTGGCTGTGGGAGTTTCAGGGGGAGCGGACTCCGTGGCGCTTCTGCGCGCGCTCGACGAAGCCAAGTCCCGCCTTGGGCTGGTGCTCAGCGTGGCCCATCTCCATCATGGCCTGCGCGGCGCTGAGGCCGATGACGATCTTGCCTTTGTGCGCCAACTCGCCGTCGATTTGAAACTGACCTTCCACGAAGCGCGTGTCGATGTTGCTGCCGAGGCGAAGGAACAGGCTGAGTCGATCGAGGAGGCGGCCCGCCGGCTCCGCTACGCATGGTTCGGGAACCTGCTCAACGAAGTTCCACTTGACGCGGTCGCCACGGCGCATACGCTCGACGATCAGGCGGAAACAGTCTGCGCAAAATTTCTGCGCGGGGCCTGGACTGAGGGGCTCGGAGGAATTCACCCTGTGCTCTTGATGGCGACTGGCCAGGTGATCCGCCCGTTGCTGCAGACCACGCGCGCCGAGGTCGAATCCTACTTGAGCGAACTTGGGCAAACATGGCGCGAGGACTCCTCGAATCGTGACGTCGGATTTGATCGCAACCGCATTCGCCACGAGCTGTTGCCCACATTGGAGACCTGGAATCCCGGCCTGCGCGGTCACCTGGCGCAAATGGCGATTTTGGCACGGGACGAGGAGGCATGGTGGCAGGGCGAGCTCAAGCGGCTCATTCCACAGGTCTTGATGGAGGGAAAGCCGGTGCGTGGCGGGGGCCGGGCGTCTGGAGACGGGCTGGCCCTGGATGTGACACGATTTGCTGCTATGGCTCCGGCGCTTGCCCGGAGGCTGTTACGGCATGCTGCCGGCCAACTGGGTGTAAAACTCGATTTTCGCGCCACCGAGACGCTGCGCGAACTGGCTCTCGACAAACGTGCGGGCCAGAGGCGCGAACTGGCTCAAGGGCTGCGGGCAGAACGAACTCCGCGTGAGCTTCGCCTGACGATTGAAGTAAGTTCCACAGGAATCAGCGAGATGGGCGCGGTTCCCGGCTACGAAGCAAAGATTCCGTGCGAAATCACCGCGGAGTTTTTCGGAATTCGGTTTCAGATTCAACTTGAATCGAAGAGCACGAGTGAAGTGGGCCAAAGCTTTCGCGGAAAGCCCGTCCGCGTCAGAAACTGGAAGCCCGGCGACAAGGTTCGGCTGCGTCACTCCAGTGGACCGCGGAAAGTGAAGGAAGTTCTTGAGCGGATGCGGATCACTGGTACGAGCCGGTCAGTCTGGCCAGTGATCGAAGTCGATGGTCAAGTAGCGTGGATGAAGGGTGTTGAACTTGAACCGCAGCCTGGGATCGTTCTTACTGTCACTAACCTTCTTTGACCCGCCCGCCCGCGACGCGTTCAAAAGCGCAGACCATGCCACTTTTGAGTAAAGGTAAATGGCACAATCGCCGGGCCAAAATCGCATAGGTGCAGGTTCCTGTCCGTCCCAGCAGGGAGTACAATTTGATTCACTGTTACCCCGGGCGGTCGGGCTCCCCTGTCGGCCGGCGGGGAAGTGCGCACTTTCGCGACTTTGGTTAGCCATTGAACGTCTATAAGGTGACGAGGGGCGGAACGGGAGGTCCAGTCTGTGGATCTTCTGCCGCCGGGAAAGAGGGATCCTGGTGAATTCGACCGTTAAAACGATCATGTTCTGGGTGTTTATTCTGGTCTGCCTCATGCTCTTGTGGACCGTCGTTCAAAGAGGCTCCAGCATGGGCAAAGCACAGGATATTGGCTACTCAGACCTGCTGGACAAGATCGAAGCCGGACAGGTGCAGGACGCTACCATCCAGGCAGAAGACGTGCACGGCCACTTGAAGGGCGCCAAGGACGAGTTCCACACAGCGATCTCGAGCAGCCTGGTCGACAGCTTGACCAAGGACCTGCGCGCCAACAAGGTCACCACCATTATCAAGCCTCCGCAGAACAACATTCTAATCCCGCTGCTCATCAACATTGGCCCCTTTGTATTGCTGGGCGCCATTTGGTTCTTCATGCTGCGGCAAATGCAGTCGGGCGGAAACAAGGCTCTCTCGTTCGGCAAGAGCCGCGCGCGGTTGCTCTCTATGCAGCAGAAGAAGGTCACGTTCAAAGATGTGGCCGGCGTGGACGAAGCCAAGGAAGAGCTGAAGGAAATCATCGAGTATCTGCGCGAACCGCAGAAGTTTCAGAAGCTGGGCGGCCGCATTCCCAAGGGTGTGCTGCTCGTCGGACCTCCGGGCACCGGCAAAACGCTTTTGGCCCGCGCCGTCGCCGGCGAAGCCAATGTGCCGTTCTTTTCGATCTCCGGTTCTGATTTCGTTGAAATGTTCGTAGGCGTGGGCGCAAGCCGCGTGCGCGATCTGTTTGAGCAGGGCAAGAAGAACGCTCCCTGCATCATCTTCATCGACGAAATCGACGCTGTGGGCCGCCATCGCGGTGCTGGCCTGGGCGGCGGACACGACGAGCGGGAACAGACGCTGAACCAGCTCCTGGTTGAAATGGACGGCTTCGAGTCCAACGACGGCGTCATCCTCGTTGCAGCCACAAACCGCCCCGACGTTCTCGATCCCGCCCTGCTGCGCCCCGGCCGTTTTGATCGCCGCGTCGTAGTTGGCCTTCCCGATGTTCGCGGCCGCGAAGAAGTCCTCCGCGTCCATGTGAAGAAGGTGCCCGTCTCCGACGATACCAACCTGAACGTGCTGGCTCGTGGAACACCGGGCTTCAGCGGTGCCGATTTGGCCAACATGGTCAACGAAGCTGCGCTCAATGCCGCCCGCATGAATCGCAAGCAAGTCACCATGTACGACTTCGAACTCGCCAAGGACAAGGTCCTCATGGGTGCGGAGCGCAAGTCGATGCTGCTTACCGAGGAAGAAAAGCGCGTTACGGCGTACCACGAAGCCGGGCATGCGCTCGTTTCGATCCTGCGCGAGCACTCCGATCCTATTCACAAGGTCACCATCATTCCGCGCGGCATGGCTCTTGGCGTCACGGTATTCTTGCCCGGTGACCGGCACAACTACACTCGCGAATATCTCGAAGCTAATCTCGCCATCGCTTACGGCGGGCGCGTAGCCGAAGAGATCTTCCTTAACCAGATGTCGACCGGTGCGGGCAGCGATATTGAAACCGCCACCGACCTGGCTCGGCGCATGGTATGCGAATACGGCATGAGCCGCCTCGGACCGCTCACCTTCGGCAAGAAAGAGGAGCAGATCTTCCTGGGCCGCGAAATCGCGCAACACCGCGACTTCAGTGAAGAGACGGCGCGGCAGATCGACCTGGAAGTACGTCGCCTGATCGACGAGGCGTATCAGTCCGCACACTCACTGGTTGAGTCGCATGCAGACGCAATGCACCGCATTGGCGCGGCGCTTCTGGAACGTGAGACCATTGACGCCGAAGAAGTGAAGATGCTCATCGAAGGCAGAGAATTACCCCCGATGCGTTCGTCGCTGGCCTCGCCGAGCGATACCGGCAGCGGAACTCCGCAACAAGTGCTCAAGCCGGATACGCGCAGCGGGCCTGGCTTCCCTGAAGGTTCACCCTCGCCGGCCTAATCCCTGCGGCGAGTGGACGCGGTTTGCCGCCCAACCAATTTGCGTAGCCTTGAAACTAGAGAGGGCCATTCGCCGCGGCGAATGGCCCTCTTCATTGGTGCGTTGGAAAGCTGCAAGGTCCATGTGACGATCCTCACCGTGACCGGCTCAAGACAAAGGCTAGTCTCCCCTTGGTTGCTCACGCCTGATGTGCCGGAGGGGAAGCTGATTGCCATGCGGGTACTCGTCACGTATGCGAGCCGTTACGGCGCGACGAAGGGATAGCGGAGCACATTGCCGCGACCCTGGGCCACGAGGGGCTGGACGTATTGGCCTGCGCGGTGCTGCAGGCAGGGAATCCGCAAACCTGCGACGCCGCGGTCATCGGCAGCGCCTCCTACTTCTTCCATTGGATGAAGCCGGCTCGAGATTTCGTGCGTCGCAATCACTTTGCTCTGGCGCAACGTCCGGTTTGGTTGTTCAGCAGCGGCCCCTTGGGCATGAACAATATCGATAGCAAGGGCCGTGATTTGCGCAAGGTTTGCGAGCCCCGCGAAATTTCGCAAGCGCATCCGGCCGAGGGATCACCGGGTGTTCTTCGGCACAATGGTCCCGCAAAAACTAGGATTCTTTCACCGGGTTTTGCAGAGCCTTCCGGGGTGCGATCAAGTGGCATGCTTCCAGAAGGCGACTTCCGCGCGCGGGATGAGATTGAATCCTGGGCAAGCGG
>Ga0187887_10002069_pt1 | contig 16461 bp, 12 predicted proteins | sample June2016WEW_7_10_FD_132977 | JGI IMG/M metagenome (GOLD analysis project Ga0187887, IMG submission 132977) | Peatland microbial communities from SPRUCE experiment site at the Marcell Experimental Forest, Minnesota, USA - June2016WEW_7_10 | ecosystem: Environmental > Terrestrial > Soil >...
CAGGCTAATGCAAATTCGGCAAGCAGACCTCACCCAACAGGATCAATCCCCATGGTCAAAAGCCCCGTGTATTCACCAGCCGCGTGCACAACCCTGTCCTGTTTTGGACAGCAGTGAAAGACAATAGCCCAGTGCGTGAGCACGTGCGTGAGCACTGGGACAACGTGTGAGATCACCTAGCCCCGGAACGGGGCGGCAGACGGATCGCGCGCTCGACTAGCGGCATGGCCGTTCTCTTCCGCCCCGTTCCGGGGTTCAAGTGATTCGTTTGCGTTCCCAGTGCTCACGCACGTGCTCACGCACTGGGCTATTGTCTTCCGCCCCTGCCGGGGCTCGCCGGCTCGCTCCACTTCTTTGACGGATCACGCGTACGTGGTACGCTCGGAACCTCGCCATTTTCCGGGGAACCAGCGATTCGCTGACTTTCATGTCCCGCACCCGTTAGGGCGTTGACTTGCCGGCGCGGCAGGTTCATTCTATTGACATAGCGGCTGGGGCTGCCGGAAAGAACGTGTTACCCAGGCGAGCCGCTAGAGATTCAAAAAGGCTGCTCATTTTGTGGGCAGCCCTTTTGGTTTTATAGTCTCCCTTGGGTATGACGGAAAAGAGTTCCGGCCTTGGATGTCGAGTTGAACACTCATGAACCATCCTGTCGCGCACTGAGTTCCCATAGCGGTCGGCCGCTGAGCATATCAGCATTTCACTCGAGCGGCTCCGGTTCTTCTATGCTCCGCACCCGCTTTTCGACCGGCGTCAGCTCCGCGATCTCCACTCCCAGCGGCGCGGTTTTCAACTCGGCGAACTTGCGCGCACTCACCATCACCCGGCTCTCAAGCGTGCCCACGGCTTTGTTGTATTCCTCGACCGCGCGTTCCAGGCCCTTGCCCATGTTGCCCAGGTGGCTACCCATGTCGGAAAGCCGCTTGTACAGTTCCTTGCCCAGCATGCTGATTTCGGCGGCGTTCTCCGCCAGCTTTTCCTGCCGCCAGCCGTAAGCGACGGCGCGCAGCAGGGCTATAAGCGTGGTGGGCGTGGCCAGGAGGATGTTCTGCCCGACGCCGAATTCGATCAGCGAAGGATCGGCCTCCAGCGCGGCGCTGAAGAAGCACTCGCCGGGCAGGAACAGTACGGCGAATTCCGGCGCCTGGTCGAACTGCTCCCAATAGGATTTGCGGCCGAGGGCGGTGAGATGCGCGCGCACCTGCCGCGCATGGTCGGCCAGGCTCGCTTTGCGCGTGGCTTCGTCGGCGGCTTCGATGGCGCGCAGGTAGCCATCGAGCGGGGTCTTGGCATCCACCACCACGGTCTTTCCGGCCGGCAGATGAATCAGCAAATCGGGCCGCAGCCGGCCCTCCTCTCCCATCACGGTGGCTTGCGTCTGGAAATCGCAATGATCCAGCATGCCGGCCATCTCGACGACACGGCGCAACTGCATTTCGCCCCAGTTGCCGCGGGCGGCGGGCGAACGCAGCGCCGTCACCAGCTTGCCGGTTTCGGCGCGGAGCTGCTGCTCGGTTTCGGCCAGGCCGCGCACCTGCTCCTGCAACCCGGCGTAGGCGGCCGCGCGCGCCGTTTCGAGCTGCTGGATGCGCGAATCCACCTTGTCGAGCGATGCGCGCACGGGCGACACCAGTTCCGCGAACGCCTGCTGGCGCTTTTCCAGGTCGCCGCGCGCCGCGGTCTGCGCCTCCGCCAGATTGGCGCGGGCAAGTTCGAGGAACGCCTGGTTATTCCGCGCCAGCGCCTCGGCGGAAAGCGCCTGGAAGACAGTCGCGGTGTCCTGGCGGCGCGCCCGCAGCACGAGCCACGCCAGCAGGAACCCGGCAATAAAACACGCTACCGGCAGAATGTTTTGCATTGCTGCTATTATCGCGCCTTGGCGCGTCGCCGCGAAAGAGCCGGGCTGACTCTGCCTCGTTGTGGGGCAAGCATGCCAGACCCGCGGCGAAACGAAATCCGGGAGATCGTTCAGGCATTGCCAGTCCCTTGGGCTCGCTGCGCCTTTGCCCGCAGATCCACGCTCATCCCCGCGGCCCGATACGCTTCCAGCAGTGCCCCAAGGTGCGGCGCGTGCCGCGGTGGGGCCAGTTTGTTGCCTTCTTCCATTTCCACCAGAATGCGGAAGCGTTCGAGCAGCATGCGGCTTTCGAACACGCCGCCGGAATACGCCATCTCGACCACCTCTCCGGGCTTCCACAGTTGCCCGCGCACGGCGGCGGCGAGTTGCGCCAGTTCCAGCGCGGCCTGGTTCAAGACATGCACCGCCGCCGGATCGCCTTCGGCCGCCGCCAGGTCCACCAGCGGCGCCAGCGCGGCCACCCGGGAGCGCTCCCATTCCGGCGTGTAGAACCGGTGCAGCATCTGGTTTGAGTCGACCGAGCCGGTGGCTTCGAGCAGCGTCGCGCGCAGCGAAGTCGCCGGGCCCCAGCCTTCCTCCATCCGCAGCGCAGCCCTCGCCGCCTGGCGGACTATAACGAAGGCGCTGCCTTCATCGCCGAATATGTAGCCCCAACCGCCCGCCCGCGCGTTGCGCCCCTCCGCGTTGCGTCCCAGCGCCATCGAGCCCGTACCGGCGATAACGATGGCGCCCAGTCCGCTTGCGGTTGCGCCGGCCAGCGCCACTGCCGCATCCGTGGTCACCCGCAACCGCGCCGCGCGGATCAACCCGGCGAGAATCGCGTGCTTGCCTTCCGGCCCGCCGCTCATGCCGAAGCACGCCGATTCGAATTCCAAGCTCGCGGCATCGATGCCAGCCTGCGCGGCGGCCTGGCCGACGCATTCGCGCACGGCGCGCTCCAGCTTGGCTCGCCCTTCCGCGCCGGCCGCATGGTTGCTCGGTCCGGCTTCGCCTTCGCCCCACACACGGCCGGTTTCGTCGCCGATGGCCGCGACGGTCCCCGATTGGCCGCCATCCACACCCAGAAACAGTTTCATGGCAATCGATACAGTGTAGCGCCGCCAGCCGCGCCCACCGGTTCCATGCCCCACAAATCGCGATTGCGCCGTACGTTTTCAGACCATGCTTCATCCTGGAAGCACAGAATGTAGTCGATGCCGAGCCGCTTCAGCTCTTCCGCAGCGGCCCGCCGAAAACCAAGATAGGGCGCACCATCGCTCACCACCGCGTGATCGGCCAACCGCTGCCACGTCCCATCGGCGGTTTCTCCCTCCAACTCCAGCCGGATGCCGGACTGGTCGGTGGGACCCTCCAGCACCACCTGGTCGGCCTCCCTGATGCCACCGAAGTCCACTTGCACAAACATCCCAGGATGAATGGCTTCGCCGCTGCGCCAGAAAGTAACCGGTGAATTGTCGAAGGCGTCTTGAATGCTCCACGGATACGGATGCGCCGTCAACCGCCAGCTCGCCTCGCGCGGCAGCTCGCGGCCACCGGAGAAGATGCGCAGCTCGTTGATGGTCCAGACATCGGTTCCGGTCGCGGTCTGATTCACACGGATCGCCCGCAGCTTTTGCACAGGGAAGGTGAAGCGCAAACGCCCGCTCGGTTGATCCGTGCCGGACGCGGCGCTCTGAAAGATGCGCGCGGCATATTGATTCGCCGCCGATTCGTAATCCACCAAAATGCGCCGCGAGGTGTACGCATCGGGGATCGCCTTGAACGTGAACACCGTCGACCCGGGCGGCGTAACCCTTTCTACCAGCTCACTTGCCGGATAGAGCGCCAAGTGATTCTTGTAATATCGCTCGGGATCGCGAAGATGAATCGCATCTTTCCACGGGGTCAGCGTCAGCCGCCAGGAACCGGCCGGCACGAGCTTCGCGACCATTGGCGGCCACGAGAGCACGGCGTGCAACAACAACACAGCCAGCGCCATGCCGGGCAGAGTCGTCAACGCCATTGCCATGGCCAGCGCCACGAACGGCAGTGGAGGAATCAGGAATCGCGCCCCGATGTTGCTGAAGTAGTTCGCGCCAAACACCAAAGCCGCCAGCCACAATTGCCGCCCCAGCGGCTTGCGCAGCGCAGCCAGCCCCAGCGGGGCGAGAAGAAAGACCGGCCCCAGTATGCCGCCGAGCGTGCCTTGCACGGTTGCCGCCAGCGGGATCTGCCAGCGGCTGGCGAGATCGTAGAGTCGGAAATAGTTCTTATAATCTTCTTCAAAATCAATAGTTACGTATGGATTTGGAAAGTAACTATTGAAGAATGGCGCCAGCGGATTGTGCATCCAGATCCAGTTCTTCAGCAACCATGGTGCCACCAGCAGAAACGCGAACGCGGCCACTACTGCGACCGGACGCGCGCGCCTGCTCTTCCAGGCGACGAGTCCAATCGCGTACGCCACTGCGACCCAACCGGTATACTTCAACGCGTATGCAAAGCCGGCCAGGATCCCGATCGCCGGCAGCAGGGTCGAAGAACCACCCCGAAGTTCCGGGGATCCCGGCAAATCACCGGCGGCAAGACCGCCGGCGTTACCGTTCCGCGGGCACCCGGCCCATCCCAGCAGACGAGCAGTTCCTCGATTCCCGGCGCCTTCCTCCGCCCATTGCTCCAACAGGCAGAAGAGCGTGAAAGCGACAGCCGCCAGGGCGACATCGTTGTAGGCACTCGATGCGTCCACACCCACCATCGGACTCAGCGCCACCAGCGCCGCGCCGCAGACTCCGGCCCATGCCATCGCGTGGCGCGCGCCCCAAATACCCATCTGCCAGACCAGCGCAACCAGAAAGGCCAAGTGCACCAGCGCGGCGGCCGAGTGCTTTCCGAAGGCGAAGGCAAACAGGAACAGCATCTCCATGCCCTGCGACAGGCTGGCGTAGAGGTTCCAGGTGATGCGGTGAAAGCCGTGCTCGCGCAGATATCGCGCCGTCAGGCCGAGGTGGTAGGTTGAGCCATCGGGGCTGATTTCGGGAGCTAAAGCCCTCAAGAAGTAGATGTAAAAATATGCGATAAATATAACAAATAAAAGGATATTTGTGGCCGATAGCTTGGGCCAAGGCCGCCCACCATTGCCGGGCCGCCAGCGATGCCACGGCTGGCAGGCGAGGATCGCCGCAAATCCCAGAATGGCGAAAGTTGCCGGGTACACCAGGCCGGCGGCGGCGAGCAGGAACACCAGGAAACTGAGCGCGCCAGATCCCAGCACGAAGCGAACCGGCCAGCCGCTGCACGCCTTGCCCAGCAGCAGTGTGCCCAACGCCGTGGCGGTTGCCACGGTGAACAATGCGCCGAACAGAATTGCCGCCACTTGCATCGGTTACTCCACGAAGCCGGCGCGGGTGAGGACGAACCCCAGCCGCTCGCCGTCTGGGCCGACGGCGGTCTTGTCGGGCTCCAGCGCAACCGTGTTGACGGCGTCCGGGTGCAGCCATTCCCACGGGGTCTCTTTCGTATATTCCTGGCTGCCCGGCTTCGCGAACCGGACGCGATCGAACTCCTTGCCGTTGAGCCGGATGGTCAGTTCCACCGGCCCGGTCTGGGCGAAGGTCTGGTCGGGGAAGGTGAGATCCATCAGAAAGCGGAGGCGGGGCGCGCGCGGCACATAAAACTGGAGCACCGGATGATCGTGCGCCCAGCGCCACGCCCCTTCGCTTTTGTCGCGAAATCCGCCGACGATGTAGGCCCCGGCGTTGGGATCGCTCATAGTCACGAAATAGCCTAACGGGAGCGACGACGGAAGACTGAGCGACGGTCGCTGCTCGGGCGGCGGATACCATGCGAGGCGACTGCCGCAGCCCGCCGTCAGCAACGCCAGTACGATGGGAACGAAGCGAAGCACGAAGGAAGATTGTAGCCCAACCGCGAACCGCGACACGCAACGGAGCCGCGACCGAAGGGAGCGGTCATGCCCATCGTTAGCATCCGGGATGTCCGATGGTGCGACCGCTCCCTTCGGTCGCGGCTCCGTTGCGGTCATGCCATCGTTAGCATCCGCGATGCTCGATGGTGCGACCGCTCCCTTCGGTCGCGGCTCCGTTGCTCACGCTTGTTGCAGCGCGGCGGGCGAGCAAGCGGCCTTGCCGGTTGGAGGGCAGGCTGCTAAGTTTGCTGTGTATGCATTTAACTACGATTACGCGGCCGGCTCTCCGCGTGGCAGCCACCATGCTGATTGGGTCGATCGCTTTCGGCCAGAGCGCGACTTCGCCTTCCCAAACGGCGGGAACCGGCGCCCAGAGTTCAGCGCGCTTCGATGGCAAGTGGCTGACCAAGCTCAGTTGCCCTGCCAAAGGGAACACCGAGGGCTACACCTGGCAGTTTTCAAGCATCATTCAGAACAACAGCCTTCGTGGAGAGCGCGGCACGGCAGGGGAACCCGGCTACCTGCTGATCGAAGGCAAGATCGCGGAGGACGGCAGCGCCAAGCTGTCGGCATCGGGCATAGTCGCCTCCCGGCAATACGCCCGCGGAATTTTGGCCCACAAGGGCGAGGAATACGGCTACAACATCAAGGCCAGGTTCCAGGACGCGGAGGGCACAGGCACGCGGGACACGGGCCTCGGCGTGGTAGGCCGCCCCTGCACGTTCGACTTCGTGAAGCAGCCGGCGACGCAATCGGAGCCGCGACCATAGGGAGCGGCCACACCCGCCGTTAGCGTCCGGGACGATCGACGATGTGACCGCACCCTGTGGTCGCGGCTCCGTTGGTCAGAACGTGTACAGCAGCGTTCCGGGCGCCGGTTCGGCGGGAGCGGCGCCGGCGGTGACGGCGGCTTCGCCTTCGGCGTTGACCGCTTCGGCGTTAATCGGGCGGTAGAAGATGCCGGTGTCGCCGAGATAAACTTCCAGCTCGGAGGGGCGCGGCAGCGTGCCCTGGATCAGCGATTCCGATAGCGGATCTTCGATGTACTTTTGCAGCGCACGGCGCAGCGGGCGCGCGCCATAGCTGCGGTCGCCACAGGTCTTCTCGAGGATGTAGCGGGCGGCCTCGGGCGCCAGATGCAATTTCACCTGCTTGGCCACCAGATTCAGGTTCACCTGCTCCACCATCAGGCCGATGATCTGGATCAGGTCGGCATCGGTGAGGGAGCTGAACAGAATCACCTCATCCAGGCGGTTGAGGAATTCGGGGTTGAACGCTTTCTTTACCTCGGCGCGCACCAGGTCCTCGACTTTGGTAGGCATGCCTTCACCCACGGGCGCCGAGAATCCCAGGTTGCCGCGTTTTTCGAGGAAGCGGGCGCCCAGGTTAGAGGTCATGATGATGATGGTGTTCTTGAAATCGACCTGGTTGCCGAGGCCATCGGTCAACTGGCCGTCTTCGAACACCTGCAGCAGGATGTTGTAAATATCCGGGTGCGCCTTCTCGATCTCATCGAGCAGGATGATGGAGTACGGATTGCGCTTCACGCGCTCGGTGAGCTGGCCGCCCTCTTCGTAGCCGACGTATCCGGGAGGCGAGCCGATCAACTTCGAAACCGAGTGCTTTTCCATGTACTCGGACATGTCGAAGCGCACCAGGCTCTTCTCGCTGCCGAACAGGAACCCGGCGAGGGCGCGCGCCACTTCGGTCTTGCCGACACCGGTGGGGCCGAGGAAGAGGAACGAACCGGCCGGCCGGGCGCTGGCTTTCAAACCCGCGCGCGAGCGGCGGATGGCGCGGGCCAGCGCGGAAATGGCTTTTTCCTGGCTGATGATGCGCTTGTGCAGCTCCTCTTCGATGCGCAGCAGCTTGGTGATTTCTTCCTCCTTGATGGAGGTCATGGGGACGCCGGTCCAGCGCGCCACCACGTCTTCGATATCGTCCTTGGTGACGCAGCCGGTGGAGGAATCGTCGAGATTGTACTTCTCGCGGAGCTGCCGCATGTTCTCGCGTTCCTTGCGTTCCTCGTCGGAATAGAAGCGCGCCTTCTCGAATTCGTGATTGGCGATGGCGTTCTCCATCCGATGGACGATGAACTTGATGCGCTTCTGGATGTCGGCCAGCTCGGCGGGGAGGGTGGTCTGGCGCAGCTTGACGCGGGCGCCGGCCTCGTCGATCAGGTCGATCGCCTTGTCGGGCAGATAGCGGTCGGGAATGTACCGGCTGGAGGTGTAGACGGCGGTTTCCACCGCGTCGTCGGTATAGGCCACGGCGTGGAATTTCTCGTAACGGTCCTTGATGCCGAACAGAATCTTGACCGCGTCGGCTTCGGTGGGCGGCGGAACCTTGACCGCCTGGAAGCGGCGCTCGAGCGAACGGTCCTTTTCGATGGATTTGCGGAACTCGGATGGGGTGGTGGCGCCGATGCACTGAATTTCGCCGCGCGAGAGGGCGGGCTTGAGGATGTTGGCCGCGTCCAGAGAACCTTCGGCCGAGCCCGCGCCCACCAGCGTGTGCAGCTCATCGATGAAGATGATGGCGTTCTGATTCTCCATCAGCTCCTTCATGATGGTCTTGAGGCGCTCCTCGAACTGGCCGCGGTACTTGGTGCCGGCGACGATCAGGGACAAATCGAGCGCCAGAATGCGCTTGTCGGCCAGGAAGGAGGGGACGTCGCCTTCGGCGATGCGCTGCGCCAGCCCTTCCACGATGGCCGTCTTGCCTACGCCGGGTTCGCCGATCAGCACCGGGTTGTTCTTGGTGCGGCGGCAGAGGATCTGCACCACGCGCTCCAGCTCATAATCGCGGCCGATCAGCGGATCGAGCGTATTGTCCATGGCGGCCTGCGTGAGGTCGCGGCTGAATTCCGAGAGCAGCGAGCTTTCCTTGGGACGGGTGGGAGCTTTCTCGCTCTGCGAACGTTGCAGTTCCTCGCGAATGGTGGTGAGGCGCAAGCCGCGCTCATGGAGGATCTCGGCGGCGAAGCACTTTTCCTCGCGCAGCAGCCCCAGCAGCAGGTGCTCGGTGCCGATGTGCTTGTGGCTGAGCCGCTCGGCCTCCTCGGCTCCATAAGCCAGCACGCGCTTGCATTCGTGGCTGAGCGGCAGATCGACCGAAGTGGAAACCTTTTCCCGCGGTGCGGTATGCCCTTCAATCTGTTTCCGGATCGACTCCACCGCGGCGTGCGAGCGCAGAAAGCGGTTCGCCAGCGCCTTGTCCTCGCGCAGCAGGCCCAGCAGCAAATGCTCGGTTTCGATATAGGGACTGCCGAACTGACTGGCCTCATAGCGGGCGAAGAAGATCACCCGTCTTGCCTTCTCCGTGTATCGCTCGAACATAGGATTTGCGATTCCCCCCTATTCTTAAAGATACCCCGACGCGGCATCCGGATTCGGCCCGGTGAGGCTGTCTGGTACTAGGCCGCCTTTGTCCAGCGTGACGATCCGGTCACAACGCCGCGCAAAGGCCTGATTGTGGGTGACCAGAACCGAGGTCAACCGATGCGAACGGTGCAGACCGGCCAGCAGGTCGAAGATCATTTCGCCGGTCCGGAAGTCCAGATTGCCGGTAGGTTCGTCGGCCAGCAGCACGGAGGGTCTGGCGACCAGGGCCCGAGCCAGCACCACACGCTGCTGTTCGCCCCCCGACAATTCGCCTGCGCGATGCGACGCCCGCGCATGAAGCCCCACCTCATTCAATCTCTCCGCAGATTCCGCGGCGGCGGCCGCATGCGCCACGCCCCGGATCAGCAACGGCATCATCACGTTCTCCAGCGCCGTAAATTCGGGCAGGAGATAGTGAATTTGCCAGACGAAACCAATCTCCCGGTTGCGAAAATCCGCGCGATCCGCCTCCGTGAGCCCCGAAATCTCCCTCTCCCCATAGTGTATCGTACCCTCCGAAGGGCTGTCGAGACCGCCCAGCAAATGTAGCAGTGTTGACTTCCCCGCCCCGGATTCACCGACCAGGGCCAGCATTTCGCCGCGTTCCACGTCCAGGTCGAGCCCTTCGAAAACCACCAGGGCGGCTTCGCCGGAGCGGTATCGCTTGGCCAGATTGCGCGCGCGAATATAGGGCTCGCTCATTCACCCGTAGAGTAGCGTACTTCGCGCCGGGGTTCGTGGCGCCCGCGGTCCTGCTCACGGCGTCAAGGTTCGTTGAGAAAGTCCCAGGTTTCAGCGCACGATGATTTGTTCGAAAAGAACCGGCGACAAGATCGCCGGCGTTACCGGGTAGCCACGCCTACTCCATCCGGTAGATCGTCATGCCGGAGAGCAGCTTGGGGTAGAAGTCGGTGGATTTCTGCGGCATCACGCCGCCGGAGAAACACGTGTCGGCGACCTGCTGGATGGAAGTGGGCCGCAGCAGAAATGCGATCTGCGCGTGGCCCCCTTGGGCTTCGGCGACGGCCGCCTCGAGGCCGCGGATGTAGCGCAGGTTCTTTTCGTCGCGGACGGCTTCTTCGCCGATGCCGAGCGCCTTCCCGAGCAGGCGCTCGTGCAGCACGCGCACGTCGAGTTCGCCGGTTCCGTGGCGCGATTCGAGCAGGAAGAGGCGGGTGCCGATGGCCGCGCCGATGACAGTTGGGCCGTCGGCTCGCTCCAAGGCGCTCCGCAGCCTTTCGAGCGATCCGATCTCGACGACGCTGAAGTCGTCGGCGGCGCGGTTCAGGAAGTCCTCCGGCAATTGGCTGCGATCGATGCCATTGACGAGCCGGTGCGTGGCCAGGATCTTCAGCCCCGGCGAGTACATGTTGACGAAGGTCATCATGACGCGGTCGGCGCCGGCAAGTTGCGGGTTCTCGTTGCGAAAGGCGAGCGCCGTCTCGTAGCGGTGATGGCCGTCGGCGATGAGCAGCTTCTTGTCGCCCATCAATTCCTGGATCCTGCCCGCGTCGGCGATGCGCCACATGCGGTGGCAGGCGCCGTACTCGTCGGTTACTTCCTCGAGCGGGGCTGCCTGCGAGGCTTCGTCGAGAAGCGCGTCGATTTCGCCCGCGCGGTCGGGATAGAGCATGAAGATCTGGCCGAAGTGGGCGTGCGTGTGGCGCAGCAGCTCCAGGCGATCCTTCTTGGGGCCGGCCAGCGTCTGCTCATGACGGTGCACGACGCCCGCCGAGTAATCTTCCACCGCGCCGAGCGCGATGAACCCCTTGCGGGTGAGGCGCTCGCCGGTATCGGGAACCGTAAAATCCTGGAAGTAGGGGAAGATGGCAGGCGTAGCGTCGCGCGCCAGGATGCCGCGAGCCATCCAATCGTTCAAGTGTGCAGCGGCACGCGTGTAGCCGTTGTCCGTCGTGGTATCCCATCCCTCAATCCTGCCAAGGATGATGCGCACGAGGTTGTACGGGCTGAGCGGTAGATAGCGCTCCCGCATGGCGGACGAGATCTTGTCATACGGCTGCGTCACCAGGTCGGCGAGCGGGCCGGCTTGTGCGGTGTACCGCAGGGCTTGGAAAGGATATATTTTGGCCAAGCCCCAGGATAGCAATTACGGTTTGGGCGTTACCACAGGCAGGTCGGGTTCGCGTCCCACCTGGCCGGTCATTACCTGGTCGATGCTCACGCCGTAATCGTCCAGGATCTTCCCCAGCGATTGATCCATGCTGGTGCGCGCGTTCTGAAGCTGATTCAGGGCGTCGACCTCAGAGAGCCGGCTGGTGGTATCGTCGCGCTGGGCAATCACCACGTCGAGAATCGTCGCGGTGCCGAGCTCGTACTTGCGGCGCGTGCCGGCCAGCGTCTCATCGGCGAGCTTGCGGGCAACCACGCTGGTTTCATAGGCGGCCCGGGCATTCCGCAAGGTGGTCCAATTATTCATCACGGCCAGCTTGATGCTGTTGTGAAGCTGGCGGTCCTGGATTTCGGACTGCCGGTAGTTGAGCTCGGCGGTGATCTGGTCGGCCTGGGCGGAACGATTGCGGATGGGGACCGTCAAGGTGAACGCAATGTTGTAATTCGGGAACTTGCGGTCGAAGACCTGGTTCAGTGTGGTGCCGTAGCCGCCCAGCAGTGACGAATTGAGGTCGCTGGCAGCCAGGGGACGATACCCGATGATTTGCTGGCTCGAGTTCAAAATCGGCACCTGGACGGCACTGTTCACGCTGCCGGCCTGGCCGTTATTGGCTAAAGTCGCCGAAACCGAAAGCGTGGGCAAGAGGTTGTTCTTGGTGCCGAGCAGGTCCAGGCGGGAGTTTTCGAGCGCAATCTGGTTTTGCTCGATCTCGGGCCGGTGGGCAATGGCCTCCGCCACCAGGTCCTGCCACGGAATCACCGCCTCCTGCGGGGGGACGTCGATGTGATCGGTGGGAATGATGCGCGCCACGGCCACGGCCGGGACATCCAGACCGCTGCGCGTGATGTAGTTCTTGAGAATCATCTCCTGTTGCAGAACCTGGCTTTCGTGCTGCACCACGTCCTGTTGGGCGCGTTTCATGTCGGCCTCGGCCTGAATGATGTCGATGGGCGCGACGGCGCCCAGATCGGCGCGTTTCTGGTTGTCTTGGTAGAGCTGGGTGTCGAGCCGCAAGGTCTCCTGGCTCACCCTCAGCTCATCGTTGTAAGTCACCAGGGCCCAATAGAGATTCACCACACCGGCCACGGTGGTGATGGCCTGGTTCTTGACCGTGAGATCGCCCGCCTTGAGGTTGTTTTGCGCTTTATGGAGGGACCGTTTGTTCACCGCCAGGCCGAATCCATTGAGCAGATTCTGGGTAATCGACAAGGAAGCCGTGGCGGAGTCGATGGGGTTGTAAAGAGCTGTGAGGGCGTTCTGACGGGAGTCGAAAACGCTACTCAAACCGAGCGACACGGTGGTGCCGGTCCAATAGCCCTGTTGCACGCCGTAAACCAGGTTCTTGAACTGCTGCACGAAGAAATCGGTGCCGGTGAACTCGGTGGAAGTTTCGATGGCGGTGGAATGATACAATCCGCCGGCGATATAGAAATAGGGGTCCGTATTGGGAATCGTGGAGCCGGCCAACTGCACGCTCAAGCCGCTGAGAACGCCGCTGTTCGCACTGGCGCTGGTGGTAGTGCCGCCGGCGGAGTTGACCTGTGACGCTCCGGACAGGACGCCGAGCGAGGCCGAGGTGGGGGCCTGCGTGACAGCGGTGGAAAAATTGCGCAGCAACTGGCCGGCGCTGGCGCGCTCCAGGTCCGACAGCGCCAGCTTGGGCTGATAGCGGCTCGATTCGAGGTCGAGGTTGTTTTCGAGCGCCAGCGCGATGGCATCGCGCAGCGACAGATAGATGGAGCCGGCGCGTATCAGCTTGTCGATGCGCGGAGAATCGGCAAAGGAAACCGCGCTCACCGGGTGGGCGCGAAAAGGCCGGGTGAACCCGGCAACCATTCCACTACTGGGGTCCTGGGCGAACGACTGCGTTTGCCCAAATCCGGGCAGCGCTACGAAGGCGCAAAGCAGGAGAGCAACGATCGGCTGAACGCGAAGCATAGTTAGAGTCTAGACCTCGATAGGCTTAAATTGCGGCAATTTCTCCGCCATCACATTTTCCGCTGCAAGTGCTTCCCTGGATGATACGAAGCAGCAGCCGCGGCAGTTCGGAAAACTTGGACGCTGTCCGGTTTTGGGACATCACGAGTGGCAATCGAACAGCCGACCATATCTCATATTAGACGCTGGAGCGGGAAAATCTTAACTGGGAAAAGAGGATTGAGCCGAGCGGTCGGAATCACCGGCGACAAGATCGCCGGCGTTACCGGGTCTCTCGTGGAATTCCGGCGGGACCCGACAGACGACCAAAACCGATCGTCCGTCCTGCCACGATGAATTCGATTACAATGGCATCAGCCCTCGAGAATCTGCCGCATAACGTCGGAGCTATTTTAGCGCGGCGGCAGGGCGGCTGACGACACTATGCGCAAAGTACCACTCACGGAATCGCTGCGGATCATCGGCCGCGGCACGCGCAACTGGGTGCGCGACCGTCCGCTGGTGGTTTCCTTCGAGGTCACCGACGCCTGCACGTGCTATTGCAAGCACTGCGACCATGGCGGGCCGCGCGACGAATCGCGCAATCTGCGGCCTTCCGATTATCCGCGCTATATGGAGGCGCTGCAACCGTGCGTGGTGCAGGTATCGGGCGGCGAACCGCTGATGCGGCCGGACTTGACCGAGATCGTGCGCAATATCCAGTGCGGCCACGGGCTGCCATACACGATTCTGGTCTCCAACTGGTCACTGATGACCGAGCCGCGCTATCTGGAACTGCGCGAGGCCGGCATCGACCAGTTTTCGGTGAGCCTGGACTTCCCCGACGAGCGGCACGACCGGTTCCGCGTCCATCCCGGCCTTTACGCGCATCTGGAAGGCCTGATTCCGAAACTGGCCGCGCTGGGACACGACGACATCGTCCTCAATTCCTGCATCACCAGCGAGAACGTGAGCGAGATCAATTCGATCGCCGATAAAGCCCGCGAGTGGGGCGTCAACCTGTGCTATAGCGCCTACTCGGCGCGGCGCACGGGCTGCCGCGACTACCTCTTAAATTCGCCCGAGCAACTCGATATGCTGAACCGCGGGTTCGACCGCGTGGAGCAGCGTCGCGACGAGACCAACTGGATCGTCAACGCGCCGTCCACGCTGGCCGCCACGCGCCGCTATTTCGAACACGCCAGCGCGCCTGGCTGCAAGGCCGGCCTGCGCTTCCTGGTGGTGACGGCGGATGGCGCCTTGCAGCCGTGCTCCATGCAGTTCGGCAGGTACAAGCTCGAGGACCGCGCGCGGATGGTGGAAGAATTCACCCGTCACAACCAATGCGACGAGTGCTACGTCTCGATCCGCTCTTACCTGGATAAGACCTTCCCGCAACTGCTGCGCGAAAACGTGCGCGAGTTCCTTTCGGTGAAGGCGCGGTAAGGGAGCAAAGAGCGTCCTCTCGCAAGTGGTTTATGAAGGCGGTAGATATCCGACGACCCAGATCAACTACGTCAGCTCTTCCAGCAACTCCACGTCCCTGACCAGCAAATCGCTCACGACGTCGCCGACATCCCGGCCGTTCTTCTGCGCGATGCGCTCCAAACGCTTCTGCAACTTGCCGTCAAGGTATATAGGCAGATGCAGGCGGGCATCCTTGCGATAGAGCTTGCCTCGCTCGGCCTTTGAAAAGTCGTAATGTGCCTTCATCGTTCAAGCCCCCCGCTGCGGACATTATAATGGAGGGACGGTGGGGAAATTCTTCGTCCAAAACTTCGGATGCAGGGCCACGCAGGCCGATGGCGCCGCATTGGAATCGTCGCTCGAGGCACGCGGGCTTTCGCACGCCGGCGAGCGCAGGGCAGCCGACCTGGTGGTGCTGAACACCTGCACGGTGACGGTTTCCGCCGATGAAGACGTGCGGCAGACCATCCGCCGCGTGCACCGGGAAAATCCGGCGGCGCGCATCCTGGTCACCGGATGCTACGCGCAGCGGGCGCCCCACGAGCTCGCCCGTATGCCGGGCGTGGAATGGGTAGTGGGCAACAGCCATAAGAACGCCATCCCGGAGCTGATCGCGATCGAGCCCAGCGGCGTGCCCTATCACGGCAACGTCCACGCCGGCGACATCCACGTCGGTGACATCTTCGCTCAGCAGGCATTCCTTTCGGCGCCGGTCGAGGGCGCCGGCGGCGACCGTACGCGGCCGAATTTGAAGATTCAGGACGGGTGCAACAACCGGTGCTCCTTCTGCATCATCCCGTTTGTGCGCGGGCGAAGCCGCGGCATGCCCGCGGACGAAGTGGTGGCGCAGGTCGGGCGGCTGGCAGCGCGGCATCGCGAGGTGGTGCTGACCGGCATCAACCTGGGCCGCTGGGGCCGTGAACCGGGAAGCGCGCTGCGGCTGGCCGGCCTGCTGCGGCGCCTGCTCGATGAGACCTCGATCGAGCGGCTGCGGCTGAGCTCGGTCGAACCGATGGATTTTTCCGACGATCTGCTGGAGCTGATGGCCTCGAGCAGCCGCATCGCACCGCACGTGCACGCGCCGCTGCAAAGCGGTTCCGACCGGATTCTGCGCCGCATGCACCGCAAGTACCGGCCACGGCATTACGCGGAGCGCATCCTGAAGGCGCGCCGCCTGATGCCCGACGCCGCCATTGGCGCCGACGTGATGGTTGGGTTTCCCGGTGAAACGGACGCGGATTTCGAGGAGAGCCGCCGCTTCATCGACCAGTTGCCGTTCACTTACCTGCACGTGTTCACTTACTCGGAGCGGCCCGGTACCCGGGCGGCGGAGGACCCGCTGACGGTTCCGATGACGTTGCGCAAGGAACGCAATCGCGTGTTGCGGGAACTGGGCGAGCGGAAGAACTTCGAGTTCCGCCATCTCATGGTGGGCCGCACGCTATCCGCCGTGACGCTGCACGAGCCCGGCGCGGCGCTTACGGGCAACTACCTCAAGGTGCAACTGGCTTGGTTGCGCGAGGCCAACCTGATGGCCGACTTGCGGATTGGCGGCCTGACGAAGGATGGCTTGCGCGAGGCGGAGCCGCTTTCCGCGTAATCGGGGTGTGCTTTGGAGCTTGCCGAAAAAGACGCAAAGCATCATGGCCACGGATAAACACAGATTGAAAAGAATTGGTTTATCCGTGTTCATCTGTACTACTAGCCCTCAGTGTATTGTTTTTTCGCGAAGAATTCATTAGGCTGCCTTTGGAATGAGCAGGTTCACGGTGGCGTTGGAAGCTGCGATCACGGCGGTTGC
>Ga0187887_10002074_pt1 | contig 16434 bp, 15 predicted proteins | sample June2016WEW_7_10_FD_132977 | JGI IMG/M metagenome (GOLD analysis project Ga0187887, IMG submission 132977) | Peatland microbial communities from SPRUCE experiment site at the Marcell Experimental Forest, Minnesota, USA - June2016WEW_7_10 | ecosystem: Environmental > Terrestrial > Soil >...
CGCCCGGAACTAGCCTCCCAAAGCACAGATGAACAAACAAGCCAGGATCACTGAGATTGTCGAGAAACTGTCCGGCAAGCCGCTCGCCATCGGCCCGGACGAGTCGCTGTTTGAATCGGGCGTGCTGGATTCTTTCGCCCTCCCGGACATGGTTGGCGCGCTCGAGCGCGAATTCTCCATTCGCATTCCGGATGCCGACCTCACACCGCGTAAGTTCGATTCCATCGGGCGGATCGAAGCCTACATCGAAACGCGCTCCTGATTATGGCCTACCTGCGGGCGTTCGGCGCTTATCTGCCTTCTCGCGTGGTGGACAACCACGAACTGGCCGCCGCCGCGGGCACGGATGCCGAATGGATCCTGCGGGCCACGGGAATCGTGGAGCGCCGCTTTGCCGCGCCGGATGAATCGGTCGCGTCGCTGGGAATCCACGCCGCGAAAGACTGTGTGGAAAACGCCGGCCTGACCGCCCGCGATGTCGGCCTGCTGCTGGTGGCCAGCAGTTCGGCCGAGCACCGGTTTCCCGGCCCGGCTTCGGCGATCGGCGCCGGGTTGGGGATCAACGGCGTGCCGGCCGTCGATCTGCCCATTGCCAGCGCAGGGTCGCTGTTCGGCATGGCTCTCGCCGCGCACCTCGCACCGGCCTACGGCAAAGTGCTGGTCATCGGCTCGGAAGTGATGTCCCGCGTGGTGGCGCGGCATCCCGCTCATCGGGACACTGCGATTCTATTCGGCGATGGCGCCGGCGCCTGCCTGATCGGTTCCCAAAACGGATTTGCCGAAATCCGCGATTCCCTGCTGGCCAGCGATGGAGATTTCGCCGAAGCCTTGCGCCTCGACTTGGACGCACCCTTATATATGGATGGCAGGACTATCATTATGCAGGCGGCCCGCAAGATTCCGCGCGCGATTTCCGAATTGTTGGAGCGAAACCGCGTCGCGCCCGCGGCGGTGGAAGCCTTTCTGATGCACCAGGCCAATCTGAACCTGATCACGCGCGTGGCCCAAGCGCTGGCCGTTCCGGAGGATCGTTTCTTTCGCAACATTCAGCGGTACGGCAACACCTCGTCGGCGTCGATGTTGATCGCCGCCGCGGAATGGCGCCGGCAACACCCGTTGCCGCCGGCGGGCCCGCTAGTCTTCGCCGCATTCGGAGCCGGGTTGCATTGGGGCGCACTGTTGGCCACGGCATAATTGGCCAAAATACTCCAGATTTTCAGATATCAAGGTCTTAACACCATTCACTAGTGGTGCTATAATATGGTCATGATCAAGCAAGTTCTCACATTCGCCTTCGCGGCGCTCTCCGTTGCGAGCGCAGCGACCTACCACCTATCATTAGTAGAACCTTCCGTCGTGAAGGGCAAGGAACTGAAAGCCGGCGAGTACCAGTTGAACGTCAAGGAAAACTCCGTCGTCATCGTGAAAAACAACAAGCAACAGATGGAAGTTCCCGCCAAAGTCGAGAACACCAACCAGAAGTACAGCCGCACCCGGGTCCTCTATAACGAGAACAAGGGCAAATTCTCCATCCAGGAGATCGAATTGGGCGGCACCACTACCAAGCTGACGTTCGACAGCGGAGTGCAGACCGGCGGCGGCGAGTAATTCGGCGTCACGGCGCCAACGTCAATACGTCTTTGGCTTCCACTTTCCGATATTGCATCGGAAAGCTTTGAGCGGCGTAGTAGTGTTCCCACTGGTCCTTGTAGTGGCGCGACAGCACCTGGCCGGACTGGCCGGTAGTGCCTTCCAATAGGGAATGCTCCCAGTCCGCGAGGTCCGCATCGAGCCGCATCGAAGGCCCCAAGTCGCGGTTATACTGCTTCACCGTGGTTGGCGATCCGCTCATGGCCACGGGACCGATATTGAACAGTCCCGCCACCAGGGGCAGATGCCGTCCTACCGGATTGGCGAGCAGCAGCGGCTCATAGTTGCCGTAGGTCCAATGGCCGGGATCGCGGCCCTGATTGCGCCGTCCGTCCTCCAACCCCTGGGTGAAGGCGCGCAGGATGGCGTCGTCCCAATCGGTGAACCAACCCGCCGGCCGTGTGCGCAGCAGCGTCTCGACCACCGCGGGCGCCATCTGATATTTGTACATGGCCCCCATCGCGGGGGAAGCGCTTTGCGCCACTAATACCTTCAAGCGCTCGTAAGCCAGCGTCGCGATCAGCGGTGCCGCCGCGTCCTTGTCCATCTGGCCATTCCATCCGCGCAGCAATTCTATAGCGTTGCCGGCTTGGGCAAGGTCGGTGTGCTGCGCTTTGTGACGGCCGTAAGCCTCCACGATGGCCTGCGCCAGATACCGAAAGAAGCTGGAATACACATCCTTCTGCACCGTCAGCATGTCCTCGGCCCGCCATCCGTTTCGGGCTGTCAGCAGATTCCGTATCTGCCGCGAGCGGTAGTGCGAAGCGAAGTTTCCGTTCACCGCGTATGCGTAGTCCGGCGGAAACGGATTCTGATTCGCCGTCACGATCACACCCGCCGGCGGATTATAGAACGACGGCAACTCATCGAACGGAATGAAACCTTGCCACTCGTTTTCGCCCGACGATCCATCCACCGGAACATCGCCGGTATACCCCTTGCGGATCGGCAAGAACCCCGTGGCGTGAGCCGATATTGCCGTCCACATCGGCATAAACGAAGTTCTGCGCAGGACCGGGATAGCGCGTCAGCGCCCGCGTGAATTCCTGCCAGTTCCCCGCCCTGTTCAGCTCCGGAAATGGAAACTGAAACGAGCCGGGTTCCGCGGCGGTCCAGCGCAACGCCAGGTGCTCGGTCGCATCGTCGATATAGAGCGGTCCATGACGCGTGATCCACAGCGGCATTTCCACCGCCTTCGCGCCCTTCACCGGAATGATTTCCCGCTCCTGGCGGGCCTGCTCCCATTGCCCACGATAAAGGTAGCGGCCGGTCGCCGGATCGAAGTTCTCGATGTAGAGATCCTGCACATCGAAGTGCAAATTGGTCACGCCCCAGGCGATGCGCTGGTTGTGTCCCACGATCACGGACGGCATGCCCGGCAGCGACACGCCGGACACATCCAGGCCCGGCGCGCGCAGGTGGACCATGTACCAAATGCCGGGAATGGAATACTCCAGATGCATGTCGTCGCATAGCAGCGGTTTGCCCGAGGCCGTGTGCGCGCCGCTGACCGCCCAGGCATTCGAGCCGGGCTGCAACTCGCCGCCGCTGCGCGGGGGAAACAGGAAATCCACCTTGGCGCGGTCGCCCGCCGCCCGCATGTCCCGCTTCAGGATTTCGTCCTTCCAGGTGGTGGTCAGGTCGCGATACATGTGCAGCCCGATCAGAATCGAATCGACCACGCTCCAGGGCCGCGGCTGATACCCGAGCAGCGTGAATTCCACGGGCAAAGCGTGCAGGTGGGTTTGAATAAAGTAGTTCACGCCGCGCGCGTAAGCCGCCAGCGGCGCGCGGTCTTGCGGTCGCAGCGTGGTATACGCCAGTTCCGCGATGCGCCGCATGCGCAGCCGGCGCGAATCGCGGTCGAGTTCCAAAGCCCCCGAGCCCGCGATTTCGGCGAGGTTCCCGCCGGCCAGGCGCCGCAGCCCATCCATCTGGAAGAGCCGGTCCTGCGCCGCCGCGTAGCCTTGCGCGAAAAAGGCGTCATCCTCGCTCGCCGCGGAGATGTGCGGCACTCCCAGCGCATCGCGCGCGATGGTCACACGTTGCGAAACCGGCGCCGCGATGGTGCCCGAAGTCTGGGGTAGTACGCGGTACACGAACCAGTACACGGTCCCGGCCGCGGCCAGCAGCGCGATCCCGATCACGATGTTGATGTAGCGGAGTATCCGGTGTGGTCTGTGTATCTGAGTCTGCGAGGTGGGCATGGGTAAGTACGAATGCCCACTATACTACTTGGCCGCCTCAGCTTGTGGCTCAGGTTTCAAAGCGTCTCGCGGAAGACCGGATTTTCAATTAGACGTCCTCGCGATAGCCGAGGAAGTACTTACCACCAACGCCGCCGGGATCGCGGCCGTACAGTGCGAGGAAATCCTTCCCGGGCTTCATGATGGCGCATGAAATCGTCCGGTCGTGCTGCTCATTCCCTTCGCCGTATACAGGGAATTGACGGATTCCAAGCGCGATCTGCCTCCCGCCATCGATCTTGCCTCGATGCCATGGTTGATCGTCGCCGCCGCGGCAGACCAGAATCGCGTACAAGAACTTTGGGAGAATCCGGACCCTGGCGAGGCTGAGGCCATCTTCCTTGCGACCGAGCTGCGAGCTGACCTCTTGCTTGTAGACGAAAGGCGCGGCCGCCGGCCTGGCGTCCGGAGCACGGCGCGGGCGGCGCCGCCGCCAATCTCGGACGGCGGATTCCTCGCTGCGGAAACCGAACGACTGAGCCTCGCAAAATAAGGGGCGGCCTGAGAGGCCGCCGCAGGCCGAGGGCCTGCCCCACTACAATCGCGTCAGGTGGACCGATCCATCGCCGGTACGCACTGTCAGTACCGGTCCGCCGCCGTTCAGTTTTCCGCTCACCGAGTCCTCGTGGATGCCTCCATCGGTGGTCATCGGCAAATCCACGGTGATGCGCCCGTCTCCGGTGTGGGCGTCCAGGTTCGCGGCGAAGCCGTCGGGCAGCCGCAGCGTTACGCCGCCATCGCCGGTATGCACCATCCAACCGGTAGCCATGTGCGATCCCGCGGCCACCTCCGCATCGATGTTGCCGTCCCCGCTGCGCAGGTTCAGCCCGCTAAACTTCCCGCGCACACGGATGTTGCCGTCGCCGCTGGTGGCTTCGAGAGCGCCTTCGAAACCTTCGCCGTCGATGTTGCCGTCATGCGTGACCAGCCGTGTCTGCCCGTGCAGGCCATCGGAACGGATGTTGCCGTCACCGGTGTGCACGTCGGCCCTGGTCGCGCGGGGAACCTGCACTTCGATCTTCACCCACCGGTTTCCCAGATTGAAATGCACTGGGGGGACCTTCACTTCAATCTCCACGCGGTCGCCGGTCTGATGCTCCATCACGTGCACGTCGCCCGGGCCGATCCTCCAGCCGGAGGTGTAGACCTTCGCCTCGATCGTCGAGACGTTAGCGGCGCGCAGCGTCACGTTGGCATCGCTGGTCTCGATGCGCAACTCAGGCGCAGCGCCCACGTTAAAGGTCTTGCTCCATTGATCCGCCAGCATGGGGAAAGCCGCCACTGCGCAAAGGGCAGCCGCCCAGAGGATAGTCTTGAACATAAGTAACCTCACCATCAATACGACGGATGCGGGCGCGTAGTTCCCGAATTCTGTGCGGGGGAACCGCTCCCTTACGGTCGCGGCTCGGTAGGTCGCGGCTCGGTAGGCCGCGGTGCGGCGGCATGGCTGCGCAGCCCCTCGCTAAACTCGCTCATGAAATCGACCTGCTTCTTGCGCAGCGACTCTCTGGCGGCGATGTGGTCCCCGAACTCCATGTAGCTCTCTTTGCCTGCGAAAGCGGGCCAGGCGAGCAGTCCCGGGCCGTTCGGGTTACCGGTTTTGGCAAATGCCACCCAGGCTGCGCTCATGGCTTGCGACAGCTTTCTGTCCTGCTCGTTGTAAGTGTCCGGGTTGACGGAGAAGTCCCCCAGGAACGACGCCTGGGTGCCGTAAACCGAATCGGGCAGAGTCTCAAAGACGTAGGGAATCTCGGACGCATGAAAGCTGCCCCAGTGAATCTGGCGGCCGATGCCATTAACGCGGGTGAACTGATATTGAAACGCCTTGGGATTCAGCTTGGAGGCGGCGCGCAGCACGGAACGCGTCCCATACAGGAAGGTCAGGTCGCCCGAAGACTGTGCGGCGGCGGCATGCGCCTCGGCGTCGGTGGCCGCCGGATACAGGCTCAGCAGCCGGTCGGCCAGCGCTCCGACCCTTTGCGCGGCCCACTTGCGGTATTGTTCCAGGTTGCGCACGGGCGGACCGCCCAGGAGCGTGCCTTCATCCGCATTGGTGCCGGCAATCAGGGCCACGTGATGGAACTTGCCGGACGCGAACAGGCGCGCGGGATCGTCCGGAATGACCCATCCATCGACCACTGGCATGTAGGCTTCGCCGCGTTCCGCGGCATCGTTGCGGGTCATGGGCGGAGGCAGGGACTTCATCAGGTCAGCCGTGCTCTTCGCGCGCAGGGCGGCCAGATCCGTACCCAGCTTCTCGCCGAAGTTGGTCATGGGCGCGCGTCCATACCAGGACTCCGTCAGGTGGCTGATGGGGCCGAACATCCACGCGGCGCTCTCCGAGATTACCTTTTGGAACAACCCTTCGGCCTGCGGCACGACCATCAGCAGGCAGACTGCGGTGCCACCCGCCGACTCGCCGAAGATGGTGACATTGTGGGGATCGCCGCCGAACGCGCCGATATTGCGCTTCACCCATTGGAGCGCGGCGACCATGTCGAGCAGGGCATAATTGCCGGACACGCCTTGCGGCGATTCCTGGTTGAGCGCGGGGTGCGCCAGGAATCCGAACATTCCCAACCGGTAATTGATGCTGACGAGGACCACACCTTGCGCCGCGAGCGCTTCGCCGTCGTAGGCGCTCTGGGAGGTTGCGCCGATCTGGAAGCCGCCGCCGTAGATCCACACCATGACGGGCAGCTTAGCGGCAGCCGAACGAGCGGGGGTCCAGACATTGAGACCGAGGCAGTCCTCGCTTTGCGGGCCTGGCAGGAGCGGCGCCTGCGGACAGTTGGCGGGGAAGTTCTTGGCGACGAGGATTCCCTTCCAGGGCTGGGCAGGCTGTGGAGGCTTCCAGCGGAGCGGGCCGGTAGGAGCGGCCGCATAGGGAATGCCTTTATAGACACGCACGCCGGTACCGCTGCCGGAGACCCAGCCGGTATCGATCTTGACCAGGCTGTCGAGGCCGTTGGCCAGCGCGGAGGCGGACAACAGCAGCACGCAAATAATCGGTTTCATCTTACGGATGATGACACAAAACGCCCGTCACATAGTATGCTTGTGGCATCGTGCCCTTTATCAACGAAGAGTTCCTACTCAATAACCGGACGGCGAAACGGCTGTATCACACTTTCGCCGAGGGCGAACCGATTCTCGATTATCATTGCCACCTTCCGCCGAGAGACATCGCGGAAAACCGGCAATTCCGGGATCTTGCAGAGATCTGGCTGGAAGGCGATCACTACAAGTGGCGCGCGATGCGGGCCAATGGCATCGCCGAACGCTATTGCACAGGCGACGCCAGCCCTTACGAGAAGTTCCTGGCATGGGCCGGCACGGCGCCGCACACACTGCGCAATCCGCTGTATCATTGGACGCACCTTGAACTGAAGCGCTACTTCGGCATCGAGGAGCTGCTCGACGAGCAGAGTGCGCCGCGTGTTTGGGAGAAGGCGAATGCGCTGCTGGGGACGCCGGATTTGCGCGCGCACGGCATCCTCAGCCGGTTTCATGTGACTCACTTGTGTACTACCGACGATCCGGCCGACGATCTTGCTTGTCATCGGGCGATTCGGGCGTCGGGTCTAGCCACGCGCGTGTGTCCGGCGTTTCGTCCGGATAAGGCGTTGAACGTCCAGTTGCCGGAGGTCTTCAACCCATGGGTGGAGCGGCTGGCGGCGGCCAGCAATGTGGATATCGGCTGCCTGCAGGACTTCACCGATGCGCTGCGGCGCCGTCACGACGACTTTCATGCGCTGGGCGCGCGGCTCTCCGACCACGGATTGAACCGGTGCTACGCGGATTTTTGTTCCGAGCCGGCGGCGGCCACAATCTTCGACAGGGCGCGCAACGGGCAGGTCGCCGGCCCCGTGGAGCACGCGCAGTTCGCATCTTACATGATGCTGTTGTTCGGCCAGCTTGACGCGGAGAAAGGCTGGACCAAGCAACTGCACCTGGGCGCTTATCGCAGCGCCAACACACGGCGGCTGCGGGAGACTGGTCCGGACACCGGCTTCGACTCCATCGGCGATTGGCCACAAGTGGCAGCACTGGGCGCATATCTCGACCGGCTGGAGATGGAAGGCGCATTGCCAAAGACGATCGTCTATAACGTCAATCCGGTGGACGATTATGCCTTCGCCACCATGATCGGCAACTTTCAGGACGGCAAGATCGCCGGCAAGATACAGTTCGGCAGCGGCTGGTGGTTTCTGGATCAGAAGGAAGGAATGGAATGGCAACTGAATGCGCTGTCGAATACGGGTCTGCTGTCGCGGTTTGTCGGCATGATCACGGACTCGCGCTCCTTCATGTCCTATCCGCGGCATGAGTACTTCCGGCGGGTGCTTTGTAACTTGGTTGGCGGAGATATGGAAAGCGGGTTGATTCCGGATAGCGATGAGTTAGTTGGGCCGATGATACGGAATATCTGCTATCGGAATGCGCAGGAGTACCTGGGGCTGGGGGATTAGTCGCGCACCAGCCAGTGAATGACGGCAAAGGCCACCAGGTAGACCGATCCGGCGATCACGAAGAGCGGCGCGTAGGCGTCGTGCGACCAATCGAGCCAGTAGCCGACCAGTGGCGCCACCAGCATGCCGCCCACGGCTCCGCCAAAGCCTCCCAGGCCTACGACCGATCCGACGGCGGCGCGCGGGAATAAGTCGGAAGCGAGCGTGTAGATATTCGCCGACCAGCCCTGATGCGCGGCGGTGGCCACGCCGACCAGCGCTACAGCCAGCCACATGTTGACGCGCGCCGTGCCCACAAAGACGACCGAGGTGACCGCCACGGCGCAGATCAGCATGGCGGCTTCGCGGGCGCGGCGCGGCGTCCAACCGCGCTTCAACAGAGCGGCGGGAATCCAGCCGCCGCCGATCGATCCCACAGTGGAGGCTTGATAGACGACGATGATGGGGAGTCCCAGGTGAGCGAGATCCAGGCCGTAGACGCGGTTCAAGAATCCCGGCAGCCAGAACAGGTAGAACCACCAGGCTGGATCGGTAAGGAACTTGCCCAGGATAAATGCCCAAGCCGGACGGCTGCGAAGCAGGGCGCCGAGCGGCGGGCGGGCGAGGTCTTCGGCGGGCGAAGGCAGCGGCGCCTGGCGATGCGGCGCGCGCAGGAACCACCACCAGAGCAACACCCACGCCAAGCCGGCCGCACCGGTTACGAGGAACGCCGAGCGCCACCCGTAGTTCAGCGCCAGGAAAGGAACCGCCAGCGGGGCGAGGATGGCGCCGATATTCGCGCCGCTGTTGAAGATGCCGGTAGCCAAGGCTCGCTCGCGCTGGGGGAACCAATCCGCCACGGTGCGGATGGCGGCTGGAAAGTTGGCGGACTCGCTCAGCCCGAGGCCGAAGCGCGCGACGCCGAAGCCCAGCGCACTACGCGCCAGCGCGTGCCCCATGGCGGCCACGCTCCACAGTGCGACGGCCACCGCATAGCCCAGGCGCGTGCCCGCCCAATCGATGAGGCGGCCGGCGAAGGGCATCATCAACGCATAGGCCAGTTGGAAGGCGAAGACGATCCAGCCGTAGTCCGCTTCGCGCCAGTGGAGCTCCTTTTCGAGCGTCGGCTTGAGCAGCCCAAGCACCTGGCGGTCGACGTAGTTGATGGTGGTGGCGAAGAACAGCAGTCCGCACACGTACCAGCGGAGCCGGGGCGCGGATGGGCGCGCGAGGAGGTCCGTCATTGCCATGAGATCGCCGCCTAATCACTATAATGCACTGCGCGGGGGCGGGAGAATCGTACGTACGTTGTGGGATAGCCGTACGTATGATATGATCGCTTGGGGGAGGGTGCCATGCGAGTGACCGCGTCGAAGCTGAGAGAAAACATCTATCGAATCCTGGATGAGGCCATCGAAACCGGCGTGCCTGTGGAGATTGTGCGCAAGGGGGTGGTGCTTCGCATCGTGTTGGAGAAACCGCGGAGCAAGCTGGACGGGCTGAAGAAGCGTTCCGTATTCGTGGGCGACCCGGACGATATCATTGGCATGGATTGGTCCAGCGAATGGACAGAACTGAAGTGATCTACCTGGATACGCATGTTCTCATCTATATTGCCGCCGGCGAAGGGAACAGGCTTGGAGCGGCGGCGCGCAAGGCCATCGATCGCCATGAAGTGTTGGCCTCCGCGGCCGCCGTCCTGGAGCTGGAGTTCCTTCACGAGATTGGGCGGCTGAAGCCTACCGCGTCGAAGTTGATATCCGCTGTGGCGGCCGACATTGGTTTGCGCGTTTGCGATTTGCCTCTTCGGACTATCGTGGAGCATGCGCTGAGCGAGAGTTGGACGCGCGATCCGTTCGACCGGCTGATCGTGGCGAACGCCAAGGCGGCCGGCGCCGGCCTGGTCACGAAGGACCAGAGGATTCGCGATAACTATTCGCGCGCTTTGTGGTAACCAAAAGAGGCGGGCTGAGAGCCTGCCTCACTAGCGGCGGTAGACTCGCACGTAATCGACCAGCATGGTTTGCGGGAACACGCTGGTGGAATCCGGATTGTGCGGCCATCCACCGCCAACCGCTACGTTGAGGATCACGAAGAATGGATGGTTGTACACCCATTTGGTCCCGGCCGGCAACGAGGCGGGTGTAACGGTGTGGAAAGTCTGGCCATCCACCAGAAAGTCGAGGCGCTCGGGCGTCCACTCGATGGCATAGATATGGTAATCGTCGGCGAATCGCGCGGATGCAAGCTGGAAGGGCTTGCCGATGCCGTTGGCGCCCGAATAGCCCGGCCCGTGTACGGTGCCATGCACGGTGTCCGGCTCGCGGCCGATGTTCTCCATGATGTCGATCTCGCCGCAGGCGGGCCATCCCTTGCGCCGCTCGTCGGCGCCGAGCATCCAGAAGGCCGGCCAGATTCCCTGTCCGAAGGGAATCCGGATGCGGGCCTCCACGCGCCCATACTCGAAGGCGAACTTGCCCTGCGTCTTCAGGCGGGCCGAGGTGAACTTGCCCGGCGTGGTTTGGATCGCCCGAATGGCCATGTGGCCCTGGCCATCCAGGTAGGAATTGGCGCGGTTATCGGTGTACACTTCCAGTTCGTGGTTGCCCCATCCATTGCCGCCGAGGTCATAGACCCACTTGGCGGGATCGGGCGGCGAGCCGGGCGCGCCGTTGAATTCGTCGCTCCAGATTAGCTGGCGATCCTGCGCGGCGGCGGGCAGGAGGGCGAGGCAGGAGAGGATCGCGGCAAAGCAACAGGCGGCCTGAGAGGCCGCCGCAGGCTGAGAGCCTGCCCCACGAGTTTTCATTGGTCCTCCGGGGTTACGGTGAGAAGTTGCTGGCCCGAGGTGCGCCAGAAGGCCCAGACGACGATGGCCAGGGTGAGCGCTGGATAGAGCACGACGGCCGATTCGTATGGTTTTGTGAGGCTCTGTGCGCCGGGGGTCAGCAGCAGAACGTTCGCAAAGAATATCGCCACCATGGTGGATACCAGACCCAGGCGCAGCAAGACGAACGCCAGCAACGCGAAGATTATCAGAAAGAACGCAAAGTTCACAAGATTCCCCCGCCAGACGCTGCCTTCCATGAGAGTGAAGAGGACGGCAGCCGCCACGGAAGCGATCCAATCCTTTCGGAAAACCGCACGGAAGCAGAAAATCGCGAACACCACGATGAGTCCGAACTCGGCGGCGTTCCGGGCCTTGCCCAGGACGTGGGCTACAAAGTAGCGGGCACTGACGCCCACGTCCTCTGCCGTCGAAGTATCCACGGATCCCTGCCAAACGTCGAGCCAATTGGCGGCGAGAAAGAAGGCGGCGACGATCAGGCCCACCAGCGCGCCATAGAGCAGATCCGCGGCTACTTGGGCGTCCTGCCAGCGGCCGGCCAGGACGCGGCTCCAGGTGAGAATGGCATGCGGCCAGCGGGCGCGCACGGCCGGCTCAAGCGCGATATAGAGCAGCCAGATGAGGGCCGCCGAGGTGAACCAGTCCGAGGCATTCACGACGAAAATTCCGATCATCGATATGTCGACGACCCAGTGCGCCGCGCACATCCAGGCCGCGCCCATCAGGATGAAATACGCCGCCGACAGGCGCCAGGCGCCACGCCGATCGCCCCGCCCCGCACGCAAATTGCGCGCGGCCACGAAGGCGGAGAACAGGAACACCAATCCGTAGACGACGTTCACCACCAGCATACGCGCCGACTGCCTCCAGTCGCGGGTGTACGACTGCGGTTCACGCCAGGGCTTGGACCAGGGCCAGAGCACTTGCAAGTCGGTGATCTTGCCGCGCCAAGCGGCGGCTTGGACGGTGAGATCGGTGTGCAGCGTGGGGTGCTGTCCTTTCCATGCCTTCTGCCAGTCGAATGCGTAGTGAGGCGTGAACTTGGGCGTGGTCTCCGGCCATTGCGAGATGTCGAAGCCGATGGCACGCGAAATCGCCTGCACATCGACCGGGCGCGCCGGCGTGGAGCGATCCAGTTCAGGCGGAACAGCATGGAAGAAGCGCAATTCCCCTTTGCTATTGATCCAGGCTTCGATCATGCCAGAGATAATAGGGGCGGGGCGATTTTCGGTGACCTCGCCATCCGGCAACGCGACGAGCGGCAGCGGACTTTCGCGATAACCGAGGCGCAGGGGCGGCTCAGCCTGGTACCAGCGGCGGGCATCGGCTGCGTTCTTGATGTGTTTGTGGGCGTCTGCAATGGCGTCCCAATCCCAGTGCAGGTTGTATTTCTTATCGGCGGGCAACGCGGTGTAGCCGAAAGCGACAGCATACTCGCGCACCTTGGCGGCGAGTGCATCGGGCGAAAGCTCGAACGGCACGAAGCTGTGCAGTTCGACATTGGTGCGGGCGAACGGCACAGCGATAATGAGGGCGGCGAGGCCCAACACCAGTGGCAAGGACCTTTTTAGCGGAAGGCCTTCGGTCTTACCGGATGCGGCCACCAGTTCGGGCGACGGAGTCTCACCAGCCGCCAGAGCCGCGGCTAGCGGATCGCCGCCCGGGAGCGCCGCGGCCACCGAGAGGGCGGTGGCGGGACGCCTGGCGGGATCGGGATCCAGGCAGCGGCGAATGGCTTTCTCGACGGCTGGGTCGATTTCGGCGGCGATCGACGACATGCTGGTGATCTGTGCGCTTTCCTGCAGGCGGATCAACTCCGCCATGGTGGCGGCATCGTAGGCGCGCTTGCCGGTGAAGATCTCGTACAGCACCATGCCCAGCGCATAGATGTCGCTCTTGGCGGTGACCTGTTCGCCGCGCAACTGCTCGGGGGCCATGTAGGCGGGGGTGCCGCTGCGCGCTTCGGCGCCGCGCAACTGGTCGGCGACGGCGGCCAAGCCGAAGTCCATGACCACGACGTTGCCGCGCCGGTCGAGCATGATGTTGGCAGGCTTGAGGTCGCGATGGATGACGCCTTTGTCGTGTGCCGCGGCCACGCCAGCGCAGATTTTGCGGGCGATTTCCAGGGCCTTGTCGGCGGGCAGGCGGCCGATGCGCTGGAGCAGCGATGCGAGATCTTCTCCATCCACGTACTCCATGGAGATGTACGGCATGCCGTCGGCTTCGCCGACGTCGTAGACGCGGCAGACGTTGGGATGGGAGACCTGGCGGGCGATGCGGACCTCGCTGTGGAAGCGCTCGAGGGCGCGCTGGTGGTCGGGGCCGGAGTCGGGCAGGAACTTGAGAGCGACAGGTTGGGAGAGGGTGAGATCGGTGGCGCGGTAGACTTCGCCCATGCCGCCGCGGCCGAGCAGGGAGACGATGCGGTAGCGTCCGGCGACGAGGGTGCCAGGGACAAAGCGCCCTTCATCGGCGGAGGATGAGGCGGGAAGCGAGGTAGCCGCCGGGATTACGACGGTGGCCGTTTGGGATTGCACGGGGGCGTCCATGGCGCTTATTCCTACTCAGGATAGCAGGGCCGCTTCGCGCGCTGGTGGTTGCGTTTGAACGATCAAAGCCCAAGTGGTGGATCTAAAGCGCGTGCTCACGAAAGCATCATTTCAAGGCCCGGCGCTTCACCGGCATCGGTTACGACGAACAGGCCACCCTCGACGCCGACGCATCGCCGCCAAGAGAGGGTAGCCGTCCGTGCGTGGACCTTTGCGCGCTCTTGCCGCGGAGCCAACGCGCCGCTTTCGACAATGGCGAAACACCAGCAGGCGGGATGCGTCCGCCACACCCCAACAGCTCTGGTCTATCGTTTTCGCGCAGGTCGCCAACATTCATCTTCGGCTTGCCGGACATCGGCAAGGAATCTCAATCCAGAGCACCCCGACAGATTCTGCAGACTGGACCGCTGCGCGCATATCCGGGAACAGACCGAGGGCTCTCGCACGCCACTTGCTCACCATCGCCTCAAAGAAGGAACCGCCACTCTCGCAATCAAATCCTAACGTAAATCATGCACATCACCTAGGTGTGCAACTGGCGCGCGCTGCAAGCCTGCGCCTGCTCCGGGAGTCCAGGCCATCGCCTGCTTAAGCCAATGCCACACCGCGCATGTGATATCATTCTCAGCCAGTGCCCTCCAAGAGTCTGTCGCGCTCGCTGGCCGTCCTGTTCGCCGTCAACATCCTCAACTTCTACGACCGGCAAGTCCTGGGCGCGCTGCTGGAGCCCATTCGCAAAGAGTTCCACCTTTCCGATACGCAACTGGGCGCGCTGGGAACACTCCCCATCGTTTTGTACGCGCTGGCCGGGCTGCCGCTCGGGCGGCTGGCCGATTCCGGCAGCCGCAAGCGTCTGCTGGCGGCGGGTGTAGCCGTCTGGGCGGCGCTCACCGGCTTGGGCGGCCTCGTCCAGAGCTACCTGATGCTGCTGGTTTCGCGCTTGGGAGTGTACGTGGGCGAAGCCGCTTGCGCGCCGGCCGCCACCAGTTGGATCGGCGACCTGTTTCCGGCCGAGCGCCGGTCGCGGGCGCTGGCCATCTTCATGCTCGGCGTACCCATCGGCGGCGCGCTCAGCTACGCCATCAGCGGACCGGCGGCGCAAGCCTGGGGCTGGCGCGCGGCCCTGGTGGTGGCCGCGCTGCCCGCCGCGTTGCTCATCCCGGCACTGCTCACCCTCGACGAACCGGCGCGCGGGGCCAGTGAGGGGCAGCGCTTACTGAGCCGCGACCGTCAGCGAGCGGTCACAGCCCCGCCGGTCTGGTCGATCCTGCGCATCCCGACCATGTGGTGGATCATCGCCTCGGGTGCCCTGGTGAACTTCAACCTCTACGCGCTGGCGACTTTCTTCCCGGCATTCCTGACCCGCTATCACGGCCTCTCGGTCGGCCAGGCGGGCTTGTGGGCCGGTGTTGGCTACGCTGTGGCGGGCATCGCCGGCGGAGCGATCGCCGGCGCCTGGGGCGACCGTGTGATCCACAAACGCAAGGATGGGCGCATGCTTTCGGCTGCCGCCGCGGCCTTGGTGGCGTCGCCGCTCGCGCTGATCGGGATCAGGCAGCCCGCGGGCGGCGCGGCAGCCTCTATCGCCCTGATCATGATCGCGTACGGCTTTCTGAATATGTATTACGGACTGGTGTACGCGGCGATTCACGACATCGTGGCGCCGGCCGTGCGCGCCACCACCATGGCGGTTTACTTCCTGGCGATGTATCTGTGCGGCGCGTCCTTCGGCCCGCTGCTCACCGGACGGCTCAGCGATTCGCTGGCCCGCAGCGCCGCCCATGCAGCCGGCTCGGCGGTGGTCGGCGAAGCCTACCGGGCCATCGGGCTGCACCAGGCGATGTACGTGATCCCGGCGCTGTCGGCGGCTCTGGCGATGGCGTTGTACGCCGGGTCGCGCACCATCGCGACCGACATGGCCCGCCGGGATGAACCCGGCCCGCGCGCCGTACTACAATCCGCCCCATGAAGCTGTTGATTTTCTCCGACATCCACGGCGACCTCGGCGCGCTGGCGCGGCTGATGGACACCGAAGCCGATTACTACGTGGCCGCCGGCGATCTGGTGAACTTCGGCCGCGGCCTGGATCGCTGCGGCCCAATCCTGGCCCGCCGTGCGGGCCGTGTCTACGTGCTGCCCGGCAACCACGAAACGGCGGCGCAGATCGCCGGCCTGTGCCGCGACTTCGGCCTGCACGACTTCCACCAGCAACAGGCGCAGTGGGGACGCTATCGCGTCGCCGGGCTGGGCTACTCCAATCCAACGCCCTTCCACACGCCGGGCGAATACAGTGAGACGGAACTGGCGCGGAAGCTGGAAGGCTTCGCGGGTCTCGCGCCGCTGCTGCTCATCTGTCATTGCCCGCCGCAGGGCACGGCGCTCGACCAGATCCGCCCCGGCTTGCATGCCGGCTCCACGGCCGTGCGCGATTTTCTGCTGCGCCAACAGCCGGCGCTTTTCTTCTGCGGGCACATCCACGAGGCCGCCGGAACGCGCATCGCGATCGGCAAAACGCAGGCGATGAATGTGGGGAAACAGGGCTGGCTGTTGGATCTTAACCAGGAGCTTGAGGAAACATGACGAAAGCAGCGCCTCCTGTTAAGCGATCGACTAAAGCCCGCTCACCGTCAGTCAAGCCATTCCTTCGCTTCTACCACTCCGAAGCCCTGCGCGCGAAGACCCTGGCAGTC
>Ga0187887_10002075_pt1 | contig 16428 bp, 14 predicted proteins | sample June2016WEW_7_10_FD_132977 | JGI IMG/M metagenome (GOLD analysis project Ga0187887, IMG submission 132977) | Peatland microbial communities from SPRUCE experiment site at the Marcell Experimental Forest, Minnesota, USA - June2016WEW_7_10 | ecosystem: Environmental > Terrestrial > Soil >...
CGGTGCCCAGGAGGAAACGCCAGGAGATGGGCGCGCTGGGAAAATCGCGGAACTGATGCGCGTAGGATGCGCCCGCGATCCGATCCGAGAAGAGCGCCGCCAGAAACAGAAGCGCGAGGAAGACCCACGCGAGCTGGCGGGCGTGGAAACGCCGGCAAGCAGAAGACAGAAGACAGAAAGCAGAAGTCAGAAGACAGAAGACAGAAGACAGAAGGCCGGTTTTCTTCTGACTTCTGACTTCTGACTTCTGACTTCCGGCTCGTTTCATGCGCGCCCCTCTTCGCCGGAGACCATGCCAGCCGCCGCGTTCGCCATCTGGGTGGCAAGCGTGACCAACATAGTCAGGGTGACCAGCAACGGCAGATCGCGCGCCAGCGCGGCCTTCCAGGCGAGTTGGCCGATGCCGGGAAGATCGCACACCACCTCCACGGCTACGGCCGCACCGAATGCCATGCTCACGGACACGCCGGCCAGCGCCAGCACCTGCGGCGCGGCTACGGGGAGAATGTGCCATAACAGAATTCGCCTGGGGCCGATGCCGCGTGCTCTGGCCGCCATCACATGCGGCTGCGCGGCGGCGTGCGACAGCACATTCTGCAGATATTGAAAGATCCTCGGAAACACGGCCAGCGCCACAACGGCGCGCACCGGCCCGGCGTAGACAAAGATGAGCAGCGCCAGCGCAGCCGATGGCACGCACAAAAGCAAGCCGCTCAGACCGGTGGCCAGCGCATTCCAAATCCGGCTGGGATAGATCGCTCCTGGCAAGGCGAAAGCCAGGGCCAGCGCCCATCCGCCCAGGATTCCGATTCCCATCAGTTGGGCGGTCACGGGCCAGCGTTCGCGGAGCAAGTCCGCCACCGGGCGATTCCAGTTTCGAGAGACCCCAAAATCCCCGCGAAACATCGCGGCCGTGTGGCGCACCGAGTAAACCAGGAAACCGCGCTGCTCTGGCCGCTCGGCCTGCCGCGCCCGCAGGGCCGCCACATCGCGCGTGGGATCGAGCGAGTGTTCGTCCACGCCGAAGCCCGGACTGAGACGCACCAGCGCGGCGGTCAGAAAGCCGCCTATCAGCACGGTAACGGCGAGCGAAACGAGCAGATGGACATAGTGTTTCCCGGCGGACATCAATTCACCGAGCCGGGCTGGCCGCCGTCCGCGCCCATCGCCTCGAAATGGCCGGGCGACAGCAGGTGGATGCCGTTGCTCCGCCCGGTCTTGTTCAAATGCTTCGATTTGTACATTCGGCGGTCGGCTTCGGCGAGTAACTGCTCGGCATCCGACCCGTCGTCGGGATAGAACGCTTCCCCCACGCTCAAGGTGACGATGCCGGCGCCGTGCACGGTTTCCCCCTCGCTGCAGGCGATGCTTTGGAATTCCGAAATGCGGCGGTAGACGGCTTCCCGGTCGCTGCCCGGCAGCAGGATCACGAACTCGTCACCACCCATCCGCGCCACGTAGTCGTACTCGCGGCAATTCTCGCGCAGCACGTCCGCTACGTAACGCAGCACTTTATTGCCTTCCAGGTGGCCGAAGCGATCGTTGACCTGTTTGAAGCCGTCCAAGTCGCAGACTAGCACCGTAAGAGGCTCCAGGGTCCGCCGGCAGCGCGCCAGTTCGCTATCCAGCCGCAGGAACAGGGACCGGGCGTTGGGGAGCAGGGTCAGGTAGTCGGTGGTGGCGGAATCCTCCGCAAGCTGGAAGCGTAGCGCGTTTTCGATGGCTAGCGAGACTTTGGAAACGATGGCCAGCAGGATGCGCAGGTGGTCGCGCGAAAAGGCGTCCCTGTCGGCCCGGTAAAGGGTCAGTGAACCGAGCACGCCACTGACGCCTTCGAGCGGCACGGCCAGCGCCGAGCGCAGCGTACTGAACTTGGCGGGATCGTTCAGATATCCAGCTTCGACCGAAGGGTTGCCGTTCAGAATGCTTTTGCGGTTCTCGGCTACCCAACCCGAAAGACCCTCGCCGATGGGGATTTCGAGCGAGGAAAACAGGCGGTAGTTCTCGCCGTTCACATAGTGGGGGATCAGGACCCTGCCGCGGCTGACATATACGGCTATGGCGTCGTACGGCACCATCTTCTTTAAACGCATCGATACGACTGACAGAGTCTCATCCAGACTTAGCGAGTTGCCTAAGTCCTGGGTCAACTCGAACAGGAGTTGCACCTCCTGGCGGGCAGCCGCGATGGATGCCAGGAAATCGCCTTCCCGGTTCCCCTCGTCCGCATGCGAGACTTCGAATCCGGCCGCAGGCGCCTGTCCATTGGAGATCTTGAGTCCCGTGGATAACTGGTTTTCCCGCGGAGGCTGCGCCTGGGCCATTTGTTCCAGCTCCAGGTAGCGGCGGCCGAGCACGGCGATTACGGCAGGGTCGAAGGCTCTACCGGACGAGCCAGCCACCTGCTGCATGGCTTCATCGAGCGGCAGCGCGCGGCGGTATTGTCTGTCCGACGCCATAGCATCCAGACAATCGACAGCCGCCAGAATGCGGGCGCCCAGTGGAATGTCCTCGCCTTTCAGCCCATCCGGATAGCCGGAACCGTCCCACTTCTCGTGATGCGCGCGCACCAGCGGCACCACGGGGTACGGGAACGAAACGCGCTCCAGTATCTCGGCGCCCACCAGCGGATGGATCTTCATCTTCTCGAATTCCTCGGGAGTCAAGCGCCCCGGCTTGGAGATGATGTGCTCGGGAATCGCCAACTTGCCGATGTCATGCAGCAGGGCGGCGGCGCGAAGCGCTTCCAGTTGCGGTTCGGTAAGGCCCATATCCTTCCCGATTTCGACGGCGTAAACGCGCACACGGCGCAGGTGCTCGTGGGTGTTGTGGTCCTTGGCTTCGATGGCCAACGCCAGCGCTTCGATGGTGCGCAGATGCAGACTGGCCATTTCTTCGACGTGGCGCTTTTCGTCGTCCAGGCGGTCCAGATACACACGGTAGGAGCGGTGGATGAAGTAAATGATCGGCAGCAGCAGCACGGAGCCCTGCCAGTGAACCTGCCGGCTGAACAGGTTGATCATCCAGGCGATCGACGAACCCATTATGTAAAACGGAAACGTCCAGAAGTAAGTCTCGCGCCAGACCTCCGCCGGCCGTTTGCCCTCAGCGAACGCAATCGCGGCCGCGATCGGCACGGTGTTCAGCGCAAAATAGAGGAGCGCCGCCACCACCAATAGGAACGGACCCGTGGCTCCAAAGGCATAGATGGCCGGCCAGTGGTAGAAGCGGTAGGCGATGGCGGTGGCCATACCGGTGTTCGCCACGCTGAAGATAACCTGGGCGGGTCGCGGCCGTTGCCTGGCTTTCCAGAAACACTGCACCAGGGTTCCGATGCAGGTTATGACCAAGGTCTCTCCGAGGGACATTTCCGCTATGCCGATCAGGCCGAACAGGAAGCAGACCGACATGGTGCTGGGTATTCCGGGCAGATTGACCTTCATGCCGGCAGCCAGGGTCGACAGAGCCAGGTAGAAACAGAAGCGCGCGACGTCTCCAGACTGCCAGGGATACACGGAAGTCACGATGAAGACGGCGCCGGTGGCGATGGAGAGAGCGGCGAAGATACGGGCTTTCAGCGGCATCGCGAGTTACTCCAGAATACCGCTTGCGCGCGATAGTCTGGCGGTTAAACGGCCGCGGCACCTCTGGTACCTGCCATTCGGGCGCGTCCGCCAATCAACCAAAGTTGTTACACTGGAGCGGGAATTATGTTGCGCTCTGACGGCGGCTGCCATATAGTTATAATGAATTGTAAATGTCCGGGTTTCAATAGTTATGCAGATGGATAAGTACCTGAGGTACCACGGTATCAATCGTGCAATCCGGACTTACCCATAGATAGCAGCGCACGGTTATCCGAAGTTAACCGGACGCGCAGTACCAGCCGCAAGTGCGCCCGGCGCGGGAGCGGCTTTACTAAGGAGAAACGAAGGTATGGCAACGGATATGGCCGCGGGATCGCCCGATGCTGGTGTTTTGTCGGCTCTGCTGGCGTCCAACCGGGCCGGAGAGTTCGTGGCGCGCGACAGGATTCGGCGGTTTCTGCCCGCGGCCCCAGTCACGCAGGAGCAGGCTGGAATCGGCTCCGGGCTGATCGAGGATCTATTCTTGCGTCATGTGCACCTGAAGAGATGCAACACGATTGGCGGCTTAAGCGAGTCGATGGCGCTGGCGTATCCGATTGTGGAGCGGGTCTTTCGCGACGTGCGCAACCAACGGCTGCTGGAAGTGAGCGGCATGACTGGAGACGACTACGTCTTTAGTTTAACGAACGCGGGACGCACCATGGCCGCGGATCGCTGCCGGGCGTGCCAGTATGCGGGCCCCGCGCCTGTCAGCCTGAACGCTTATCGGCAAGCCATCCTGGATCAAAGGCCTCAGGTGACCGTCAACCGGGCGGCGTTGCGCCTGGCGTTCGGCGACCTGGTAGTGACCGACAAGATACTCGATCAATTGGGTCCCGCGCTGGTGGCGCAGAACTCCATGTTCCTGTACGGACCGGCCGGAACGGGCAAGACCAGCCTAGCCGAGAGGTTGCTGCGCGTTTATAACGATCAACTCGTGATGCCCTATGCCGTGGAAGTGGACAATCAGATTATCGTCCTGTTCGATCCGGCGATTCATGAGCGGGTGCAGATCGATATGGAGGAAGCCGACCCGCGCTGGGTCGTGTGCCACCGGCCTTGCGTGATTGTGGGCGGCGAGTTGATTCCCAGCATGTTGGAGTTGCGACGGGACGATTCGTCCGGAACCTATGCTCCGCCGGTGCAGATGAAGGCCAACGGGGGATTGCTGATCATCGACGATTTCGGCAGACAATTGATCTCGCCGCGCGACCTGCTCAACCGCTGGATCGTGCCGCTCGACCGGCGTGTGGACTATCTGTCCCTGAATTACGGCGTGCGCTTCCAGATTCCTTTCGAGGTCATGATCGTCTTCGCCACCAACCTGGAACCGAGCGAACTGGCCGACGAAGCGTTCTTGCGCCGTATTCCAAACAAGATTCTTGTGGACGCGGTCTCCCCGGAGGTCTTCGACGAAATCTTCCGGCGGGTGCTGGTAGGTCTTAAAATGCCCTGCGAAGATGGCGCTTATGAGCATCTGCGCAAGCTTTGCCTGGAGCGCGGCGGCGACCTGAGGCCGTCCTACCCGAGAGACATGTGCCATATTATCCGGGCTATGAAGACATATGAAGAGCAACCGTTAGGAGTTGGCCGAGCGGACCTGGAACGCGCGGTGGAATTGTTCTTTGGGTCCATGAAGGCCGGACATTCGAATTGATAAGAGGTGAACTATGCACGTCCAAGGTAAGGAAGAAGATATCCGCACCGGCGAACGGCGTCCGTTTCTAGGCGTCGTTCAAGTTTCGTGGCAAACCCGCTCCGGAGAGACGAGAGTGATCCGGGCAAAGTGCATCGAAATCTCGGACCAGGGGGCGAGGATCGAGTGCGAAAACCCCATCGATTTGCGCACGCGTGTCTACCTGCAAGCGCCGGCTTACGGCCTGATGGGCAACGCTTCGGTCCGCCACTGCCGCCGCAGCGGGATCAAACACATAGTTGGATTGCTGTTCAGCTCGCCTGCCGGTGAAGCGGAACAGGGCAGAAAACGTCTGATCCGGAGATCGCCGGGTGAGGAGAAGCTTTATGCAAATTGACCGCAGCATTCGTTCGATGACGCCGCAGGAAAAACAGGCGAAACGGGAGTGGGGCACAGGCGCCTGCCAGGTGCGGGGATGTACCACCCGTGCGGCCTACCTGGTGCTGGAAACCTCGTCCTTCGAATCCGAGAGCGGCGACTGGTGGCAATACTGCTGCCCGAAGCACGCCCTGCAATTCGCGAATCAGCACGGGCTGGAGATGCCCGCACAGGCAGCCTTCGCCGGCCAAGATCGAGAGACCGCGCCAATCGCGTGAGCGGGCGATCCGGCAATCCCACGGTAGAATGGAGTTATGAAAGACAGAGGGATACTGCTGGGTTTTGCCGTCCTTGTTGTAGCCGCGGCCTTCTACGCCGCCGATGTGAAACTGCCGCCGCCTTACGCGACACCATCCGTCAATAATGGCCCGCACGTGATTCCGCAGCCGGCGGGCGCGCAGTTGCACGTGCCCGCGGGTTTTTCGGTGAGTGTCTACGCGGACAACTTCGAGCGTCCTCGCTACATGCTGCTGGGTCCCGGCGGCGAACTGCTGCTCAGCGACGCGGCGGAGGGTCCGGATGGGACCGTCTATGTGATGCCGCTCGACAAAGCAGATGGCTACCAGGCGCACGACCGCAAGAAGTTGATCACCGGCCTGGATCGCCCTTACGGGCTGGCGTTGTGGCACGAGTATCTTTATGTCGGCGAACCGCAGTCCATCAAGCGCTATAAGTACGACGCGAAAGCCATGACGGCCGGCCCCGGCGAGGAAGTGATTTCGCTGAAGGGATTCGGGCAGGGACACTGGACGCGCAGCTTGCTGTTCGATCGCGCGGGCGACAAGCTCTACGTGGGGGTCGGCTCGGGTTCCAACGTGTCGCCCGGCGAGGACCCCGTGCGCGCGGCCATCAACCGCTACAATCCGGATGGCAGCGGTCACGAGACCTACGCCGCCGGCACGCGCAATCCGATCGGGCTGCATTGGTTCCCCGGGACCGATACGCTGTGGGCCGCGGTGCAGGAGCGCGACGCGCTGGGCGACGACCTGGTACCCGATTACTTTACGCACATCCAGCAGGGCGGCTTCTATGGCTGGCCGTATGCCTATATCGGGCCGAATGAAGATCCGCGCAACAAGGGCCAGGCGCCCGGCCTGGTTGCCAAGACTATCGTTCCCGACGTGCCTTTGATACCGGCGCACCAGGCGGTACTCGACTTCGAATTCTACACCGCCAAACAGTTCCCCGCCGAGTATCGCGACGGCGCGTTTCTGGCTCTTCACGGCTCCTGGAACCGTGCCCAGCGGGTTGGATACAAGATCGCATTCATCGCGTTCCGCGACGGTAAGCCTTCAGGCCCGCCGCGCGATTTCCTGACTGGTTGGATGATAGCGCCCGACAGCCGCGACGTCTGGGGCCGTCCGGTCGGATTGTTGTTCCTGCCTGATGGCAGCATGCTGATATCCGACGATGGCGGCAAGAAGCTGTGGCGGGTGAGCTACAAATAAGCAGAAGTCAGAAGACAGAAGTCAGAAGACAGAAGTCAGGAGTCAGAATTGCGCGTTCTCTTGCTGCTGATTGCGATCGGCGGCGTGGCGGTGGCTCAGACGGCGCAGCCGTTCTCGCATCGGATCCATTTGGCGGCGAAGCTGGACTGCTCCGTTTGCCATGCGGGCGACAATCTACGGCCTGCCGCTAGCGCTTGCGTGAGGTGTCACAAGACGGCGGAGATCGGCCCGCCAATCGCGACACGCCTCGCGCGGTTCGACCACCAACTGCATCTGAAGCTCGGCAATCTGGCACCTTTGATCGCCGCCGCGATCGATAAGAAGACGTACCTGACTCCCGCTGGCCCCGAACTGCGTGCGCAACTCAATACGCAGAATCCGTGCCAGGCGTGCCATCGCGGGCTGGAAGTTTCCGACCGGCCGGACCGGAGCGGGCTGCCGCAAATGGCGGATTGCCTGGTGTGCCACAACCAGATCGATCCGCCGTATAGCTGCGAGTTCTGCCACGCGAAAGGGGCCGCGCTGAAGCCCGCCAATCACACTCCCGATTTACTGGACACTCACACGAGTGGCAAGTTAGGTTTCGATAAGGTGACTTGCGCGGTGTGCCACGGACGGAAATTCCACTGCCTGGGATGTCACTAGCCATCGTCCAGCTAGTTCTTTATAGATCGATCGATGTTGCGGCCCCAGTACGGCGTTTGTGGGGCGGGCAATCCTGCCCGCAGACGGCTTTCAGTCGGCCTTTGCGACCACGACGGGGCGCGCCGTGAAAGCAGGGCCGCCTGAAAGGCGGCTGCGGCCAAGATTGGCCGCCCCACGGTGCAACCGAACTGAAGGTATTCTATAAGGGACTATCTGTACGATGTACTAGCGGGCCAGTTCCTGTATCGTCGCCGCGATGCGCGCGGCGGAAGCTGTTCTCCGCCGCGACCGCGCCCGTGGCTGGGTCTTTGATCTTGGCGCCCAACGGCGACTGCATCCCGCCTACTGCGCCGTTCCAAAGCACGGCCATGCCGCCCAGCTTGGCTTCCAGGCGCTTGTAGAAGAATCCAGGATAGTCCGCGCTGATCTGCGTATTTCGCGATCCCAGCGTCTCCGGATGATTGGCCCAATTCACCGCCGTGGCGATGCGCTTGCCGTCCTTGCCGGTAAGCGAGAGGACGATCAGGTCGGGGTCGTGCACCACCGGCGGGCGGTCGTCGTTAATGAACGAATCGAGCTCCGCGCTGTGGACCACCGCCAGAGACGGCGTAGCCGGAACCAACGCGGCGAGCGCGCCCTTGGCGGCTTCGGCCACGCGATCTACCACGAAGCTGTTGTAAGCCTCGTCGATTCCCGATTGCCCGGCGGCGGGACCCCACAGCCCCATGGTGTCGGGGCCTTCGTGCACGTGCGTGGAGGCTACCACCACATCGGCCTCCGGGACTTTCGCGCGCACGCGCTGTACATCGTCGAGGAACAGGCCGATCAGATCGACCTCGCAGACCACCAGCGGCTTCTGGCCGGTGCTGAACGCCAGGCAGCGCGCGTAGAGATCGTCGTGTACCTTGACGGCCACCCGGTTGTGTCCGAACCCCGCCATATAGACCGGCGGACTGCCCTCGACGGGCGGGGTGATGACGGTCTTAAAGGCGCCCGCGCGGAACTCCCCGAGGAGGGAGCCCGCGCAGGCCAGCAGAAGGAGGAAACGCACCGGCTACACCCACCAGGCAGCGGCGGGCTGGTCCTTCATCACGATGCCATTCAGAAAATCGGCTGCTTTCCGCAGACCTTCTTCGGGCGACAGGAGGCTGTCCTCATGCTCGATGGAGAGCACGTAATCATAGCCAAACATGCGCAGCGTGGAGGCGAACTCCTTCCACCATTCCGCGCCATGGCCGTAGCCGCAGGTGCGGAAGATCCAGGCACGGTTGCGTTCGTCGGTATACGACTTGGTGTCGAGCACGCCGGTCAGCGGCAGGTTGCGTTCGTAGATCTGGGTGTCTTTGGCGTGTACGTGGAAGATGGCGTCGCCCAGCACGCGGATGGCGGCGATGGGATCGATCGCCTGCCAGAACATGTGGCTGGGATCGTAATTGCAGCCGATGGACGGGCCGGCGATGGCGCGCAGCTTGAGCATGGTTTCCGGGCTGTAGGCCACGAAGCCGGGGTGCATTTCGATAGCGACCTTCACGCCGTGATCGGCGGCGAATTTGGCCTGCTTGATCCAGTAGGGCGCCACCTTGGCTTCCCACTGCCACTTCAGGATCTCCAGGTAGTCCGGCGGCCAGGGACAGGTGACCCAGTTGGGCCACTTGGATTTGTCGCAGTCGCCCGGGCAGCCGGAGAAATCGATGACCACGGGAACGCCCAGTTTCTCGGCCAGGCGGATGGTTTTGCGGCTGACTTCCTGATCGTGCTTGGCGCGCACCTGATCGGGGTGCAGTGGATTGCCGTGGCAGCTCAGGGCGCTGATGGTGAAGCCGTTGTCCGCCAGCTTGTTCTTGAATTCGTTCAGTTCGGCCTTACTGTCCAACATGGACAGCTTGCAGTGTGGATCGCCCGGATAATTGCCTGTTCCGAGTTCCACGGTATCGATATTGATGCTCTTGAGTTTCTTTAGAACATCGTCGAGGGATAGTTGCGCCAACAAGGCGGTGAATACGCCGACTCTCACTTAGAAGTTCTCCTTTCACGGGTGGTTCGAATGCCACCGTACAGAATAGCAGGGCGAGGGTATCGGTATGCGCGTGCGGTGCGCGGGGCGGATTTGCCGACTCGAATCGAATTTGGCCAGACGAAACCAATTTCTTATAACACATTTTGAATCAATGGTATATGGCCGTTCTTGGAGGCCCCATGGGCATTGATCCGCGGAGGACAGAACACCGTTGCCAATTCCGACTCCAGGATAGCATCGTAGGGCGGGGCCGTTGCCGGCCGATAGGCGGCGGCCCTTTGGGGTCAGTGGGATGGCGGATTTGGGGATGTGTGATCATCCCCCCGTCCCCCATCGTAGACAGGCGAGGGCGGTGCACCACGGTTTTTCCGTAGAGTGCCGATCTTGAAATCAGCCGGTTCTTCGGTATCATTGTGCAGATGTACTATAGCGACCACGAGCCGCCGCACTTCCATGTCCGTTATTCTGGTCAGAAGGCGCTGATCGCGATCGAGACACTGGCCTTATTGAGAGGGTATCTTTCGCCTCGCGCGCTCGGCTTGGTGACGGAGTGGGCGGCGTCGCATCGGGCGGAGTTGATCGAGGACTGGAACCTGGCAAGGTCGGAGGCGCAGCTTAAGCCCATTGCGCCTCTGGAGTAAAACATGTTGAAGGACATAGTTGCGGCAAAGGCGCTCGGCGGTTATCGTTTGCATCTTCGATTCGAGGATGGCGCGGAAGGCGTGGTCGATCTCGCGCCCCAGCTCAGCTTTCGCGGAGTCTTCGAACCGCTACGCGACCCCGCTTACTTCGCGCAGGTCCGCGTCGATCCGGAACTGGGCACTGTGGCTTGGCCGAACGGAGCCGACCTTGATCCTGACGTCCTGTACGGACGCGTTACCGGGACACCGATCCTTGCAGGAGCACGACATCCATTCGGCACATTAGCAGCGCGTCTCGACCTTCAGCGAGGGCGTCGTTCTTGCTCAAGGGCCTCGCGACCGTGGCAAATGTGCCGAGGACCGAAGACGTAGGGATTGATGCTGTCGCCATTCAGCCGACTCTGGCCGCCTAAAAAGGCGGCTGCGGCCAGGATTGGCCGCCCTCCAAGTGAAGTGAGAGTTACACTATTCCTGGCACCGGGAACCTCCGGTCGCGCGTCTTTAAGAAATATTAAGAAATATGATCAGCCGTGCATTTCTACCGTTGGCCCTGCTGATGGCCACTGGTTTAGCCCAAACGCCGGAGGTCGTCATCCGGAGCTCGGCCCGCGAAGTACTGTTAGATCTCGTCGTGCGCGACGCGCACGGCAAACTCGTCACCAATCTCAAACCCGAAGAGATAGCGATCTACGAAGATGGCGTCCGCCAGGATGTCCGCTCGTTCCGTCTGGTGGCGGGCAGCGAAGTCCGCGCGGAAGACGAAAAGCAGGCGGCCGAAGCTCAGGCTGCGGCGGCAACGACGCTTGCGCCGGCCGCACGGCCTCCGGTAAATCCCCTGCGTACGGTCAATGTCGTGTGCCTGGTGTTGAACGATATCACCGCGGCGTCGCCGGGGGACAGTCTCATGGATCCGACGCGCCCCTTCGCGTTCGATACGGCCCGCAAATTCATCAATAACCAACTCCGCCCGAACACGTTCATCGGCATTTTCACCCTGGACGGGAGTGGGCTGAGGCCCGTTTATCCGTTCTCGAATGACCGGGAGCGTCTGCTGAAAGCCGCGGAGTTGGCCTCCGAGAACCAGCTCCCGCCGATCAAAGTGGGATCGGAAGCCGTGCTGAGCGGCCTGAGCCAGTCGGTGGGCGCCAACGGCATCAGCATCGGCAGTACGGGAAGCGCCGAAGATGCTCGCAGCGGGGGCGATGTTCTGGGGTCGCGTACCGACATGAGGGTAGCAGCGGTAGCGGGCCTTCGTGAGCTAGATGCACTGAAAGGCCTGGTCCGGCAGCTCGTCCCAATGCCTTTTCATAAAACTGTGCTTCTTGTCAGCAATGGACTCACGCGGCCGCCCGATCAGTTGGAATACTGGGACTCAATGGTCCGTGCCGCCATCGACGGTGGCGTCACCTTCTACGCGGTGGACACCCACGGGATGGATGTATATTACGATCCGCTGGCGACTTCCGCGGCGATGCTGGGTTACGCCGCTTCCCTGAGCGCCCAGCAGGGCTCGACCAGCCTGGAGGGCCCTAAGCCGAGCGACGGCCCAGTCGGAAATCCGGGACCTCCGACACTCACCACCCGAACGATGGAACTGGCGCATCAGGACGACTATGTCAAATTCGCCGTATCGACCGCCAACCCCCAGGAAACCCTGCGCGAACTGGCCGAACGCACCGGCGGATTCCTGATCGCCAACACCAGAAACGTCGATCACCTTCTGGCACACGTCATGGAGGAAGTCGACACGCACTACGAGATCGCCTACCCGCCGAAATCGGAGCGCGACGACGGGCATTTCCGCAAAATCGAGGCGAAGCTGGCGCGGCCGGGATTGCGCGTCGAAACACGCAGCGGGTATTTCGCGGTGCCCGATACCGGCCACGCGCTCACGCCCGAGGAAATGGCCGGCCTGCGGGCGCTCGATACCCAGCCCCACCCGCACGCGTTCGATTTCCTCTCGCGCGCCTACCGATTCCGCGATTCGGGCGGCCATGCGCAGTACGCGATTGCCTTCGAGATGCCGATTTCCAACCTCACCGCGACAGCCGGGGAGAGTGCACACAGGCACCGCTTGCATGCCTCTCTGTTGGCTGTGGTGAAGAATCAGGACGGTGTAATCGTCGATCGAGTGAGTAAAGACGTGCCCTCGGAGGTGCCGGACGACCTGTTCGAGAGAGTGCACTGGGAATTGATGACCTACCAAAAGGCCGTGAATCTGCCGCCCGCACACTACACGGTGGAGACTGCGGTAGTGGATCACGAAGGCAACCGGGCGAGCACGGGGACGTTCGAGATCGACAACCGGCAGCAGAGGGGGGTGGGACTGAGCGATCTGGCGGTGGTCCGGAAGTTGGAGAATCTGACGACCCCGGCCGACCCCACCGACCCCTTCGAATACGCCGCCAAACGGGTACTGCCGTTCGTCACGAGCAACCTTCTGGCCGGCACACGGCCGTTCGTGTATTTGACGATCTACCCCGAGGCTGGAAACGGGGCAAAGCCAATACTGCGCGTGCGCCTGCTGAAGGACGGCCGGACGATCGCGACGCTCAAACCCGACGTGGCGGCGCCGGATGCTTCAGGCGGTATCCCGATGCTGTTGAAGCTGGCGGACAAGCCCGGCAGCTACGAAGTGCGGGCGGCGATCACGCAGGGCAATAGCTCAACGGAAAGGACACTCCAGTACACGCTTGCGGGCCCGCGACCGATTTGATATTTCATGTTGTATGGATGTGACATAATGCTGGACCCTTGGGCCAAGATGTGGCCTGCCTGTGCCACGTTGTCCGCCTTATTGCCGGTTGCATTCCTGTCGGGACTAGTTTCGCTGGGCAGGGCACAAACAGTTCCGGTGCAGAAATTCAACATTAGCGTCGATCAGCCTGCTTATACGGGTCAGCCGCTGTGGTTACACGCGGATGTCACGCCGACGGTTCCTGAAGTTCACTATCCCTATCGCGATAATCCTGCGGACTTTGGTCCGAACCTGGTGGAACTAGCACACAATGGTGTAGCAGTCACGCCGCGATCCCACCAGACCTGGCCGACGGATGGAAGCGGAATAGTCGATGGGTCGATCGCACCGGTGGGATCCCCGCCCAACCGACTGCCACTGCATGTGCTATATGCGGTTGACGAGCCGGGCCGATACTCGGTCCGTTGGACCAAGCTGCGGCATGAAGTTGGCAATCAAGGCATGGTCGAGGTCACACTAGCACGTTCGGACTGGATCACGTTTGAGGTGCGCCGATCTACTCTCCAGCAAAGGGATGCCTGGTTGCAGACGCTACTTGCGAACGCCCCGACAAATCCTGGGGCCCTGGTCGGCGACTATCTTCCATCATTACTCGCCGCCGCCCCGGACGTTCGCGCCCTTCGCGCCGTTCTGGATCAGACCTATTCACCTCATGAAGTCGTTGGCTCTGTTGCATCAGGCAGTCTGCAGTTTTTCACTGCTAGTGACATAGCCACCGAGGTCGTCGGCGAAATCAAACGTCGCGGCCCAAGCGATGGTCTGGCATACGTTGTAAGCTGGAAGGCGCAACTGTTTCAGGATCGGCAGGAGGTCCTGGCAGGCATTTGCATTCAATATGTGCAGCCTGCAAAGAGTACGCAGGTGGCCGCAGCGCTCAAGATGCTAGGATTCGTCCTTCATTCGCAGAATTGGCCAGCCGCTCCTGAACTCACGTCATGGGCTAACGGCCATGTACTAGCGACAGCACCGGCTATCATCGCAGATGGAAATAGCTCTGCAACGCAGCAGCTTGCCATATATCTCGGCGGGATCAAAACGGACCGCTCGCGTCAACTGTTAACCCTGATAGCGCTACGACCTGGCACTGAGGGCGAACAAGCGCGAACCGCATTAACGTGGATCGGAGACCCCCATGATCTTCGCCGGTTGGCTGAGTCTATGACCGAACCCGGAGATCCGGACAAGTATGGCCGGGACCGTTCAAGTCTTCCATACAGCCTTGTCTATGCCTATGGGGACCAAGCCATCCCATATTTAGAAAGCGCTCTCGTTCAATCCCCATACGTATTCGTTCGAACGCAGTGCGCCGAAGAGCTAGCACAGATGGGGCGACCGGCGGCTTTCCAGTTCTTCCTCGATGCAGTCCAGAACAACAGGTTTTATAAGCAAGAAATGGTTAGATGGCTTGAGGATCGATTTCCGAGTGAGCTGCCACGCAGTGCCGATGAGTCGCGAGTGCTAGCGTTTCTACGAGCACATCTCTCACCCAAATGAGTTGGGTGTGGCTACTTTAGACCAGGACGCACGGACAGGATATCGTGCGACTGTCGGCATCCGGCGGATCGTATCGCAAGAGGTGCGTCAACGCACAAGCCCCGGCCCGGTACATGGGCGATCGTGAGGGCGTGGTCGATCTCGCGCCCGACCTCAGCTTTCACGGAGCGCGCTTGGCCCGCGGGCCGGGGGGAGGGCCTGCCACCCGAATAGTAAAGTAGTTGAGGATCCCACGCCGATGAAGCGCACGATTCAGGTACGGATCTCTCGAGGCGAACAAAAATACGTGGCTGAGTGCCTGGACCTGCCGGTCGTAACCGAGGCGGCCACCCTCGACGAGTTGGCGGCCAATATTCGGGAGGCGATTTCCCTGCACTTGGAAGGCGAAGATCTGGCCGCAATGGGATTGTGGGACGATCCTACCATCATGGCCACCATGGAGCTTCCGGCGGTCGCCTGATGCCCAGGCTGCGCGCGTTGACCGGCGGCGATCTCATCCGCATTTTTGCCCGATTCGGATTTCAGGAGGTCTCCCAACGGGGCAGTCACGTGAAGCTTCGGCGCGTCCTAAATGGAGTGCGCCAGAACTTGAGGGCAGTGCGCCGGGTCGGGGCGGGTGGAGCGGTGTAACCGGCTGTTGCGTTATCTAGGTATATATAAGAAAATACCTACATAAAGCAACATGGAGAAGACGGCTAGGGCACGCGTTCTCGAGATGGCGTCTCACCGGCCGCTAATCCGCCCGCGCGACGTCGAGGCTCGCGGGATCGCCAGGGAGACCCTGCTGCGCCTCTACCGGCAAGGGATCCTGGTTCGAGTGGCGCGCGGCGTTTACGCTCTCGCCGCATCGCCGGTCACGGAACATCACAGCCTGGCAGTCGCGGCCAAACTAGTTCCTGGCGGCGTCATTTGTCTTCTGTCGGCGCTCCGCTTCCACGGCCTGACGACTCAGGACCCGCACGAGGTCTGGATCGCAGTCGATTTCAAAGCTCACAAACCGTCCGTTGAGTCGCCGGCCCTTAGAGTGGTGCGGTTCTCCGGCCGCGCTCTCATCGAAGGGGTCGAGGCGCACGAGATTGAGGGAGTTCGAGTCCAAGTCTACGCTGCGGCGAAGACCGTGGCTGATTGCTTCAAGTACAGGCACAAAATCGGAATCGACGTCGCCATCGAAGCTCTTCGGGACACCCTCCGCTCCCGGAAAACTACGGTCGACGAGATCCACCGGTTCGCAAAGGCCTGCAGGGTGGCCAACGTTATGCGGCCCTATCTGGAGTCTGCGGTATGGCGCTGAAGAAGGTCCGGAACGTGGCCGGATCGCACCGCGCGCAGCTTCTCAACTTGGCGCGCAACCGGGGCGAGGACTTCCAGTTCCTCCTTGGCCGGTGGGTCGTTGAACGTTTTCTTTACCGGCTGGCTGGATCCAGCCACAAAAACAGCTTCGTCCTCAAAGGAGCCATGCTGTTTCTGGCGTGGGAGGGACGGCTCCATCGGCCAACCAAGGATCTGGACCTCCTTGGATCCGGCAGCCCAGACGTCCTCGACGTCACGCGCCGGATTCGGGACGTTTGCGCGGTACCGGCGGACGACGGCATTGTGTTCGATCTAGCCGGCATCGCGGGAGAGCGCATCAAGGAGGATGCCGAATACGAAGGAGTTCGGGTGCGCGTGCCGGCAAGTCTGGATGCGCTCGCGTGTCGATGCAGATCGACGTTGGTTTCGGCGATC
>Ga0187887_10002077_pt1 | contig 16408 bp, 9 predicted proteins | sample June2016WEW_7_10_FD_132977 | JGI IMG/M metagenome (GOLD analysis project Ga0187887, IMG submission 132977) | Peatland microbial communities from SPRUCE experiment site at the Marcell Experimental Forest, Minnesota, USA - June2016WEW_7_10 | ecosystem: Environmental > Terrestrial > Soil > Wetlands...
GAATCTGCGGAAGGTAGGTAACCTCTTCCCCACTTTTGAAACGCGAAGGCAGCGCCTCGCGCAAAATCGACTCTACGTCGAGGATCAAGGCCAGACGGGCGTTTTCTTCCCGTTCATCAAGGCGGGCGAGGCTTGTAACCAGCGCGCCCGCCGCCGACTTTTCAGCCGATACCACGCGGCTCCACTCCAGGCGAACAATTTCCTCGACCTCTTCGACCGCGAAGCCCTGCACCGAGCGCTCGTACTCGGTAACAAGCAGGATATTGCGTGCCGACGGCTTGCAGCCGACCACTGAGGGCAGATCGATGACGGGAATGATCTGGCCGCGAATGTTCGCTACGCCGAGGACGTGTTTAGGAGAACCGGGCATGGGCGTAATCAACGGCATGATCAACGCCTCGCGCACCTTGAACACATTGATGCCGAATACCTCGCGCGTGCCTGAGTTCTGGTCCTCTCCGAGACGGAAGATCAGCAGCTCGAATTTATTCGTCCCGGCCAGCTTGGACCGCTCATCCACTTCCTGCATAACGTCACTCATGACGATTCCTCAATTCTGCTTTTGACTGATGGCGGCGGCGAGGGCATCGAGTTTGCCGAGAAGCTCCTGTTCGTATCGTGATAATTCCGATCCCTGTCGAAGAGCCTCCTCGCGATCGTTGGCCAGCAGAGCGGAACGGATGGCGCGCGCAGACCCATGGAATGCGACATGGGTGCTGTCGACATCCTGGAATACCGGCAATTGCCCGAACGACTCACGGCCAAGCCCCTCGTACCAGCGGGCAAACCCACACTGGTGATGATCTGGAACCTCCGAGCCGGCCTGCGGCGCGGTTCGAGTGCTGATCTCCGCCAGCATATTGCGAACGAAGATTTTTACTTCGTTGCGGTTAGAATCGAGGGTCATTGTGGCTACCAGCGTGTGCAGAGCCTGCACGCGCTCGCCCAGAGACAGTGTGACCGATTCGGCCCCATGAGCGGTTTGCTCCGCAGTGTGGCTTGTCCGTTCAATGGAGCGGGCCGAGCCGTCGATATCGGTAATGTTGCTCTGCACCTCTTCGGTGGCCTTTTGTACGCGTTTCGAAAGGTTGCGCACCTCATCGGCTACTACAGCAAAGCCGCGCCCATGTTCACCTGCCCTGGCAGCCTCGATGGCGGCGTTCAGCGCCAGCAGGTTGGTCTGATAGGCGATTTCGCGGATGGTCTGCGCAATCCTTCCGATGGCGCCCACCTGGGTGATGAGACCCTGCGAAGATTTGCGGCTTTCGGAGACGGACTGCGCCAGCCCATTGAGCGTACCTCCCACCGCCTTCATCGCGCGGTCGGTTTCGGTAGCCACGCTCATCAGCGATTCGGCATTTTCCGAAGCCGAGCGGCTCATGTTGCCAATCACCTGTTCGGCAAGCTTGGCGTCACTGATATTGCGCCACGAGGCATGAAAAGCCAGGACCTTGCCATCGGGAGTCGACACCGGCGTAAAGCTTAGAGTAAAGGTTACACCGCCCAGAACCAGTTCCGTGGAGTGCTCGCGAGAAGTGCCGGCCGCCAGCGAACGAAATACATTGCGAATTCGTTCCGGATCTTTGTGGAACTGATGAATAGAACGGCCCAGAGCGTTACGCACATCGGCTCCACGCAAGAGTGGATTGAGCCGCTTGTGATTCAGATTCATGGCTTCAATGGACGCGCGATTCATGTAGAAAATGGCGTTTTCCATCTTCTCGTCCGCTTCGCAGAGCATCTCGAGACTCGAGAGCGGATCGAGAAGCCGCCGCGCATAGTCTAGGAGCTGGTCTCTTTCCGGTTCGGATCTTTGTCCCCGGGCGGTCCTCTGCGCCGCAGGGGCGGGGCGAGGCGCGGAGGCCCGTCGATTGCGGCGCGTGCGCGCCGGTCTCTGCGAAGATTTGCGGCCGGCGTCCGTTTCCTTGGCGATACCGTTGCCGGCGCTTTTGCGATTGCTAATGACGGTGCTGGCCATGATGCGATCTCCTTCAGCGAGAAATTGCGGTCCCGACGGTCAGCCCGTCGAACCAGTTCAGGAAGCGTTGTACGTTTTCGCCCGCGTAGATTGCCCCATGCTGCGGACAGAGAATTTCAATATCGAGTTGGCGAACGCGATCGATCCAGTCCTTTTTGGCGGCGCCGGAGGGCATCCAGCGCTGATGGAAAAACCGTGCATGCTGGATATGTTCATCGAACGCCTTGGCGGATTCGCCGCCCTGGCGGCCACCCACCCAGTTGCTGTGTCCCGGCGGGAGGAGCGCCGCGCCCACGTCGCCGCTGAAGAAGACCTTGGCTTCCGGATCGTAGACATGGAAGTTGGCCGATGCGTGCAGATAGTGGGCCGGCACAAGATCCAGCTTTCGGCTTCCGACCATCATGCTGCCGCCTTCATCGGGAATGCCGATGAACTCCGCATTCAACGCTCCATAGTGCCGGAGGAAGCCTTCCCACAGACTTGGCACATGCCACTGAATATGGTCGTTGCAGGCGTTCCAGAGTGGAAGGCTGGAGGCGATGTCCGGGTCCTGATGAGACACGAATGCTTTGGCGACAGAAGTCGGCGGCACCACCTCGGCTACGGCGGCTAGCACCTGCGGAAAAATCTCGAATCCGCCAGGGTCGAGCACAGCGCTCTGTCCGTCAGATTCGACGATGTATACATTCGAGTCGATGACCCGGCGTTCATCCTGGTCGTAGAGCACCCACCAGCGGTGATTGCCTGCTTCAAATACTGGCGCTGCTTTCATGCAGTACCTCCTCCAGTTCGCCGCGATATTTCCAGATCGCATCCCGCACTTTGGCGACCGCCAGGCCCATCTCATGGGATACGCGCATCAGCGGCGCGCCGCTTTGTTCCGAGAGCGCGGCTTCGATGCGTCCATTCGTGACCACGTATTCCTGCTCGGCGATGCCTTCCTGCAGGCGGGCGACGGTTTCGACCAGGCGACGCAGAATCACTACGCCCTCGGCCTCTTCCGCCTGGATGTTGTGCTGCCAGTTGCCTTCAGACTGTTGCAGGAAATTGTTGAAGCCGGCATCGCCATTGACCAAGGCCGTGCGCCGGAACAACTCGGTGTAGCGTCCCTGCTGCAGGATGCGCATGTGAATGCGAACCAGCGGCGCGATGGACTGTTGCAGCGGCGTCGCGGCCGCTTTCAGGTGCACTGCCTGTTCTCGAAAGGCCTGCGCGACCACGCCGTAGCTGGCGAGCTTGTTTCCATGCCGCTTCACCAGCACCATAGCGTTGAGAGCCCGCCGGTCGATCTCGTGCAGCGAGAGTTCGATCATGCGTCGCGTGCGGAAGGAGGCATCCATAATCCGCATGATGCACTGGGTATCCATCAACACACTCCTTCGGCTGCTGCTGCATTGGCTACGCTCAAAGCTCCGGCATCCAGGATCAACACCACGTTGCCGTCTCCGGAGATTGTGGCGCCCTGGTAAAGATTGCGACCGGTAAGAAAATCGATGGGCTTTACGACAGAATCCTCGTTGCCCAACACCTCGGAAACGACAAACAATCCACGTTCGGTCAAGACGCCCTCGACGCATTCGGCTCCCAGACGCATGGGCCGATCCTGAAGAATCGCGCCTAAATCGACCAAAGGAACCGTCTGCGTGCCGTCGACGCGGTAGGTCACACGCCCAGCCAGCCGGTGAACGCGATTTTCTTCAAGGTCTGTCAGGCTGTCGATGGCGGATATGGGCAACGCGTAGATATCCTGCCGGACCCGCAGATACAACACCGGGAGCACGGCCAGAGAAAGCGGGAACTCCATCGCGACCCGCGTTCCCTGGCCAATCTGCGTATCGATCGCCAACCGTCCGCGCAGCCTCGCGGTAGATTCCTTCACCACATCCATGCCGACACCGCGGCCGGACAGATCGGAGGCCTGTTCTTTGGTCGAGAAGCCGGGCCGGAAGATCAGCTCCAGTGCTTCCTGTTCCGACAGGCCGGCGGCCTGCTCCGGTGTGACAATTCCCTTCTCCATCGCTTTCTGCGTGACGACACGGCGATCGATTCCTTTGCCGTCGTCGGAAACCTCGATGCGGACGCGATCGCCGAGGTGAAGCGCCGCAATCCGCAGCAGCGCAGTGGCGGACTTGCCGGCGGCAATGCGCACATCGGGCATCTCGATTCCGTGATCGAGGCTGTTGCGGACCAGGTGAGTCATCGGTCCGGACAAGGCATCGACAACGGTCTTGTCGATCTCGACGTCTTCCCCAACGATCTCGAGCCGGACTTCCTTCTTCAACTGGCGGGAAACATCGCGCACGACGCGGGGCAGTTGCTGAAAGAGCCGCTTGCAGGGCTGCATGCGCAGACGCATGACGGTGCCTTGCAGATCGCTGACCGACAAGTCCACTTCGCGAGCGATGCGCGTCATGTTTTCGTTTTCCTTGCCCAGCCCGCTCACCGCAGAGGTCAGCCGATTGCGCAGCAGCACCAACTCGCCCACCTGATTCATCACGGCGTCCAACCGGTTGGCATCGACGCGCAGAGAGTTCTCGACCGCCTCCGTACTTCGGGAGGTTGAAGGAATCGCGGCCTGTGTGGCTGCTTCTGCAGATCCCGCTTTTTTCGGCGGCGCGTCGGAAGGTTCGGGATCATCGACCTGAGTGCTTTCGATCGCGGGAACTGTGCCCACGGCCGCAGTGTCGACGCCGTATTCCGCATCTGCGGCGCCTGTTCCTGCCAGAGCCTGAATCGCCCGACTTAGAGCGACCGGCCCGGGGTCCGGCGGCTTTTCCTCCGCCAGTTGCTGGAACATGCTTTCGATGACGTCGATCCCTTTGAGGATTGCGTCGACCCTTGCAGATGTGATGGGGAGGCTGTGCGAGCGAAGTTTATCCAGTAGATCTTCGAGGTTGTGCGCCCAGTCGACAAGGTGACCCGCTTCAAGGAAACCCGCCCCGCCCTTGATGGTATGAAATGCGCGAAAAATCGAGGCGACGGCGGCATCGTTCCCGGGCTCCGTTTCGAGCCGCAGCGCATCCTCTTGTGCCCGCTGCAGGAGTTCTTTCGACTCGATAAGATAATCGTGCAGAATCTCGAGGTCCATAGCCACAAATCCGCCTTCTGTGCGAGCCTCGCCGTCAAATGTGCAACCGCCATTTATGCCATGAGGCACGCACGGTGCGGTGTTATCCAAAAGTCCTTGAGCGGGACTCGCGCTCGTCGATGCATGCCTGCGGCCAATTTAAAGTCTTGCCAATTAGTAAGTTCTAATGCTGCTTCCTCCGGCGCACACAGATCGACTCGGCGTAGGTGGCCCACACGCTCGATTCTCGATTGGGGTGCATCAATCAACTCCAATCGACCGAGGGCGATGAATTCCGGGTGGCACCGCGGCCGGGCGGTGACCCTTCATTACTCCAGCCGAGGGAGGCAGTTCAACGAGTAATGATGGATATTGAGATAGCCCGACCGTGCGATCTCTAACGAGGCGTATAGGCTTCATCATGCGCGTGGTCAAGCACACCGGAAGTGGCCCGCGAGAGAACCAGCAGACCGAACCGGTTTGCCGTACCGAGTCCAAAAAGACGTTGGGTGCTGAATCAATGCCATTGACTAGCGGGTAGGCGTAAAAGCGGTCATTCCAGGTTCAAACGGTTCATAGGCGGGGAGCTATGCAGGCTTGGATCGGTCTTTTGCTCAGCGCCTTCGCTAATGATCTGCCGGAACTGGAATTGTCCAATGATCTTTCGCAGCGAAGCGGAGAGTTCCGCCAGACTGCGGCAAAACTCCGAAGCTTGTTGCGCGTCGGCCGCGGTCTGGCTGGTTTGCGAAGTCATTTTTTCAAGATGTGCATTGATGTCGATCGCGGCGACGTCCTGCTGGTCTGCCGCTGAAGAGATGCGTAAAACCATGTCACCGACTTCCCGAGCAGCCGTAATAATATTTTCCAAGGATTGGCCGGCGCGATTCGCCGCCTGGACTCCGGATTCGACACGAGCCGTTCCATCACTCATGGTGGCGATCGCTAGTTTTGTTTCTCGCTGTACGGATTCGATCATCCCCGAGATCTCGTGTGTCGACGATGCGGTGCGTTCAGCGAGATTTCGAACCTCGCCGGCGACTACGGCGAAGCCGCGACCCAACTCGCCTGCGCGCGCTGCCTCGATGGCAGCGTTCAAGGCGAGCAAATTGGTTTGTGACGCAATTTCGTTAATGACTGCGACAATTTTTCCAATGGCAGCAGAGCTTCGTCCGAGATCGTCGATTTTGGTTGCAGCTGCCCGCACGGACAAAGCGATGGCGTTCATCGCACCCAACGATTCGATAACGGTTGCTCCACCGCTGGTTGCGATCTCAACGGCGTTCCTGGCCAGCGCTGAAGCGGATCGCGATTCCGTGGAAACCTCCTGAACGCTGGAGACCATCTCTTTCATGGAACTACTTACCTGGCGGAGATGGTCGCGCTGCCCTACGGCGGCGGCGGCCGCGCGGTTGGCTCGATCGGAGACTTCGGTGGTGGCGCTCGAAATCTTCTGGCTGCAATAGTCGATGCCGGACACGGTGGCGGTCATCTGCTCCAGGGCGCCGTTCATATACGACGCAAGATAACCGATATCGTCGCTGGAATGAATCTCAACCGAGCCTTTGAGCACACCGCTGCCGAGCAACTGGATAGCAGCGTCGAGTGGCGCAATTGAACGATTCACGATGCGCGCGAAGAGGAGGGCTACCGCTGTTCCGGATACAACTGTGAAGAGGAGAATGAACCACACCTCGGGGATTCCATGGCCAAGTTCGGACAGAGCGGTGGATGCCGTGTCGTGAGTGATTGCGGCCTTGGCATGGTACATGGTGTTCAGCGAAAGAAACCCTTGAATCACCGTAAGGATTCCAAGCCCGGTGCCCATCAACAGAATTCGAAAGGCGAGTGTCACTTTAACTTTTGTCAAGCGGCTTGCTCCAATCCGATTTTATTGGCGAGTATCTTTTCAGGCATCACGGTACCTTGCTACCCGTTACTTAGTAAGGCCAACTGCCTGAAGCTCTTGCCTTAAGATGTTCAGATCGATGGGCTTCATCAGATAGGCATTGCATTTACCCAGCAATGCCTCAGTGACGCTGGCCATATCGTCGAGAGCGGTGGTGACGAAGATCCTTGTGGGTCGTAGAATGCCGTTCGCTCTCTCGTATTGTCGAATTTCGCGAATAGCTTCGTGACCATTCATAACCGGCATATGAAGGTCCATGCATACCAGTTCGTATCCTTGCTTTCTCTCATATGCGGCTTTTACTTCCAGAACCGCCTGCTGGCCGTCTGCAACGACTGTGCAGGGGCCGTATTGCGACAAGAACTTCTTCAGGACCGTGCAGCTAACCGGTTCATCTTCAGCTATGAGAATCAGCATGGTATGAGATCTCTTCACGGTGCAAGGATTTGAGGCAATTGGAGGCGCCCCAGAGTCAATCGAGCTAACAGAGTGGTGAAGTGCTCCCTGATAGATCGGCAAGAACGGGTATCTCTTCAATATGAATGCAAGGATGAATCTTGCTTAGCGTGAGTTGAAAGGCCGTTGGCATTTTGGACAGCGCCGCCGCGGGTTTTCCAAGATCGGACCGCTTCGCTGCACGGGGACAATCTGAGAGTGTCATCGGTCTGATCAGGATCACGTTGGTTCTCGGGCAGTGACATGAACAAAGGTGGCGGAGGGCCCATAAGAACGATTACGGGCATTTCCTGCCGGGGGTGACGGTGAAGTCTCTTCGGGGCAAAATCAATCCTCCCCACAAGGTTGCGGCAATCGATCCGCCCATTGGCGGTATCGCGACGCTATGCGCAAGGGATAAGGAATCGCAAGACGTGATATGCGAGGCGCGGGAGTTCGCCCAATCCACGATGGATGCGCTTTCTTCTCATATCTGTGTCCTGAACGAACTGGGCGTAATTATCTCAGTGAACCAAGCGTGGCGATCATTTGGCTCGGCGAACAGGAAGGCGGACGATGCCTTTCATCTTCGGTCCGGCATAGGAGACAACTACCTTGAGGTGTGCGAACGCGCTACAGGCTCGGATGCCAGCGATGCGGGGGAGTTTGCAGACGCGATCCGAAGCGTTTTGCGCGGCGATTCCGAAGGATACTCGAGGGAATACTCATGCAATTCACCCGATGAAGAGCGGTGGTTTATTGGCAGGGTCACGCGATTTGAGTCGAATAAGCTGACCAAGATTATTGTCGAGCACATTGATATTACCGACCGTAAACGGACAGAGGAACGTCTTCGCGAAAGTGAGGAGCGGTTCCGCACGATGGCGGATGGATCGCCTTCGTTGATGTGGGTGACCGATGCACGGGGCGATCTTCAATTTATCAACAAGGCCTATCGGGAATTCCTGGGTTGGGCCGACGACGCGGTTCGGACTGGCGGCCAGCGCCCGGCAATTCATCCTGACGATGCGGAGAAGTACAACGCGATGTTTTCCGACGCTGTGAAGGACCATACGTCTTTCAGCGCCGAAGCACGAGTGGGCCGCGCTGATGGAGAGTGGAGGCTTGTGGGTTCGAAAGCCGAGCCACGCAAATCGCCGAGCGGGGAATATATGGGAATGGTTGGCCTGAGCGCGGACATCACCGAGCGCAGGCAAGCTGAGGAGGATCGGCAACGGCTGGAGAAACAGTTACGCGGCATTACCGATTGCGCCAAAGACGCGATTCTGATGATGGATGCGCGCGGACTGATCGCTTTTTGGAATCCCGCTGCAACGTTCATCTTCGGATATACAAGAGAGGAGGCGATGGGGCAAAATCTGCATGCGCTGCTGGTAACGGAGAGCGATCGCGCCGCGCACCTCTCCGCGTTCCCCGAGTTCCTGCGCACGGGGCGGGGCGATGCTGTTGGCAAAAGTCTCGAACTCACCGGGCGTTGCAAGGACGGCCATCGTATTGTGATTGAACTTTCGATGTCAGCGCTTTCCATAGGCGGAGAATGGCATGCGGTAGGCATCGTTCGCGACATCACAGAGCGGAAGAGGATCGATCAGGCCTTGCACAACAGCGAGGAGAAGTTTCGCCAGATCGCAGAACATATCAGGGAAGTATTCTGGATGACGAACCCCATGGGCACCGAGACACTCTACGTTTCCGCTGCCTACGAACAGATCTGGAATCGCAGCTGCGCGAGCCTGTATGCGGATCCTATGGACTGGTTGAATGCAATCCATGCGGACGACCGTGAGCGGGCGCATGAAGTTTTCATGCGCCAGATGCAGGGTGAAAGCATCGATTCCGAGTACAGGATTCATACTCCGGATGGACAGGTGAAATGGATCCGCGACCGGGCGTTTCCCATTCGCAGCGACACCGGGGAACTCATACGAATCGCGGGCATTGCGGACGAGATCACCGAGCGCAAGCAATACGAAACCATTCTGATACAAGCTCGGGATGATGCTGCCTCCGCCAACGATGCGAAGACGAGATTTCTCGCCAACATGAGTCACGAGATTCGCACTCCCATGAATGGTGTGATCGGCATGAATGCTCTTTTGCTGGAAACCGATCTTACTGTGGAGCAGCGCCGGTATGTCGAAATGGGTCAGAGCAGCGGAAGGACTCTGCTGGCTTTGATCAACGACATTCTCGACATGTCAAAGATTGAAGCGGGCAAGATCGCGCTGGAGATCCGCGAATTCAGCGTTCGCGAAACGGTCGAGGAGGTCGTTCAGCTCTTGCGTGTCCAATCGGATGCGAAGAATATCCATCTCGTCTCACAGGTCTCTCCCGGGATTCCGGAGTGGTTACTGGGGGATGCTTACCGACTGCGGCAGGTTCTGGCGAACCTAATTGCCAACGCCATTAAGTTTACAGACCGAGGTGAAGTGAGCGTGAACGTTGAGCTCAGCGCATCATGCGATGCGATCGCTTCTGTCCGATTCAGTGTGAAAGACACCGGGATCGGGATATCAGAAGAAACAATTGCCGCGTTATTTTCTCCATTTGCACAGGCCGACGTCTCCACGACCCGCAGATACGGTGGTTCAGGCCTTGGACTCGCCATTTCGAAACAGCTCGTGGAGATGATGGGGGGAGTTATTGGGGTGAAGAGTTGCGTTGGTACAGGCTCAACGTTCAGCTTTACGGCAAGTTTTGGTCAAATTTCCTTTGATCGACTCGTACCGGTGGCGCAGCATGCATCCATATCGACAGGCGAGATGGTGCGTCCGGGCAATGTGCCTGTGATCCGCGGAAACGGAGAGAGCGTTCTGGTGGCGGAGGATAATGCGACGAATCGCGAAGTGATTTTCGCACAGTTGAGCAAGTTGGGATACGCGGCGGTGGTGGTGACCAATGGAATGGAGGCCGTGGAGGCGATGCAGCGGCAGCGCTTTGACCTGGCGTTGATGGATTGTCAGATGCCGGTGATGGATGGCTACGAAGCTGCGCACCGAATTCGGCTCTTGGATCGCCGGTGGATTCCGATTATTGCGCTTACCGCGAGCGCAATGCCCAGTGACAGGGAGCGATGCCTGCGCGAGGGCATGGACGATTATCTTGCCAAGCCAGTCGAACTTCCTCACCTGGCCAAGGTGCTCGCTAAGTGGATTCTCAAGCGCGACGCGGACATTTCAAATGCGGAAGTTCCCCGTTGCTCTGCAAGCTTTAGTCGAGCACTTTTCAATTCCGAATCAATGCTGGGCAGACTGATGGGCGACCGGGAGCTGGCCGCTGAAATTATCCTGGGATTTCTCGCGAACGCCGCCGACCAACTGACCCAGTTGTGCGCTCGCATTGACGAAGCGGACGCGTCGGGCGCACGCTTGCAGGCGCACGCGCTGAAAGGAGCGGCAGCGACAGTGGGCGCAGAGACCTTGCAAGCCATCGTCGCGGAGATCGAAGCGGAGGCGGCTAAGTCGCGTTTAGAGCGTGGTCCCGACCTTCTGATCCGTGCGGTGGATGAGTTCGATCGTTTCAGACGAAGCGTTGAGGAGGAGGGGTGGGTTTCAGCGAACCTCGGCAAGACGGAATTTCAGGAGACTAGTGCGCATTGACTTGAAGCCTCACGACAGCTTGTGTTGGATCGTCGTCGAGTCGCGCATCAAAGGAAAGGTATCGAACGGTCACGGTTTTTGGCGCGGCCTTGATTGATGCCGTTGCGCGGACTCATGGCTGGACAATTTGCACCTACAATCGCTCCAAGGCCGCATGTAGATTGCGATAATTCTTCCTTGCTTCTATCGCAGTCCCCGAGTTTCAGAGCCTATTGACGAGTTCGCGAAGTGCAGCATGTCCCCAGGGGTCCCCATGAATTGCTAACCATAATGGCCCGGGACGGAAGACCGTGTTCGGGACTTTGCGGGGAAGGACCATTTTGCTGCGCTTCAGGAAGCCATTTATCCAGATTCCAAATATCTTAGGCTTCTATTGTCTACAGTTTCGCTTATTCGCATCCTCCCCTGCCTCTGTAAAAATGTGACATCATTTCTTTTGAGTGGTCACGAAGGGCATGGCACGTTTCTGGTTGCGATCCGTTCAAATAGAGAACGTGGCTCTGGTTGGCGAGGTTTTCGGGATGGCGCCTTTTGAGCGAAGCGATTTGATAAATCAGGCAACTTAGTCAGCGGTCGGCATATCTAACGAAATGTGAGAGTTGGGGAATTCCCAAGGGCTGACTTGAAGCACTTCCCAGGGGCTTACGTGAAAGACTGAGGGCTGAATTGGATAACGTGTTTCCAACTCGAACTTCGAGACCTAAGGGGTTGCGCTCTTTTTGCGAAGTTCTCTGCGTTTTCCTCGCATTCATGATTTTTGCGTGGGGGACAAATTACAAGCTGTCGCTTTACCGGGCGGGTCATGAAGCTTCCCCAGCTAAAGTGTGCACTCGCGGCAGCGACGCGGCAAAGAACGCAGTAGATCATGCTGCGGGCGGCTATACGTTAGCGCAGGCGCCTCTCAGCCTGGCACTCCTTTTCTCTCTTCCCCAAGGAACAGACGATCAGTCCCTGGCTCGGCATAGCGATACGTTGGTCATCGACCGGTCACCTCTCAGCCGCGCTCCGATTCTCTATCTTCGACCACCACCCGAGGATGGACTGTCTCTCGATTAGCTGCTGGAGATAAGACCCTTCAGCGGATGAATCCAGACATCCATTCGAAGGAAGGTCTCTGATGCGCAAGAAGCGCCTACTCCTCATTGCTGCCGGTGTTCTGGCTGCAATCCTGCTATCTTTCTATTTCCTGCATGCCCGCAGTGGGGCTGAGGCTGCTGCAGACGTCCCGGCAGCGAAACCGGCCGTATCGATTGCCACGGCCCACACCGGTTTCATCGCAAATCAGCTAACGGTCGCCGGAGTTTTTCAGGCGTATCAGGAAATCGACGTTCACGGGAAAGTCTCAGGCTATATCCAGCATATCTATGTCGATATGGGCGACCGCGTGCGTCGGGGCCAGACGCTAGCGGTTCTCGAAGTTCCGGAATTACAAGCTGAAGTTGCTGGAGCGCACGCGGGTATCACGCAGACCCAGCAAAACATATTACGTCTGCAGAATGAAGTCGCCCGGGAACAAGCGACCTATGCAGCCGTTCACGCAAATTACACGCGGTTGAAGCAGGCATCGGATCAACAGCCCGGCCTCGTCGCAGCGCAAGAGCTTGAAGATGCTCTGGCGAAAGACCGATCGGCAGCGTCACAAGTGGACGCGGCCAAATCTGCCGTCGCTGCCGCTCAAGGACAACTGGGCGTTTCGCAAGCCGAGAACCTCAGGGTGACGAGCATGGAACAATACGCCACCATCACGGCTCCCTATAGCGGTGTAATCACCATGCGCTACGCGGATACCGGCGCGCTTATCCCCGCGGGGACCGCGGAGGGATTGAACCAAGCCGTTGTCAGGCTTGCACAGAGCGATGTGCTTCGACTCCGAATGCCCGTTCCTGAGCGGGATGTGCCACTCGTACACGCCGGTTCGGAAGTTACTGTCCACGTGCAGGCGACGGGGCAGCAGTTTCCTGGGACCGTGGTACGTTACGCGCGAGACGTCTCCAATGCGACGAGAACCATGATGACCGAAGTAGACGTGAAAAACCCAGATCTAATCCTTACCCCAGGGATGTACGCGGATGTGACGTTCAACCTTGAGCAGAAAAATGATGCACTCATCATTCCCGCGAGTGCCATCGTCCAGGGCGATCAACCCTGGGTGATGCTTGTCGATAGCGACAATCGAGTGGAGATACGACGCATTGTGCTGGGGATCGGCGGAGCAAATTCTCAAGAGGTCACCTCGGGGCTCAAGCCAGGCGACAGGATCATCATCGGCGGCCAGTCCGGGTTACAGCCCGGCCAGCAAGTCACGCCGCATCCTGCGAAGAGCGAACTCGAGAACTATCAACCAACGAACCAGAAGGGGGACCGATAACCATGTCCTTCTTTGCCATTCGTTACCCGTTTTTTATCCTCATGGCCTGCATGATTGTGGTTGTGGTCGGAGTCGCGGCCATCACAAGCATGCCCGTGGATCTGTTTCCTCCCGTGAAGATCCCTGTGGTGGTGGTCGCAACGTTTTACGCGGGCATGCCACCTCAGCAAATCGAATCTGACATCACAGACAGCGACGAGCGCTTCTTTACGCTCGGCAGCAATATCGACCACATTGAATCGCGCTCTATGACCGGTGTCAGCCTCATCAAGATCTACTTTCAACCAGGTACTGACCCAACGGCAGCCGTGAGCGGCATCTCAAATTTAGCAATGGCAAACCTGCGCCGCCTGCCGCCAGGTACTCTGCCGCCAGTTGTGCTCAGCTTTGACGCGGCGAATCTTCCCGTATGTTTGATTACGCTGAAAGGCGCTGGGATGAATCAGACGGAATTGAAGGACGTCGCCCAGTTCAGCGTTCGTAACCAAGTGGCTAATGTTCCGGGGGCTTCGGTACCTCAGCCTTACGGCGGAACGTACCGGCAGATCATGATCTACGTCGATCCATTGAAGCTCGAAGCATCGCAACTCGGCGTCATGGATGTCGTCCATGCGGTCAACGACTCCAATCTGATCTTGCCCGCGGGCGATGTTCGCATAGGCCCCAAGGACTATAACATTTACGCCAACAGCCAGGTGCCGACGCCCGAAGCCGTAAACAGCATTCCGCTCAAGACCGTCGGGAATGCTTCCATCCTTGTAGGCGACGTTGGTCATGCAGTCGATGGCGGCCAGCTCCAGACGAACATCGTGCGTGTCGACGGACAACATTCTGTGTACATTCCGGTTCTGAAGCAGGGTGGCGATTCAAACACAATCACCATCGTCAACGGCATCCGGAAAGCTACGGCGCATCTCCTCGATATCCCGCAACAGCTCCGGACAGCCGTGGTTTTCGATCAATCCGTCTTTGTGAAAACCGCCATCAAGAACGTCATCAGCGAGGGATCGATCGGCCTTTGCCTGACAGGCATCATGATCCTGCTGTTTCTCGGCAACGCGCGTGCTACGGTTGCCGTCCTGCTGTCGATTCCCATCTCGTGCATCGCAACCTTCCTCGTTCTGAAGGCATTGGGTAACTCGATCAACACGATGGTGCTGGGCGGCATGGCGCTGGTGTTATCGCGGCTTATCGACAACTCGGTGGTGGTACTTGAAAATATCTTCCGCCATTTCGAGATGGGCTCAGATCCGGTCAAAGCCGCGCGAGAGGGCGGTAAAGAGGTTCAACTCGCTGTATTGTCTGCTACCTTCAGCACCGCGATCGTCTTCTTCCCTGTGGTGCTGCTTACCGGTGTCAGCAAGTACCTCTTCACTGCCTTGGCGCTTGCTGTGGTTATCGCGCTCTTCTGTTCCTATGTCGTCGCGATGACTGTTGTGCCGCTCTTTTGTTCTCGTTTTATCAAGCACACCAAACATGACCATAGGCATGAGTCGGCTGAGAGTGATGATCCAGTCCCCGAGCACATGCGCGGTGGCCACGGTCAGACCAACATCTTTGCCAAGACCGTCTATTACTTCAATCAGGGCTTCGGCTGGCTTCAAGCGCATTACGACCAGGCAATCCACTACTGCCTTGGCAGGCCTGCGCTCGTCGTTGCGGTGTTTTCCATCTTTGTCGTGCTCAGTTTTGCGCTGGCTCCATTCCTTGGCCGTGCCTATTTTCCGCGCACCGACCCTGGCCAGTTCGTGATCAGTGTGAAGGCTCCAACCGGCACACGCATTGAACTCACCGATCAGTACATAGCTCGCGTCGAGCAGGATGTGCGTGATGTAGTTGCTCCCAAAGACCTGAACATGATCGTCTCTAACATCGGAGTTACACCCGATCTTTCGGCGATCTACACTTCCAATTCCGGAATGCATACCGGGTTTGTCCAGGTGAGCCTGAAGGAAGATCACAGCCTAGGCAGCTTCGCTTACATGCAGAGTGTGAGAAGCAAGCTCGCAGCCGATCTTCCCTCCGTCCAAACTTACTTTCAGTCGGGTGGACTGGTCGATTCGATCGTCAACCAGGGACTTCCGGCGCCCTTTGACATTCAGGTCAGCAGTAACAACATGGAGGGTGGTTATGCCGTCGCGCAGCAGCTCGCGCAAAAGATGCGAGCGCTTCATGGCGTCAGCGATGTTCTGATTCCTCAAGACATCGATTATCCAGGTCTTGCCCTCAACATCGATCGCCAGCAGGCAAGCCTGGAAGGCCTTACCCCGAAGACCATCGTCGACAGCGTCATAACCGCCATGACATCGAATGGCATGGTCGCCCCGAGTTACTGGATCGATCCGAAGACCGGCAACGATTATATGCTCACCGTGCAGTACCCTGAGGCTCAAGTACAAACGCTGAATGACTTCAAGCAGATCCCGCTGAGATCGGCTGACGGCAAGACCACGACCCCGCTGGAAACCGTCGCATCAATTAAGTCAATAAACACTCCCACCGAAGTCGATCACTATCAGCTCCGCCGGGTCTTCGATGTCTACGTAATGCCGAAAACGGAAGACCTTTCCACGATCGGCAAGGATGTAAGCAAAATCGTCGCAGGGATGCATCCACCCCACGGAACGGTTCTGACGGTGCGAGGGACCATCAACAACATGGCCGAGTCTTTCAAGTCCTTTGCGATCGGCCTCATCCTATCGATCGTGCTCGTCTTTCTGATCCTTATGGCGCAGTTTGCGTCCTTTGTCGATCCATTCATCATCCTTCTCGCCATTCCGCCCGGCATCTCCGGAGTGATCCTCTTCCTTCTTGTAACCGGCACGACCATCAACATCATGAGCCTGATGGGGGTGCTGATGATGACAGGGATCGTCGTATCGGACAGTATCTTGATTGTCGAGTTCACGGGCCAACTCCGCGAGCAGGGGCTCAAGCTCGAAGAGGCGATCATTACCGCCTGCAAGGTACGCCTGCGACCGATACTGATGACCACGCTCGCCACTGTGCTCGGGCTCATCCCCATGGCGCTGGC
>Ga0187887_10002082_pt1 | contig 16393 bp, 13 predicted proteins | sample June2016WEW_7_10_FD_132977 | JGI IMG/M metagenome (GOLD analysis project Ga0187887, IMG submission 132977) | Peatland microbial communities from SPRUCE experiment site at the Marcell Experimental Forest, Minnesota, USA - June2016WEW_7_10 | ecosystem: Environmental > Terrestrial > Soil >...
AGCAGGCTCTCGCTCATCATGCTCATGACGGTACATGGAACCACCCCGAAGTTCTCCTCCAGCGACGTCCAGCACTGCACCGCGCTCACCGTGCAGTGCGTGTCCTTCATGAACCGCTCGATCGCGATCCCCAGCTTCGCCATCTTGATCAGCGCCGCTTCCGGCACGCTGTTTGTGTTCACGTAGGCGCGAATCGCAGCCAGCTTGGCCTTCACATCCGGCTCGTCGTCCTTCATCCGCCCGATCGCGCCGAAAATATCCGACAGATCCAGCGTCACGACCGAAATCCCATACCGCTCCAGCAGCTTCTCGCTGTAGCGCACCGTGTTGAAGGCCTGGGGACGCGCGCCAATCGCGCCGATGCGCAGCTTCCTCAGCCCGTTGGTCACGCGGCACACCTTTGCAAACCAGTCCAGATCTTTCGCGAATTCCGCCGAGCTCGGCTGCACCGTGTGCTTCGCCGTAATCGAATACGGAATACCGTACTGCATCAGGTTGTTGCACGCCGACATCTTCCCGCAGAAGCTGTCGCGGCGGTCCGAGATCTTCATGTCGTCGCGCCGGTCCGGCGTGGCCTGCACCAGCACCGGCACCTGCAAAGTCGAGTAGCGAATCGAATCCGCAATCCCGCGCTCATCGCCGAAATTCGGCAGCGTTACGATGATGCCGTCAATCTCGTCGCGATGCGCTCGAAACAGATCGCCGCATTTGATCGCATCATCGTGCGTCTCCACCGACCCGAACTTCGACTGCTCCGGCGCAAGCGTTATGGCCCGGATGCCCGCCTTCCCCAGCACCCCCAGCATCTCTTCCCGGCCCTCTTTGGCCAGATGATCGGGGAAAAAGCCGCGGTTCCCCACGATAAGTCCGAATGTCAGTTGCTTCTTCATGATGAAGTTCTCAGCGGGTCTGCGTCAGTACTGTCAGGCGCGGAGGAAACCGAACAGCAAAGGGCCCCTTGCGCGTCGTGCCGGGCGGTACGTGAGCCAGTCCCGCCAAGGCGCAGCGCAGGCAGGGGATTCCTGTCCAATCCCAGTAAACCTTTACCGCAAATGTAGGAGTCGAGTTCAATTCATGTCAAGCTTTTTCCGGTTATGAGGTATGCTGTAAACGCATTCTGCAAGGCTACCTATGGCTGGTCCGGTGCGAAGAACCAGGCGGCGCTCGGCGTCCAAATCCGACCGGATGGATATTCACGCGGTCGCCAGGCTGGCCCATGTCTCCATCGCCACCGTCTCCCGCACCATCAACCACATTCCCACCGTAAATCCAAAAATGGCGAAGCGGGTGTGGGAAGCGATCCGCGAGCTCGACTATTTTCCCAATACTCAGGCGCGTGCGCTGGTTTCCGGGCGCAGCCGGCTTCTTGGGCTGATCGTCTCGGAAATAACGAACCCGTTTTTCCCGGAATTGATTCAGGGTTTTGAGGAGGTGGCGGTCGAAAACGGATACGAGGTCCTGATCGGCTCGACGAACTATGATCCGGAAAGGATGAAGAGCTGCATCCGTCGCATGGTCGAGCGGAACGCCGAGGGGGTGGCCGTTATGACCTTCGGCATCGAGCAGCCGCTACTCGATCAGCTCGCCGACCGCAAGATACCGCTGGTCTTTGTCGACGTGGCGCCGAACCGGCCCGGCATGAGCGTACTCCGCATCGACTACCATCACGGGATTCGCCAGGGAGTGCAGCACCTGGCGGCGCTCGGACATCGCAGTATCGCATTCGTGGCGGGGCCCTTGCGGCTGCACTCCGCGCAATCGCGCCTCGCCGCCTTCAAGAAGGCGCTGCAGGAATGCGGCATTCCGGTGGAGGAGAAGTTCATCATCGAGGGCGATCACACGATGGAAGGCGGTCTGGCGGCGGCCGCTCGCATCCTCGAACACAAGAACCTGCCGACCGCGATTATGTGCTCGAACGACATGCTGGCCATCGGAGTTCTGCACAAGCTCTCCCGTTCCGGTCTGCAGGTTCCCGGCGACGTCTCCATCATTGGATTCGACGATATCCACATGGCGGAGATGATGATCCCCTCGCTGACCTCGATTCAGATGTCCCGATCAGACCTGGCCCGCGCCGCGGTTTCCGCTCTGCGGACTCATCTGGAAGGCTCCACGCCCAGGCGCGAATACACCATCGACACGCATCTTGTGGTGCGCGAGTCGACGGGCTTCCCGCGCGGCACCATGACCCGTCTCCGTAAATTCACAGCTAAGCGTGCCGAGTCCGCGGCTGAATCGACTCAATAATCGGCGGCGTTCTCGCGCAGGTGGGAACTGAAATTCAACCCCGGATGCAGCCTGCCTTCTAATCGATCTTCACAACGCCGGGAGCAACGGCGGGGAAGCGGCTGAAAATCGCCGGATCGTGACCGGGAATGATGAACTCCGGCCGGGACGCCAATGTCCGCATGCGATCCTGCGTAGCTAGGTTCGATTTACTGTCGAGCGTAGCTGCAATCGGCACGTGCTTATCGAGGTTTTCATACAGGTAAACGTTGTCGGACGCGAGCACAACCGTGCCGTCTTTCGCGCGGACTGTTACAAACTGCGACTGCCGGGTATGTTTGCCGCCGATGTAGCACCTGATGCCAGGCAGGATCTGCTGATCGTCGGCTTCGACGAACGAAATGGTGCCGGTGATGTTGGCCTTCACCAGGGCCTCGACGTCGTCCGGGTCGATGCCGCCGTGCGTGCGCGGATGGTGCCGCGCCTCGCCGGTGTAGTAGGTATATTCGTCGCGCTGGATCCAGATATGCGCCTTTGGAAAGAGGTCTAAACCGTCGGCGTGATCCCAGTGCATATGGGTGATGACAATGTCCGTGATGTCTTCCGGCTGTTACCCGGCGTTGCGCAGCGCGGCGGAGGGCTTCTGATAGTCGGCGATCTTCCAGTCCCGGAAAAACTGAGGACGATAGAAGCCGGAGTCGACGAGAATGTTGCGGCCATCGCCCTGTACAGGCCAGAAGACCATCGCGATGTCCATGTGGCGCGTCTTGTCAGCGCCTGCGACGAGGCTGGCGACCGGAAAGTCTTTGATCGTCCCGTAGCGAATGGCTTCGACGCTATAGACCGGGGTGGCCGTCTGCGCGCTGGCTGCAATGCAGGCGGGGAGAAAGAAGACGACGGCAAGCAGAGAGCGAATCGTGGTTCGGGTCATCGGTGGGTACAGGTTAGCGCATGCCCGGCCTGCGGGATTGCCAACAGTATCCTGACAATCCGCTGACAGACGTATGACACGCCCCCGCGCAGGCAAAGCCAGGATAAGGACAGCTTGTGCGGCACAGCAGTTGTCACGCGATCGTCTCGGCAAATCATCGGCCTCTGGAGCCGCAAGCCCGACGAAAAAGCCGCGGATAGCGGAGGGATATGAGAAACAGATTGTTTGCCACGGCCGCTCTCGGCCTGCTTTTCTGCGGAATTTTTGTCGTGCAGGGTGCGGCGCCGGAGACCCAGCCGCGCCGCATTGAAATTACGGCGAAACGGTTCTCCTTCGATCCGGGTGAACTGACGCTGAAGAAGGGAGAGCCGGTGGTCCTGGTTCTGAAAAGTGTTGACGTGGCGCACGGTCTGCGTGTTCGCGAACTGGGCGTCGACGTGAAGGTCGGCAAGGGAGCCACGACTGAAGTGCAGTTCACTCCGGAAAAAACCGGGAATTTTGTGGGTCATTGCTCGGTTTTCTGCGGCGGGGGTCATGGTTCGATGAAGCTGACGCTGCATGTGGTGGAGTAAGCGTGGGTCGGATTCGTTCGATTTCAGGTGCGGCCACTGCCGCATCTCTGTTGGTTTTGGCGGGCTGCAAGGCCACACCTCCCAACGCTTTCGAAACATGGTTTGTGACTGCGGCCAAGCATCATGTGTTCGTCGGGAACCGCTCGCAGAAGAACCCCTTCGCCGCAACTGCGGATGTGATCGCTGAAGGCAAGGAGGCGTTTTCTCACTATTGCGTTGCGTGCCACGGGATGGATGGACGGAGCACCGGCGTCCCGTTTGTCGACCACATCTCGCCGCCTATCCCGTCGCTCGCCTCTCCGGATGTGCAGCGCTACTCGGATGGCCAGCTGAAATGGGTGATCGACAACGGCATCTGGCCTTCGGGAATGCCGGGTTCCAAAGGCACACTCAGCGACGAAGAAATCTGGTCGATCGTCGCGTTTCTCCGTCACCTTCCACCCGCCGGCAGCCAGGGCGAACCAGAAATGTACTCCCACTGAATCGCGAATGAAAACCCTCACACACATCTCGGGCTCCGCCTTCCCTGGATTTATCGCGAGGTGGAAGGCTTCATCCGCATGCCGGGGACTTCTTCTGTCTTCGCTGACCTCGGGTGATGCAGCTCTTCTGCTGGTGCTCTTGTTCCTGGCAGGCGGCAGCGTTCTTCGCGCGCAGACCGGCGAAGGCGGAGCGTCGACCAGCGCCGGTTCATCCCAGAGCGCTGGCAGTTCTCTTGCGGTTCCCGGCTCGGGCCTGGATGTACCTCCAGCGGCTCTCCCCCGCGACCCAGACGCGAGCGGCCTCTCCATCGGCAGCCTCGACATGGGGCTGACCGCGCGGCAAATTTTCAACCTGATCGAGGACAAGCCGGAGGTTGTCGTCGAGTTGAAGCAGTTGCTGGCTGACACGCTGTCGCAGCAGGGGGTCTCTGTCGATCCCAACTCCATCACCGACGAAATGCTGTACCGGCAGATCGCCTCCAGCCGCGAAGTTCGCACGACTATCACTCTCTTTCTGCGCGGACGCGGTTATGTTTCAGACGAAGAGATTCAGAGCGCAGCAGCGGGCGGCTTCGGCGGCGAGCAGTACCCGATGCTGCCGGGCGACGCGATGGGGCCGCTGGAAATGCCGGACACGCTCTCTCCGCTCTGCGGAGCCACAGCAACGGGGACCTCGCTTCTGTCATCGTGTATGCCGGGCACGCGCCAGGAATCGGCGGACGGCACGCAGTTTCCCTTTTCAGGGCAGAGAGCTAACCGCGGCCTTGCAGCTGAAGTCCAGAAGTCCCCCCGGCAACCGAACATCACCGAAGCGCCCGAGGTCCTGCGCGAGCCCGCGCCCTACAATCTGAACTCCCTGCGCGACCTGTATACGCAAGTCCCGGACGTGCCCGAGAAATTAAAGCGTTTCGGTTCCGAAGTCTTTCTCAACCGCAGCATGGGCATGGCTACGCGGCTCGGCGGCTCTACCAATATGCCCACTCTCGACGTCCCCATCGGTCCCGACTACGTTGTCGGCCCCGGAGACAGCCTCACTATCAATATGTGGGGCGGAGTCTCGCAGACGATGATGCGGACCATCGATCGCAATGGCAGCCTGATGCTGCCGGAAGCCGGGGAGGTCCAGGTGGCCGGGCTCACACTGGAGCGCGCCCAGGATGCGATCGATCATGCGCTTCGGCAGCAATTTAGAAATGCTCAGATCACGGTTACAATTGCGCGCCTGCGCTCGGCGCGGGTTTACGTGGTGGGCGATGTGCAGTCGCCGGGAGCCTACGACATCCCTTCGCTGTCCACGGCATTGAGCGCGCTCTATGCGGCTGGAGGCCCCAGCGCGGCGGGTTCGCTGCGGGTCGTCCGCCACTATCGCGGCAAACAACTCATCGCGGAAATCGATCTGTACGATTTTCTTCTCCACGGCGTGCACAGCACCGACGATCGGCTGGAGGCGGGCGATACGCTGGTCGTTCCTCCGGCCGGACCTCAGGTCGCAGTCTCCGGTGCGGTGCGCCGGTCTGCCATTTATGAGTTGAAGGGCGAACAGACTCTGGATCAGGTTCTCGACGTGGCGGGCGGCATGACCGTGGCCGCGGCGCTGGGGCACATCACCATCGAGCGCATCGATGCCAACCAGCATCGCGAAACGCTGACCGTGAACAGCGACGCTCCGGATCAGACGCAGGGCGAGCGCACCGCCATGGCGGCGTTCGCGGTGAAGGATGGCGATCGTATCCGCATCGCCCCCATCCTGCCCTATAGCGAGCGCGTAATTTATCTCGAAGGACACGTCGCGCGGCCCGGCAGGACCGCTTTCCGCGACGGCATGCGCCTGAACGACGTGCTGCGCAGCTATCAGGATCTGCTGCCGGAGCCCTCCGACCGCGCGGAGATCGTACGCCTTGTGCCGCCGGACCTGCATCCGGAGACGATTGAATTCCAACTGCCCGACGCGCTTATCGGCAACGAGAATCCTCCGCTGCAACCATTCGATACGATTCGCGTTTTCGGCCGCTATGAGGCGGATGCGCCCAAAGTGACAGTGAGCGGCGAGGTGTTGCGGCCTGGAGCCTATCCGATGTCCGCGGGCATGACGGCGGCGCAGCTGGTGCGGATGGCAGGCGGCTTTAAGAGAGATGCGCTGCTGACCGACGCCGACCTGATGAGCTACCGCGTTGTGAACGGAACCGAAGTGGCAGGCGTGCGCACCGACCTTCGCATCGGCGATGCGGTGCTGAAGGGCGATGCGGCTGCGGATGTGCCGCTCATGCCTGGCGACGCGCTCACCGTTCACCAGGTGACGGGCTGGGACGACATCGGCTCATCGATCATCATCGAGGGCGAAGTTGGCCACCCCGGCAATTATGGCTTTCAGCAGGGAGAACATCTCAGCGACGTGCTGCGGCGCGCCGGCGGGCTGCGCGACACTGCGTATCCGGTAGGCGCGGTGCTGACGCGTGTGGAAGTGCGCGACCTGGAAGAGAAAAGCCGCGCGGAGCTGATCCGGCAGATCGAAACCGGCTCGGCAACGTCGCGCCTGTCGCCCAGCCTCGCCGGCGGCGATCAAGCGGCCTCGGTGCAACTGGTCAAGCAGCAGGAGGATCAGGTGCTCGCGCGCCTGCGCAGCGCGCCGCTGAGTGGACGGCTGGTCATCCACATCAGCGCGGACATCAACAGCTGGGCGGGAACTCCTGACGACATTGAAGTGCGCAAGGGCGATGTGTTGCGCGTGCCCAAGCGTCCAGGATTTGTGCTGGTGAGTGGACAGGTCTACAACGCCACCGCCATCACCTTCGCTCCCGGCAAAACGGCGGGCTGGTATCTCAGCCGCGCGGGCGGGTCCACGGCGGCCGCGGACCGGAAAGACATCTTTGTCATCCGCGCCAACGGTTCAGTGGTGGGCCGTCGTTCCGATTCGTGGACAGGCGGCGTTCTCGACACGAAGCTGGAGCCGGGCGATGTTGTCGTCGTGCCGCCGAAGATCATCGGCACATCGCTGTTCTGGCGCAACCTGCTCTCCGGAGCGCAAATCGCATCGTCCATTGCGCTCGCGACCGCAGTCGCGACGGGACTGTAGGCTCGGCATGGATACGGAACTGCTCGAGCCCGTCACGACTGAGCCGGTCGACAGCAGCGTGCCGCAGCGGCCGCCGAACTGGGTCGCCAATGCCAACGTGCTGTGGGATCATCGCCGCACTCTGGCGCGGGTGACGGCGGTCGCGCTGGTGGCGAGCCTGCTCATCGCGTTCACCATCCCCAAGCGCTATACCTCCACGGGCCGCATCATGCCGCCGGATAATTCCGGGTCAACCATGGCGATGTTTGCCGCGCTGGCGGGGCGGAGTGGCGGAGAATTTTCCGGACTCAGCAGTTTGGCCGGCTCTCTGCTCGGCGGCCGCAACTCGAGCGCGCTTTTTGTCGATCTGCTGCGGAGCGGCACGATCAGCGGAGCGCTCATCGACCGCTTCCATCTGCAGCAGGCATGGCACAAGCGCTATCGCGTGGACACCGCGAAATACCTGGCGCACCACTCGACCATCGTCGATGACAAGCGGAGCGGGGTGATCACCGTGGAGGTCCAGGACACCGATCCGCGCAGAGCGCGAGATATCGCGCAGGGCTATCTCGACGAGCTGAACGTATTGCTGAACCGGACCAGCATCTCCGCGGCGCACCAGGAGAGGGTCTTTATCGAGCGGCGCCTTCAGGGTGTGGAAGTGGACCTCGAGCAGGCGCAGGCAGCTCTGAGCGATTACTCGAGCACGCACACTACCATCGACCTGCCGAACCAGACGCGGGCCATGGTGGACGCGGCCGCCCACCTGCAGGCTGAGCAAATCGCCGCCCAATCCGAGGTCGATTCGCTGCGGCTGATCTACGGCGACACCAATGTGCGGCTCCGTGCCGCAGAAGCGCGCGCCGCAGAACTGCAGCGCCAGCTGGTGAAAATGAGCGGCACGTCGGCGCCTCTTCCGAAAGAGGGCGACAAGAACTCCGAAGACGCATCGGCCAACGCCGACAGCGGAGAGCTGTATCCACCACTGCGACAGCTTCCACGCCTGGCGGTTCCCTATGCGAACCTGTACCGGCGCGTGCGCGTGGAAGAGACGATCTACGAATTGCTGACCCAGCAGTACGAAATTGCGCGCATCCAGGAAGCCAAGGATGTGCCAGTAGTCAGCGTGATCGACATGCCGGGAATTCCGGAGAAGAAATCATTCCCGCCGCGGCTCTTGGTCGCCTTCACCCTAACGATGTTTGCGGCCGCCGTGTCCGCCGCGTTTGTGCTCTTTCTCCATCGCTGGCAGCTGGTCAGCAGCACCGATCCGCGGAAGATCCTCGCGCAGCGGATCGGTGAAAGTATCGGCGACACCCTGCAACAGCTGCGCAACCGCACGAGAGGACCGCGCTGATGTTCACCCGCTCCGCATCGCGATTGCCATGGTTCGCTCCGGCGGAAAGGGTCTCCGCAACCGCGGCGGTTTCTGGGCTGCTGCCAGGCGCGATCGGCTTCTACTTCTCGTTTCGCGTCGCCATCGTGCTGCTCACGGTGCGGCTCTTTCTGCAGGATGCGCAAACCGGCGTGGCCGCGGGACTGGTGTGCAATTATCTCCTGCTCGTCGTCGTCGGTTTTGTTTCGCTGGGCCCCCCCGTTTGCCGTGTGCGATCGATGGTACGAGGTCCGGTTTGGTGGGTCCTCGCCTTTCTGGGGTTCTCGGGCATCAGCCTTCTTTGGAGCAGCACCGCATCCCTGGCCGCCGCCGCGGCGTTCTGGTGTGCGATGGGGGCGGACGTCGCCATCCTTGTGCTCCTGCTGCGCAACGGATCTGCGGACGAAACGGGCCAGGCTCTGATGCGGGGATTCATCTGGGGAACCTGCGCGTTCGCCGCGATAGCATGGCTGCTGCCCGCGCAATCGGACCTCCGCCTCGGCGACGAAGAATTGCTGGGCCCCAACCAGATCGGCTATTCGTGCGCCTTTGCGTGTTTCCTTGCGCAGTATCTGATGTCGCGGCGCGGCCGCTTGTGGGGCTTTCCCGCGGCATTTCTCGCGATCACTTTGCTACGCAGCCTCAGCAAGACCACCATCGTCGCCTTCATCGCGGCCGAAGCATTCATCCTGCTGCGCGATCGGTCGATGACCCGCACCAGAAAGCTGGTCCTGCTCGGTCTGGCTCTCGTAATCCTTTTCGCGTTCCAGGGGTTGATCGCGTCCTACTACACCATCTACACCAACGCGGGCAGCCAGGCAGAAACGCTCACGGGCAGGCTCGGCATCTGGGCGTACTTCGTCACGGAGGCCGCGCAGAAGCCATGGATCGGGCACGGCTTTCATTCTGTCTGGAAAGTCGTCCCGCCCTTTGGCCCCTTCGAGGCGCGCCACGCTCACAATGAATTGCTGCAGCAGTTCTACGCGTATGGCGCGGCGGGGATCATCCTCGTCGCGGGCCTCTACACCAGCGTCTTCCTGCAGATTCGGCGGCTACCGCGCGGTCCGGTTAAAACATTCTTCCACGGATTACTGATTTTTGTTTTGGTTCGAGGTCTCGCGGATACCGAACCCTTCGATCTGTCGCTGCCTCTTTGGTTCGTCTGCCTCATCGCACCGGTGCTGATGCAGTGGGCCGCGCAGCCGCACGAGAGGCCATGGGCGCTCGCAACCACGACACCGATGCCGCTCGTGCCGCTGGCGGAGGAGCCGCTGTTATGAAGCTCGTCCTGGTTTCCGTCTCCTCCAACACGCAGCTCTCCGGAGTTTCGCGCCATGTCGCCAATCTGGCGCGCTGTCTGCTGGCGCATTCCGATGTGGAGACGATTCATCTGGTCGCCGCGCCGTGGGAGAGAACATTGTTCCGGGACGCCATCGCGCAGGAAGATCCGCGACTGCACATCCACTCGGTTTATGTGGGAACCAGCAGTTTCGCCCGCAATCTGTGGTTCTGGGCGGACCTGCCCTCGATCGCTGATCAACTGCATGCGGACGTCGTCCACCTGGGCTATCCTGCGCCTCTTCGCCGCGGCGAATTTTCCTGCCCCGTCGCGGTCAGCGTGCACGATCTGTATCCCTGGGACATCCCCGAGAACTGGGGTTTCCCCAAGGTCTTCTTCAATCGCATGGTGTTCCGGCAATGCGTGCGAGCAGCCGACGCGCTGGCGTGCGTTTCCGACGCGACCCTTAACCGGCTGCGCGAAAAAGAACCGGCCATAGCAAAGGACAAAGCAAGAAGAATCTATAACTGCGTCGAGCCAGCCAGAGTGAGGCTGGGGCGCAGCCCATTGCCCGGGTCGTCGCGCGTTCCGTTCTTTCTTTGCGTCGCGCAGCACCGGCGCAACAAGAATATTCTTCTTGCGCTGCGGATTCTGGTTCGGCTTTTGCGCGAGAAGAACATCCATCCTGAAACCAGGCTAGTCATCGTTGGAATTGCCGGGCCCGAGACGGCCAACATCCACCGGTTCATTCAGGAAGCTGGAATCGGCGGTCATGTGGTGCTTCTGAACGGAATCTCCGAAGCGGAGCTGCAGTGGTGCTACCGCAACTGCGAGGCTTTGCTGGCGCCATCGCTCACCGAGGGCTTTGGTTTGCCGGTGGCCGAGGCGCTGCTGGCCGGTTGCCGCGTGGTGTGTTCCGACATCCGGCCTTTCCGTGAGTTGGGGGGCGGCGACTGCCGATATTTTCCCCTGGGCCCGAATGCGGAAGCAGACTTCGCGACTGCTGTTCGGCTCACCCTCGCGGAGCCCCGCCGCGGACCTGTTTCCCTGCCCCAGCTTTCCGGGCGAAGTGTCGCCGGAGAATACATGAAGCTCTACCGCACTCTGGCCGGAAGTGCCTGCCGCTTGCCGGCGGCTCCAGACCCTGAGGCGCTGCCCATGCCAAAGGTTTCGTCATGAAAAGGGGCGTGAAGACCTTGGGCCGCTTGAGAACGTCAAATGTCAAGGTTTTGTCATTTGTAGCTTTCCAGTTGTCAATTATCCGGTGCGCTGGAGCAAAATTGAGTCTATGGCAATGGCAAGAGAAGCAGAACCCGACGAACTCATCCCGGTAGAGAATGCGCCGGTCCCGGAGCTGGGGACTATTCTCGTTATCGAGGACGATCCTCGCATGCAGAAGGTGCTGCGCCGGATGTTTGCCGAAGAGAATTACTCCGTTCTGATCGCCGGAGACGGGCAGGCGGGGCTGGATTCGTTTCGCGTTCACCGCCCCATGGCGGTGCTCCTCGATCTGATCCTGCCGCACATTTCCGGCCGCGAGCTGTGCCAGAGCATCAAGGCGATCAGCAGTGAGACGCCGGTCATTGTGCTCAGCGCCGTTACCGAGGTCGTGGATAAAGTTCTGCTGCTGGAGCTGGGGGCGGACGATTACGTGACCAAGCCCTTCAGTCCGCGCGAGCTGATGGCCCGCGTCCAGGCAGCCATTCGCCGCCGCAGGCGCAAGACTTCCACGACCGTATACCGCTTCAGCGACTGCGAGCTGGAATTCGAGAAGATGGTGGCGCGGCGCGGAGGCGTGCCGGTGGTCCTCACCTCGCACGAATTCAAGCTGATGAAGTTTTTCACGGAAAACGCCGAGCGCGTGCTCACCCGCGATGTTCTGCTCAACGAAGTCTGGGGCTACAACTCGTATCCGACCACCAGGACCGTGGATAATCAGATACTCAAACTGCGACAGAAACTTGAACCCGACCCCGCGAATCCGAGGCATCTGCTCACCATCTACGGAGCCGGTTACAAGTTTGTCCCGTAAGGGCTAGCAGGATTTTCTCGGGTCCGGAGTATCACGCATGCAAGGGAGCAAAGGGGTCCGGACGCGGGTTCTTCTGATTGCGGCCATGGCGCTGGTTATCGCCACCGCCACTCTCGCCAGCCTGCTTCTGATCCGTCACCGTCTGCTGAACGAGGTGACGGACGGGTTCTCGCGCGATCTGCAGCGCTCGGTCGGAATCGCTCAGGATTTGCAGGCCCAGCGCCTGAACGGGCTCGATCGCGAAAACGCTCTGCTGGCCGATCTGCCCAGCCTCAAAGCCCTCATGACCACCCACGATGTTCGCACCATACAGAACGGAGCCGTCGAATTCCGGAACGTCAGCGGGAACGACCTGTTTGCGCTGGCCGACGCGGAGGGCCAGGTCGTCGCCGCTTATACCAACACCTCTTTTCATGCGGATGCACAACTGGCATCGCAGCTGGAGCCCGTCCTCGCGTCTCCCAACATGCTGTACCTGATCAGTGGAGACAGGCTTTTTGCCTGCTCCGTGCGGCCCCTTTACTTTGGCAGCGAGGCCAGCGGGGCTTTGCTCGGCTACGTCATCAGCGGCTTCGCCATCGACCGCAGCCTGGTGGAGCGGATCAGTCGAGCCACGATGGTGCAGGCGTCGTTTGTCAGCGGCGGCCGCGCCCTGGCGAGCACCATCGCTCCACCGGCACAGGATTGGCTGGTGAAGTCGGTTCCTGGTTCGCATGGCTCCGTCACCAGCTCGCTTACACTGGGAGGCGAGCGATATCTGGCTATCACTGTGGACCTGACTTCGAGGTCTTCTGCGCCGCTGCAGCTGATCGTGCTCAAGTCCTTTGCTGAGGCCGACAATTCCATTCGGCAAATCGATCACCTGATCCTGATCGCGGGCCTGTTGGCGATGTTGCTGGGAACCCTGCTGATGCTGGCGCTCTCCCATGCCGTGACGCGCCCGCTGGAGCTGCTGGCCGCCGGCGTTCGGGCGTTCGGCAGCGGCGACAGCGCTCATCTTCTTCCCCACCGCGGCACCCGGGAAGTCCTGGATCTGAGCACGTCCTTTTCCAGAATGCGGCAGGAGATCCAACAGACAAACAACGCCTTGCTGGAGGCCGAGCGGCTGGCCACCATCGGACGTATGGCCAGCTCTGTTTCTCACGACCTGCGCCACTACCTGGCTGCTGTGTATGCCAATGCCGAGTTTCTCGCTTCGGCGCGGCTCTCAGAATCGGAGCGAGCCGACGTCCTTGGCGACATTCGCAGCGCAGTCTTCGGCACAACCGAGCTCCTGGAATCGATGCTCACCTTCGGCAGAACCGGCTCCGCGGTTCGCCGAGCTCCAGAAATGATGGCGACTTTACTGGAGCGCGCAATCGATCTGGCCGGGAAACATCCCGATGCCGCCAACGTTGCTCTCGTCGCGCGGTATGGTTTTCCCGGGACGACGCTGGCCGTCGTCGATGCGCAACAGATTGAGCGCGCGGTTTACAACATTCTTCTGAACGCCTGCCAGTCGCGTTCTTCGTCGCCGGCCGTGATTCACGTAACCGCGACGCTCGAAGTTCAGGAGGATCATATCGTTCTGGAAGTCAAGGATGACGGCGCGGGCGTGCCGGACGATATCCGGAGCAGTCTCTTCGAGCCGTTCGTGAGCCAGGGCAAGCAGAAGGGATCCGGTCTTGGACTGACGCTGGCGCATTGCATTGCGGCCGAGCACGGCGGCTATCTGGTGCTTGTCAGTAGTCGCCCCGGAGAAACAGTTTTTCGCATGTGCATCGCGCGCGGATTGGCGCCGGAGGAATCTGTCTTCCCCGAGAGTTCAACACCAGAGGTGGCCAATGAGGCAAAATTTTCATAAAGCCATATCTCCCTGGCTGACAAGTTTCACGGGCTTGCGGCGCACACTGTTGGTTTCCGCTCCTTTGTGCGCATCGCTCGCCACGTTCGCTCCCACGAGTTATGGTCAGACGGACGTGGAAAACAAGGTTCAGCTACTCACAGATGCCCTGAACCGGGCGCAGGACCAGCTGGGTCAGGCGCAGCTGCAGCTCCAGGACTTGCGCCGCCAGATTGCCGACTTGCGTGAGCAGGTCAGCAGTGCGAGTGAGAGCGCGTCTGCCTCTGCGGAGCAGCAGCGGTTGTCATCGCAGGTGGAAGCGTTGAAAGAGAACCAGGAACTGCAGGCGTCAGAAATTGCCACCCACGAACAGTCCAAAGTGGAGAGCGAGTCGAAGTATCCCGTCAAAGTCACAGGCATGGTTCTGCTGAATGGATTTGTGAATACAAATCAGGTCGACATGCCGCCCACCCCGACTATTGCGCTTCCCGGCGCGGGCACCACCGGGGCATCGCTGCGACAGACGGTGCTGGGTCTCGACCTCCTCGGGCCGCATCTTTTCGGCGCACATAGTCACGCCGATGTACGTGCGGATTTCTTCGGAAGCATCGACAGCAGTAATATCGGAGCCTACGATACAGCGGGATTGCTGCGGCTGCGCACGGCCCACGCGGCGCTCGCGTGGAACAGCACTGAAGCCTGGTTCTCTCTCGACCGACCGATGCTCAGCCCCAATGAGCCCGCATCGCTGACCGCCGTGGCCGTTCCACCGCTGTCATGGTCGGGCAATCTGTGGACGTGGAATCCCCAGGTCGGTGTGAATCGTGATTTCGGTGCTTTTTCCGCTGAGCGCTTCCGGGTTCAGGGCGCGCTCATCGATGTGTCGGATCCCCCCACTTTGGGTGTGGCAGCGACGACCCTTTATTCCGCGTCCAGCGCCGAACAAAGCCGGTGGCCGGGGGTCGAAGCCCGCATGGCATTCGGCTCCCAGGAGGATGCGGGCTTTCGTCTCGGAGCGGGCGGATACTTCGCTCCGCATCGAACGCCCTACGGTGCAGAATTCGATTCATGGGCAGGGACGCTGGATTACCGCCAGCCGCTGCCGGGCAGGATGCAGCTCAGCGGCGACTTCTATCGCGGATCCGCGCTCGGGGGACTGGGCGGCGGAGCGTACAAAGACTATGGAGTGCGGGCGGACCTCGATCATCCCGGCGCTTTTTATGTTCGGCCCCTTGACGCCGTGGGCGGCTGGGCCGAGCTGAAAGAGCGAGCCACCGAACGCCTGGAGTTCAACGCCGCGCTTGGAACAGATAGCGTGTTCGCCGGAGAGCTGCATCGTTATCCGGGGCCAGCCGTGGGCGTCTATCAAAACCTCAACCGGACGCAGACATTCACCGGCAATGCCATCTACAGCCCCAGTGCCTGGTTGCTCTTCTCCCTCGAATATCGCCACCTGGAAAGCTCAACCCTGGATACTCCTTCGGCTGCCAGCAACATAATCGGTGTCGCTGCGGGATACAAGTTCTAACCATGCGGCGACTGCGGTTGCTTATCATGCTGGCCATCGCGGCGGCGCTGCTGCCGCGCACTGAGGCGTTCGCGCAGCAAGCCACCAACGATGTGCACCTGCACCTCGCCTTCCCTGGGAATGCAAAGCGCCCCGCACCGCCTGCCGTGGTGTGGCTGAAGCCGCTGCAGCCCATGCCGGAGCTGCAGTTCCCGCCGCACAAAGCCTATACCCTTCTCCAGAAGAATCGGACATTCATTCCGCATTTGCTCGTCGTTCCGGTCGCCAGCCAGGTGTTGTTTCCTAACGCGGACCCCTTCTACCACGACGTGTTCTCAGATTTTGACGGCAAGCGATTCGATCTGGGATTGTATGAGGCCGGCTCTACGAAAGGAGTTACTTTTTCCCGCGAAGGCGTTTCTTATATTTTCTGTAACATTCATCCCGAAATGAGCGCTGTCGTGGTGGCTCTCACCACGCCGCTTTATGCGATCGCCGATTCCGCCGGGGGTGTCGATATTCATGATGTTCAGGCAGGCGACTATGAACTGCATGCCTGGGTGGAGGGGGTGCCGCAGGCCATCCTCGATCGCCTGGCGCATCGCGTGCACCTTGGTCCGAATGGGGGCGGCCTCGGACTAATCAATGTTCCGATCACGCCCCTCCGCTCGAATGCGCACACCAACAAATTTGGACAGCCCTACGATAAGGACTCCAAACCGACTTACTGATCTCCTCTTGCCTGATGTCCAGTTGCGAGTAGCCGACGCTGCGTCGGCCAGGATTCCGTTGACAGTGCGGCCAGCCCTCGCAATCGCGCGGCTAAACCTCTATTCCGAACCTGTTTGTCTCAGAATCGGCGACGGTTGGCCGGTCGGACTTGCCAGCTTTCCCTCCATCTGCACCGTCCGCCCAGGGCTGTAAGTGCGTATACCCGTCAGTTGCAGCATGATCTGCCACAGGAAAACCGGGTTATTGCGCAGATAGCGCCGCCATAACCGGCGCGGATCCTGCAGCAGGCGATGAAGCCATTGCAGGCCCGCGTGCTTCACCCACTCCGGAGCGTCTTTGATGCGCCCGGTGTGAAAATCGAAGGCCGCTCCGACTCCAAACAT
>Ga0187887_10002083_pt1 | contig 16383 bp, 12 predicted proteins | sample June2016WEW_7_10_FD_132977 | JGI IMG/M metagenome (GOLD analysis project Ga0187887, IMG submission 132977) | Peatland microbial communities from SPRUCE experiment site at the Marcell Experimental Forest, Minnesota, USA - June2016WEW_7_10 | ecosystem: Environmental > Terrestrial > Soil >...
GCCGTCGCGGCCCGGCGCAAGGACCGGCTGGAGGAGCTCGCCGCGGGCATCCGCGAGCAGGGCGGGACCGTCCTCGTGCTGGAGTCGGACATCACCGACGAGCAGCAGGCGACGGACGCTGTCGCACGGACGGTCGCCGAATTGGGCCGCCTCGACACGCTCGTCAACAACGCGGGCGTGATGCTGCTGGGCCCCGCGGTGGGCGCTCCCTTGTCGGAGTGGCAGCGGATGGTCGACCTCAACGTGATGGGGCTGCTCTACTGCGCGCACGCAGCGCTGCCGTACCTGCTGAGCGCGGCCGATGACGGCCCGCGCCGGGTCGCCGACATGGTGAACATCAGCTCGACGGCCGGCCGGATCGTCCGCAACGGCACCGCCGTCTACAACCTGACCAAGCACGGCATCGGCGCGTTCAGTGAGGCGCTGCGCCTGGAGGTCACCCAGCGGCACGTGCGGGTCTCGCTGGTCGAGCCCGGCGCCACGGCCACCGAACTGGCCGGTCACAACCGGCCCGAGGTGCTCGAGGCCATGCGCAGCCAGGTCACCGGCATGCAGCCGATGGGTGCCGAGGACATCGCGGACATGATCGCGTACATCGTCACGAGGCCGCGGCACGTGGCGGTCAACGAGGTGCTTATCCGCCCGACCGAGCAGGCCTAGCCCGGGCCTAGTCCTGGTGGCCGGGCCGCCGCGGCGGGCCGGCCCCGGCGAAGGCTCTAGCCCACCGCCAGGAAGACCACGACCGCCAGCAGTATCAGCAGCGCGACCACGGTCGCGCCCACGACTGCGCTGGTGTTCCCGCCGTAGTTCTTCGTTCCCGCGTGGTGTTGTCCGCGCATGGCTCCCCCCTCAGATAGTTGGGCCGCCACGCTGCGCCCAGGCCGCGCTGACTACCCGCAGGAGCTCACTCTGCACGTGTACAAACTGTGAACAGTGGGGCAGCGCTGATCAGGAGGCCCGGCTCGGCGAGCTGAGTCCCTCCGAAAACATTTGCGAAAGAAAATCCTGAACGGCCACTGGAGCCTACGAGCCGAGGCGCATCCTGGCCAGATGGTCGCCTCGGACCCTGCCCGCGAGCCAGCGCTGGAGCGGGCCATGCCCGCCGACGCCGTGCCCGGCTCCACCATCCCAGAGGACACCGAGGCCGAGATCCGGCTCCAGGATGGCACATGGACCTGGGCGCAGGTTACGGGTCAGCGGAAGGACCGGCACGGACGCTGGTGCGTCGGGCTCCGCTGGTACGCCAGCCCGGCCGTGGGCGGGCGGGAAGGCTGGTACCTCTACGACCCGGCCTTGATCCGGCGCCCGGCTTTACGCCCCCGCTGCTCCGGAGACGCTGGCCGGTGCCGCCAGGGGGTGATCGCCCCGGCGAACGGCAAGCTGATGACGTGGGAGGACGGGTGCCGCGGGGCGGCTCATGGCTCGGGCTCTCCAGGGCGCTGCCGTGGCTGCTCGGGCGCGGCAGCCCGATCACCGGCCGCCTGGTCCACGGGGGCCGGATCAGTGCGGACCGGTGCGGCGGGACCGGCGGGGGCCGGGCGGGCCTGCCGGGCGAGTTGCACGGCTCCGAGCAGCACGCGGACGCCCAGGCCCAAGGCCAGCAGGTCGAGGAGCATCTGGGCGGTCACCACGAGCCGGGCCGATTGGCTGGTGGCGGTGATGTCCCCGTAGCCCACGGTGCTGAACGTGGTAACCACGAAGTACAGCGCATCGGTGCGGGTGAGGGAGTGACTGAAGCTGTCCGGGCTGGCCCGCTCCATCACGTAGTACGCGGAGGCGAACAGCAGCAGGAACAACGGCACCGTGGTGGCCAGGGCCTCGGCCGCCCTCAGGGCGGGGTATTCGGCCCTGAGAATCTCGCGCACCGCCCCAGCGCTGATGACGAGCAGAATCAGCAGCCCGGCCACCAGGAGGACAGTGAGGGGCACGCTCGCGAGATGGTCGAGTGGCAGCAGGTAGTACAAGGCGACCAGGACGATCGTGGTCACGAGCGAGCGAAGTATCGCCAGAAGGCCCCGCCGCCGGCGCCTGACCGACTCGGCCGTCCGGGCAGGTCGGGTACTCCGGGCAGGCGGCAAGGTCACACCGACTCGGCCTGCCGATGGGCCAGGATGGAGCGGGGTCCATGCTCCGATCCGCGTGCCATGGCCTTGGGTCTGTCCCTGTCGCTCGTCAAGCCGGATCACCTGCCAACTGCAAGTCTGAGCCTGTTGAAGTACGCGTAGCCTCACCCGCCAGGAGTGAGTGCGATGGCAGTTTCGACCCCAGGGGCCGTTCCGCCGGCTGGCCCGATTCAGGCTTTGGGCTGCCAGTCCGGGTCTCGGCCAGTCCAGGCGATGAAGGCCCGTGAGTCGGTGGCGCCAGAAGGAGCAGGTTTCTCGGCCGCGAAAACCCGGGATTGCGTACGCCCAGCGGGGATGGGTACGAGAACGCTGCGGGCGAACTCGACCGCCTCGGCGGGCAGCGCCATGTCCAGGGCCGCGCTCTTGCCGACATCCCAGGCGTGAACGAACAGGTCAAGGGCAGGAAAGCTCAGACCCTCACCGATAGTGCGCGTGCCTATCGGCGAGTCAACGACCTCGGACACGTCGATACCGCTAACGGCGCCGCGGGCCTGGTGTGAGGCCCTGCCACCATTCGTCGGCCTTCCTTCAACCGCAGCACCGGGCGGCTCGATCGGCGACCAGGAAGGCTGAGCGTGCTGGAGGAGCAACGTCCCGAATCGCCTGGCCTGGCCAACGTGACCGAGAATATCCAGTGCCCGCCAGCCCTGACACGGGGAGGCCCGCTGCCACGCATCGCCGTCGAGCTCGCTCACCGCACCGCTGAAGAAATCCAGACCCCGCAGGAAGGCTGTATCAGGCTGCCACTGCACTGGCCCAGCTTCGCACGCCGACGCGGGCTGCGACTTCATGAGCAGGTATCCGCTCGTGATGCGATGACTAGTTCAAGCAGTCATCATAGTAGTATAATGACTGTATGAATACATCATCGAATCACGCAACCATCTACTGCGCCCCCCCGCTAACGCGCGAAGATGACGCTGTCCTCAGCGAGATCCACCAGATGCGCAAGAAATTGCGCCATGTCCTGCGCACGCCGAGGCGGTGGGACGGAGGCCTGCGACGCTCCGCACTGGCCCGTGCCATCCAGGGCTCCAACAGCATCGAGGGCTATCAGGTCGCGGAGGATGACGCCGCCGCAGCAGTGGATGGTGAAGAGCCCTTCAGCGCGGATGAGAAGACGTTCCTGGAGATCCAGGGTTACCGCCAGGCTCTGGGCTATGTCCTGGCGATGGGCGACGACGATTATGCGACGTTCGATGCCACCGAGATCAGGGCCATGCACTACATGATGCTGAGTCACGATCACTCGAAGTCGCCCGGCCGCTACCGAAAGGGTCCGATCTACGTCCGCGACGAGCGCCGTGATCTGGTCGTCTACGAAGGACCGGACGCCGCGCAGGTTCCGCTCCTCATAGATTCGCTGGTCGAGAGCCTGCACACCGGGATAAGCGCCGATCCAGTGGTGCGCTCCGCGATGGCGCACCTGAATCTGGTAATGATCCACCCGTTCCGTGATGGCAACGGGCGGATGGCGCGCGCTCTAGCGACGTCAGTGCTGACTCGTTCGGACATCGGTGAGCCGGAATTCTCCAGCATTGAGGAATGGCTCGGGGCTAACACCGAGGACTACTACGCCGTGCTGGCTCATACCGGCCACGGCTCCTGGCAGCCGCGCGACGATGCCCACCTCTGGCTGACGTTCAACCTGCGCGCGCATCACATGCAGGCCCAGACGGTGGCACGTCGTGTCAGAGATGCCGACGCGACCTGGATCGAACTCGACCAGCTCATTGCCACGCATAATCTTCCCGAGCGCGTGATCGATGCGATGTTCGATGCCGTTCTCGGCTACCGCGTGCGCCGGGCTACTTATCTCAAGCGCGCAGAGGTCACCGACCAGACCGCCACCCGCGACCTGGCGACCTTGACAGCAGAGGGCATCCTGACGCCCCATGGCAACGGCCGGGGCCGCTACTACACCGCCGGCGAGCCGCTCAGCCAGATTCAGGAACGCCGCAGGGCCAGACGGGCACCACTGCGTGACCCGTACCCGTGGATGCGGGCGAAACTTAACCACCCTGCCGCCTGACCACGCCGAGCCGGTTCGGAAGGCTCTGAGCGGTCGCCTGGGTCACAGCGATCACGCTGAGGGTGGCGCGAAGAATTCCAACGCGATGTTGTCCGGATCACGGAAGGAAAGCCCAGAACCGTAAGCAGCATCGACGACACCGCCATTGACGATACCGAGTCCGTCTAGCCGCGCCTCCCATGCTTCAAGTTCACGTCGACTGCTACAGGCAAAGGCCAGGTGGTCCAGGCCAACCCGACGCTCGTTGAAGGGAAGAGTGTCAGCCGGATCGGGAAACTGGTGAAATCCGACGAGGGTTTGACCTCCGACAAGCCAGACAGCACGTCGAAATGGACCGGGCTCTTCGTCCACGACCAGCTTGGTGTCGAAGACTCGCCCGTACCACAGGACACTGCGGTTGAGATCGCTGACTGTCAGAGTCACATGGGCGATTGTCAGGGATTCGGGCATGTAAGCCTCCTAATAGGGCGGGGCGTCCCCCCGGCCCGCGGCGCATCAGCGGGACCCTGGGGTAGGACGCCTGCGCTGTGATCGCATCTCGGCAGGTTGAGCGGAGGGTGTGGGATTCGAACCCACGATGAGACTCGCGCCCCATAGCGGTTTTCAAGACCGCCGCCATCGGCCACTAGGCGAACCCTCCTGGCTGCGACAACCCCGGGACCACCAGCCCGTGAGGCGCTCTGGTCCCGTCGCCGCTCCGCAGCGTCGCCAGACCCGGCCGTGCGGCCTGGCGCCGCCCCAAGCCTCTCATATCTCGCCATCTCCCAGCGCCTGGTCAGGCCTGCGGCCAGAGATCCTCTGGCTCGCGCCCGCGGGTCTCGGGGAGCAGCCAGAACGCCGCCATGACCAGTGCCGCAGGCAGGAAGGTGACCACCCCGGCCACCCCGAACTGGTGATCGGCGTTGGCCACCGCCCCGAAGGTGACCAGGCCGGCGACCGCCCCCAGCACGCCCGCCGCCACCGACCAGCCCACCACCGACGCCCGGACCGAGGTGGGAAACAACTCGTTGACCAGTGCCCCGGCCGCCGGGGCGAAGACCGAGGCAGCGAACAAACCGAGGATGTAGCCGGCCAGCAGCGCCGGTGCGGAACCTGAGTACGTCAGGACGGCGAACAGGGCCACGGCCACCATCGCCAGCGCCCCGGTCAGGCGCCGGCCGACCCGGTCCGCTAGCCACCGTCCGGCCAGCAGCCCGGCCAGCCCGGCGACGCCCGCCCCCACCACCATGCCCGCCGTCACGATGCCCGGCTGGTGGAGATAGTTCTGCGCGAACAGGAAGACGAAGCTGTTGGCGGGCCCGGTGATCACTGAGATGGCAAAGGCCAGGACCACGATCACCAGCAGGCGCCGGCGGAATGGCCTGGCCACGGCATCGAGCACGGGGATGGGATGCCCGGATCCGGCGGCCGCGACGGTGAACCGGTCAGGCTCCTGGACCCAGCGCCCGACGAGCGGCAGCAGAGCCAGGGGAATGAGCGCCAGAACGAACACGCCGCGAAACCCGATCGCGTGCGACGCCAGGCTGTGCACGATGGCGATGACCCCGGCGCCGGTGCCGTACCCGGCGGCGATGAGCGCCACGGCCTTGGCCCGGTCCGCCGAGGCGGTCTGCTCGGCTGCGATGACCTGTGCCAGCCCGTTCGAGGCGCTGAGCAGGGGACGCCCGCAGGCGAAGATGGCCACGAACCACCAGTAGCTGGGGCTGGCCGCGGCCAGCACCGTCAGGGCCAGCCCGCCGCCCACCGTGATGAGCAGCATCCTCCGGCGGCCGAAATCGTCGGCCAGGCCGGTGATGGGCAGCGCGCCCAGCGACGCCAGGCGCATGATGGCCAGCCCGATACCCAGGTCCGTGCCGGACAGCCCGGCCTGGTCGGAGAAGGTTGCGCCGTGGCTGACCTGGCCGAATCCGCGCGCCACATCGCCGAGTGCAGCCACGACGCCGAACTGCCCGAAGCCCGACGCGAAGGCGGCGACGGCCACACCGACGACCGTCCGGTCGTTCCAGCGGTGCAGATGCAGGCCCGCCGCTCCGGGTACCCGGACCGCACCTGGATCACTGCTCAACGTCGTCTGCCTTCGTGTGTCGTGTGTCGGGTGTTCCTGCGGTCCTATCGCGGCCGGGTGAGGGCCGCAATGATCCGGGAGCAGCCAGCCTGATCGGCCCCCCGTCCCAGCGCAAGGGGCCGCGCTTTTCCTACACGCGGTAGTGAGTAGGCTCGAGCCAGCAAGAGGGAGGTTCCATGCTGCCCCCGTTTGGCTGGCAGGCGGTCCTGGAACGCTGGGAGTTCGCGCCTGTCGTGACGGCTATCGTGGTCGTCTTCGCTGCCCTGTACCTGTGGGGCGCGTGGCGGGTCGGCCGCCGTCACCCCGCCCGCCCCTGGCCGTGGTGGCGTACCGGCCTGTTCCTGGGCGGGCTCGCGGTCGTGGTGCTGGCCACCGAGAGCGGCATCGGCGCGTACGACGACGTCCTGTTCTGGGACCACATGATCCAGCACCTGATGCTGATCATGATCGCGCCGCCGCTGCTGGTGCTGGCCCAGCCGGTCACCCTGCTGCTGCACGCCAGCCGGAACCCGGTGCACTCCTGGGCCAAGCGGGTGGTGCGCTCCCGGGTGGTCAGCTTCCTGACCTGGCCGCCGTTCGTCCTGGTCCTTTACGCGGCGACGATCGCCGGCACGCACCTGACTGGCCTGATGAGCCTGGTCATGAGCAATCCCGCGCTGCACGACGCCGAGCATGCGCTGTACCTGGTGGTCGGGTACCTGTTCTTCCTGCCGATCCTGGGCAGCGAGCCGATCCGCTGGCGGCTGTCCTACCCGATCCGGTTCGTGATGCTGGTCGTGGCCATGCCGGTGGATACGTTCACCGGGCTGGTGCTGGGCACGGAGAACACCCCCATGAAGGGGATGAGCGGGATGCGGCCGGCCGGGTCGCCCAGTCCCGTGGCCGATCTGCACGCCGGCGGCGCCGTCATGTGGATCGGCGGCGACGCGATCATGCTCGGCTTCATGATGCTGGTCTTCCTCATGTGGGCGCACGCGGACCGGGTCGGCACGGTCAGCCGGGGCTGGCTGGAAACCGTGCGCACGGCCAGTTTCGAGACCCTGGTCGCCCCGCCCGGAGCCGCCCGCAGCGCCTCCGGCCCGGGATCCGCCCCAGAATCTGCCGCGGCCGCCCGGGCGGCCGCGGCGCGCAGCGCTCCTGAGGTGGCGCACCCACCTGGCGCCACGCCCGCCCGCCCGCCCAGCGCCGGGGCCGCGCCCGAACCGGCCGTGGCAGGCGCGCGCGGCACCATCGACGATGACGAGCACCTCGCGGCCTACAACGCCTATCTGGCCCGGCTGAACCAGCCCGGGCACCGGCCGGGCCGGTAGCCGGGCCTCGCACCAGGCCCGTAGCCAGGCCACGCACCAGGAAACAGCAAGTGGCAGTGGCAGGGGCGGGCGGGCAGGGCGGCCGTCCGGCTTGACCCAAATTGCCCGGATGATCACTATCTGCAAATTTCGTCAAAACAATCTTGGCCGCAATCTGAACCCACCGTGCGCCATTCCCGTGACAAGGAGTGCGGCGCGCAGAGCGGGGCGTTAGCTGCATCGTGCCATCCGGCCAGGTGTGCCGGCCGGCCAGAGAGCCAGTCGTGCGGTGCTCTCCCGCGCTGTCGGCTGAGCTTGATGGTGCTTGCTACCGGCCGGCTGGCTGGTGGCTGCGTGGTGCGCGTGATTCCCCGCCCTGACGGCCGTGCGCGGGCACCCACCGAGGGACCCGGGCGTCCAGGGGAAAGGGGAAGCCGGGAATGTCATTCATCCATCGTGTGGCTCTCGCGTCAGCCGCGTCCGTGGCGACTGTCGCGGCAGCGGCCATGGCCCTAGCGCCTGCTGCGGGGGCACAGGCGCGGGCAACGGCCAGCCCGCACGGGCAGCAATCCTTCATCAGCCACTTTCACAAGCTCTCGACCATCGCGTCGACGGTGCCGGGCAACGGCGACGTCAACCCGTACGGCGTGGCGGTGGTCGGCCGCAGTCTGGGCAACCTGCACCGCGGCAACGTCCTGGTCAGCAACTTCAACAACAAGGCGAACCTCCAGGGCACCGGGACCACGATCGTCCAGGTGTCGCCCGGCGGATCGGTGAGCACGTTCGCCCGGATCAGCGCTAAGCGCCTGCCCGGCGCCTGCCCGGGCGGAATCGGCCTGACGACCGCGCTCAACATCCTGCACGGTGGCTGGGTGGTAGTGGGCAGCCTGCCCACCGCGAACGGCATGTCCCCCACGGCCAAGGCCGGCTGCCTGCTGGTGCTGGACCGCTGGGGCCACGTCCGGGAGACCCTGTCCGGCAACGGCATCAACGGCCCGTGGGACATGACGGCGATCAGCAACCGCCACTTCGCCCAGCTGTTCGTCACGAACGTCCTCAACGGAACCGTCGCGGCGAACGGCGCGGTCGTGAACCAGGGCACCGTGCTGCGGCTGACCCTGGCCCTGTACGGCCGTCACGCTCCTGCACTCAAGGGTGTGACGACCATCGGATCCGGGTTCGCGGAGCGGACTGACCCGGCCGCGCTGGTCATCGGGCCCACCGGCGTCGGGCTGAGCTCCCACGGCACCCTCTACGTCGCGGACACCCTGGGCAACCGGATCACCGCTATCCCGGGCGCCCCATTCCGGTCCAGCAGCGCCGGGACTGGGTCCGTGGTCACCTCGGGCGGCGCGCTGAACGGGCCGCTGGGTCTCGCGGTGGCCCCGGGCGGGGACATCCTGACCGTCAACTCCGCTGACGGCAGGCTCGTCGAGACCACCCCGGCGGGCAGCCAGATCGCCCACCGGTTCCTCGACACGTCCGGCAGCCCGGCGGGCGCGGGCGCGCTGTTCGGCCTGGCCGTCGCGCCGCACGCCTCCGGCCTGTACTACGTGGACGACGCGGTCAACACACTGCGCCTGCTTCACTAACGGTCTGTTCGGCCTGGCCAGCACGCAAGGTCAGCCGGGGCGCGGTGCCCGGGGAGAGGCGCCGCGCCCCGGCCCATTCACCTACCCCTATCAGCCAACTCAGGATCGGGCGCCACGCCCTTCATCACCTCTGGCACCAGCCGCCACCGCACCCCATTAACGCGGTGCATCGCGTGCGTTATATAACGCGTGCAATGCACCGCGCTGATGCGGTTCGGCCCGGTCGGCGACACGCCGGCAGTGGTTTCTACGTGAATCTAGGGTTGTGGCTAGAGACGCGCATAGGCTGCTAGGCCGTGGACCCTGTACGCAACCCCTACGCGCCGGGCGCCGGTCAGCGTCCGCCCGAACTGGCCGGCCGGGACCGGGAGCTCAGCCAGTTCGAGGTCGTGCTGGAACGCATCGCGCGCGGCCGCCCGGAACGCAGCATGGTGCTCACCGGCCTGCGGGGGGTGGGCAAGACCGTGCTGCTCAACTCCTTCCGGTCGATGGCCCTGCAGCGGTTGTGGGGCACCGGCAAGATCGAGGCGCGGCCAGACCAGTCCATTCGCAGGCCGGTCGCGGGCGCGCTGCACATGGCCGTCCGCGAGCTTGCCCCGCGGCACCGGGCCCCGGACCGGATCGAGGAGTTCCTGGGCGTGCTGAAGGCGTTCGCGGCCCGGGACCCGAAGGCGCCTAAGGGCAGCTTCACCCCGCACCTGGGCATCGACGTGCCGGCGGCGCGCGGCCGGGCCGACTCCGGGGACCTGGAGATCGACCTCATGGAGCTGTTCACCGACGCCGCGTCGGTGGCCGGCGACCTCAGTGTGGGCATCGCGCTGTTCATCGACGAGATGCAGGACGTGCCTGCGCCCGATGTGTCCGCGCTGTGCGCCGCCACCCACGAGCTGTCCCAGACCGGCGGCCCGCTGATCGTGGTCGGGGCAGGCCTGCCACACCTTCCTGCCGTCCTCTCTGCGAGCAAGAGCTATTCAGAACGGCTGTTCCGGTACGTGTCCATAGACCGGCTGGACCGCGCCGCCGCCGACCAGGCGCTGCTCGCGCCCGCGCAGCGTGAGGGTGCCGATTTCGAGCGGGATGCGCTGGACGCGCTGTACGAGGCGGCGGACGGATACCCCTACTTCGTGCAGGCGTACGGCAAGGTCACCTGGGACGTGGCCACGGCCAGCCCGGTCACTGCGCAGGACGTCGCGGTGGCCAGCCCGCAGGCCGAGGGTGAGCTGGCGGTGGGCTTCTTCGGCAGCCGGTATGAGCGCGCCACCCCAGCGGAACGCAAATACATGCGCATGATGGCGCAGCTCGGCGACGACCCGGTGGCGACCGCCCAGGTGGCTGAAGAACTGGGCGTCAAGCCGTCCAGCGTGTCCCCGGCCCGGGACGGGCTGATCAAGAAGGGACTGATCTACAGCTCCGAACGCGGCCTGATCGCGTTCACCGTGCCGCACTTCGGCCGGTTCCTGCGCGCCCAGCCCGCGTGAGCCTGAACCCTTCTGCCCGAATATCGAGCTTTCTACGACGGTGGCTAGACGCGCCTAGATAACTGCATAGCCTCGTGACGGCTCTGGTTCTGCGCGGGCACAGAGGCGGCTGGCGCCCCGTGGGGCCAGTCGGTGGTCAGGAGCAGGACGGCCGCCTGGACCATCGGGCGGCGGCGCTTGACCTGGACCGCGAACACCACTTCGGCGTTCTTCCCGTCCTGGCGGCACGGGAAGACCACGTACCGCCAGCACAGCTCGCGCCACATGTCGACGGGCATCTCGGTGGTGATCGCCCTGGCGTGCTTCCGCCACTGGCGGCTGCGGCGCAGCGTCGCGAGGGTGCGGTCGGCGGGCAGCCGGCGCAGTTCGCACGCGTCCGTGTAGCCCAGCCGGACCAGCGCGCCGCTGACCTCGGGTGACAAGGCGGCGATCACGGCCAGCTCGGTGCCGGCGATTCCGAGGAACAGCAGGGCCCCATGGCCCCGGGGCGGCAGATACAGGGCCGGGCTCTGGATGGAGATCAGCGCGCTGGCGGTGAGCAGCGCCGCCCGTGCTATCGACCGGCAGCCGGCCGGCCGGGTGCTGAAGTCGCCGAAGCAGCCGCAGCCCAGGTCGGGGCGCCGTTCCCGCAGCTCGACGAGGGCGGCCGCCGCCACCAGGAAGAATGCGGCGGCGGCGATCCGTGCCCCGGTCGCGGCGCGGGGCGCCCAGAGCGCCGTCCCGGCGCGGGTCCCCACCGGCAACTCGGTGACCAGCAGCGCGAGCCCCAGGGACATCTCGAACGCGCACATCACCATGGCCAGCGGGCGGCGCAGCCGGAGCGGGAACAGCTGGGTGGGGCCCAGGCCCGCGTCCAGTGCCGCCCCGGGGGGGCGAACCCCCGGACCCCCCGCGATCGCTGGCTCGGAGGGAACACGCCTTCGGCGCGCCCCGCCTCGCTCTGCTGGCCCGGGAGGGGCGACCCCCCGGAACCCCCCGCCTCGCCAGCCGATACTGCGCAGTACCCGGCTGAGCTTGGCCAGGCAGGCGCCGATCAGGATGCCCGCGATGATGGGCGGCTGGACGTCCTGCAGGTCAGCCAGGAGGGTGGCGGGGAGACCCGAGCCTGTCATCGCCGTCCCGCCGATGCTGGGCCGGCGGACAGGGACCCGGCCGCTACTGATCCGGGTCCTGGCGATCCTGGCGACAGGGACCCAAGCGCGACCGTGGCGTTGAAGCAACCCCGTTCCAGGTCACCGCCCATGGCCACGAAGCCGGCCATGGGCAGGTCGGCGATCCGTCCCCGGGGTGAAGTACCGCAGGTCACGCACCGGTCGCAGAAGATCTGCGCGGTCGGGGCACATCCGGTTACCGGCAGCGCCCGCGCCGTGCCGGTGCACTCGTTGCGGACTCTCAGCAGGCTCCCGACCGACAGGTACGGCAGCCGCGGGCAGCCGGGACCGGCCAGCGGCTGTTCCTGGCAGGCGGTCTCCGGGTCGAGGGCCGGGTACCGGACGCCTTCCTCATCCGCGGGACCGGCGTGCTCGTGCCAGATGGCCGACCCCGCAATCCGGCCCGGCGAGTGGCCGCGGGCCGGCGCGCGGGCGGGCGCCTCACCGGCCCGGTACGTCGGCTGGGAAGTCGCGGGAACCAGGGCCTCCAGGTATCCGCGCCCGCGCAGCCCGATGAAGTCCACCAGGTAGCCGGGCTCTAGCCGGGGGAAGCGGACCTGGAGCCGGCCCATGACGTGCGGCGGGATCAGCACAGCCTGGCGCCCGGTGGTCCGGCCCTCGTCGATGAGCATGCTCTCCCTGTCCCGCTCGATGAGCACCCCGGTCACCCGGCCGGCGTTGGCCCAGATCCGGTCGGCGAGGCTGCGCTGTCCCGGGACCATCCGGACCACGACGGTGTCCCCGCTCTCCAGAGCGGTCGGATCGACCTGGCGGCCTTTCCATACGCTGGCGCCGGGCGGGAGGGCGATCCGCCGCTCACCGTCGGGGCTGTAGAGGGTGATGATCTGCGGGCTGGCGTCGAGGACGGTCCCGGTCAGCACGCCCGGGTGACCGGCCGGCCCGGCGGGCTGCGAGCTGCCACCGCCCGTGTCCGCGCCGGCCGCCCCCGCGCCGCCGGCCGCCCCCGCGCCGCCGGCCGCCCCCGCGCCGGCCGCCCCCGTCACGGGCACTGCGGCCGCGTCCGCCGCCCCCGCCACCGGCACTGCGCCCGCGCCGGCCTGCCCGGAGGGTTCCGCGGCCGGCGGATGGACCGCCGACTTGAGCAGATGCCTGCGGGCCAGACGCCCGGCCGCGGTTAGGCCTGCGCAACGGACACAGCACGCTAAGTCACCACGTTGGACAACCATCGCCCCTCCCTCAGGCAAACATCCCAGGTCATGACGATGGGGGCGGTAGAGACGCCCGTCAAGCGATTCCGGCACGTTGCCCGTGAAGCGCCGCCTCGCCGGCACACGGCTGAACCGTGGGGACAGCGTGCTAGCTGGGTACGGTTGGGGTGTGAGCGTCGGGGGCGATCACGTCGTGGCCGGTGCGCGGGGGAACGGGGCCACACCGCGCAGCAGGCACGCCGGGACTCAGGGTCAAGGCGATACCGCGCCAAGAGTTGCCGCGGGCGCGCAGGTCAAACGCGCCGTCGCGGTGCACAATCCTCAGCAAGGTCCGCAGCAAGGTCCGCAGCGGGAGCCCCCGGCCGCCGGCGACCCGGCGTTCCACGAGTACGTCACATCCCGGAGTGGGTCGCTGCTGCGCATGGCCTACCTGCTCACCCGCAACCGGGCCGATGCCGAGGATCTCGTCCAGGCCGCGCTGGCCAAGACCTTCCAGGCCTGGGACCGGATCGAGGACCGCGGCGCGGTGGACGGCTACGTGCGCCGGGCCATGGTGAACACGCACATCTCCTGGTGGCGCCGGCGCCGGGTCGAGGAATACCCGACGGACGAGATCCCCGACCAGCCAGTCATCGACCACGCCGGCGAGAGCGAGGTGCAGGACGCGCTGCGCCGGGCGATCGAGCGGCTGCCGCAGCGGATGCGCGCCGCCGTGGTGCTGCGCTACTACGAGGACATGAGCGAGGCGGAGATCGCGAACGTCCTCGGGGTCAGTCTCGGCACGGTCAAGAGCACGGTGTCCCGGGCAGTGGCCAAGCTGCGCATCGACGCCGACCTGCTCGAAGGCTGACGAATCCCGCGTCGGAGGGTGACGTTTCGCCGCAAGGCATGACACGATCCGACGAGAACGACGCGGGATCGGCGCGGTGCGCGCCGGGGGGGTGAATCAAGGAGGTGGCCGGTGCTCAGCACGATGATGGACGTGCCCCTGACCGTGACCGGGCTGATGCGTCACGGCACCACGGTCTACGGCGATAGTGAAGTCGTCACGTGCACGACGGACGGCGTCCGCCGCCAGTCCTATGCCCAGACCGGTGCCCGGGTGGCGCAGCTAGCCGGCGCCCTGCGCAAACTCGGGGTGGATGGGGACCAGCGGGTCGCCACCCTGCTCTGGAACAACTCCGAGCACCTGGAGGCCTACCTGGCTGTCCCCTCCATGGGCGCGGTGCTGCATACGCTGAACCTCCGGCTGGACGCGAAGCAACTCAGCTATATCGCCAACCACGCCGGCGATCACGTGATCATCACCGAGCCCACCCTGGTGCCGCTGCTGGCCGCGATCCTGCCCAGCCTGGAAACGGTCCGGCACATCGTGCTGGCCGGGCCGGTCTCGGGCGGGGGGGCTGGCGACGCCGGGGCGCTGGCCGGGCCCGGCCACGAGGTGCACTACTACGAGGACCTGCTGGCCGCCGAGCCCACCACGTTCAGCTGGCCTGACCTGGATGAGCGGACCGCCGCGGCCATGTGCTACACGAGCGGCACCACCGGCATGCCCAAGGGTGTCGTCTACAGCCACCGCTCTACCTACCTGCACGCGATGGGTGCCTGCCTGGGCAACTCGTTCGCCGTCAACGACACCGACCGGGTCCTGCCGGTCGTGCCCATGTTCCACGCCAACGCCTGGGGCCTGGCCTACGCGGCGCTGCTGGCCGGGGCGGACCTCATCATGCCGGACCGGTTCCTGCAGCCCGAGCCGCTGGTGCGGCTGATCGAGGCGGAGCGGCCGACGATCGCCGGAGCGGTGCCGACCATCTGGAACGGGCTGCTTCAGCACGTCCGGGCCTACGGTGGCGACGTGTCGTCGCTGCGCCTGGTCCCGTGCGGTGGCTCCGCGGTTCCGCATGCGCTGATGGAGGCCTTCCAGGAGGAACTCGGCGTGGAGATCCTGCAGGCCTGGGGGATGACGGAGACCTCGCCGCTGGGCACTGTGGCCCGGCCGCCCCGCGGGGTGAGCGAGGAGGAGGCCTGGCACTACCGGGACACCCAGGGCCGCCTGTTCTGCGCGGTCGAAGGGCGACTGGTCGGCGACAGCGGAGCGGTGCTCCCGAACGACGGCGTCACGGTCGGTGAGGTCCAGGTCCGCGGCCCCTGGATCACGGGGTCGTACTACAAGGACGACGATCCGGGGAAGTTCGACCATGGCTGGCTGCGCACCGGCGACGTCGGGAGCATCGACCGGCTCGGGTACGTGACGCTTACCGACCGGGCCAAAGACGTGATCAAGTCCGGCGGCGAGTGGATCTCGTCCATGGAGCTGGAGAACCTCCTGATGGGCCACCCCGAGGTGGCGGAAGCCGCCGTCATCGGGGTCCCCGACGAGAAATGGGGTGAGCGCCCGCTCGCCGCCGTGGTGATCAGGGAAGGCGCCACGATCACCCCGAAGGAGCTCAAGGAGTACCTGGCTGAGCGGATACCGCGCTGGCAGCTCCCCGAGCGCTGGTCGTTCATCGCGGAGGTACCGAAGACCAGCGTCGGGAAGTTCGCCAAGACCCGCATCCGGGAGGCGTACGCGGCCGGCGACTACGAGGTGACCGAGGTGCACTAACGGGTCCAGGCGGTGCCCTGGGTGCCTGGCGGCCGGGAACCCGGCCGGACCTGAGCCCGGCTGTTTCGGCAGCAGTGCGCCAACTGCTTTGGCGCGTCCGGCGGCATCCCGGTACGCTGATGCGGACCGCTTGGTCGTCGGGAGGCTTCGCCTAGTCCGGTCTATGGCGCCGCACTGCTAATGCGGTTTGGGTTTACCGCCCATCCGGGGTTCAAATCCCCGAGCCTCCGCTCGCTGAACAGCAGCCCTCCGGTGGATCTTCTACCGGAGGGCTGCTGCTTTCGGTTTCGGGACCCTTGCGCGCACATCAGCGCCTGACCGCAGCCGTTCACCGCACCTCGCGCGCCCTCGCCCGGCGGCGGCTGCTCGGGCTGGATGGCACCTCGGCGCTTGTGCGTGAAGGTCTGCGCCTGGTTCACAAGCGGGCTCGTGAGCTGGCCATGGCTAAGGAGTACGACAGGTTCTACGGTGGCGAGCCAGCCCCCGTGCCGGAAGGTGTGGCTGCGATTTGGAACGAGTAGCCGGTGGACCCCATGAGGGGAGAGGTCTGGGACGCCCAGTTTCCCGACGCATGTGCGCTTGGATCACGAAGCCGGACTCTCCGGCCACGACGTGAGGCACGTGAACGTGACTGATCTGCACACGCTCCCCAAGGGGAAGCTGCGAAAACAGCGGGGGAGGCTCAGCCTTGCTGAGCTGGGCAAGGTCGAGGGCGCCATCCGGGCCTACCTAGGCTTGTAGGTCGATCGTATTCCCATATTGGAATACGATCTCGTCATGGCCAGGCTGATCTACATGTCCATCATGTCGCTCGACGGCTCGCGGCCTGCGCCATCCGGGCGGGCCTGGTCGACGACTACCACCTGGTCATCTCGCCGA
>Ga0187887_10002084_pt1 | contig 16380 bp, 9 predicted proteins | sample June2016WEW_7_10_FD_132977 | JGI IMG/M metagenome (GOLD analysis project Ga0187887, IMG submission 132977) | Peatland microbial communities from SPRUCE experiment site at the Marcell Experimental Forest, Minnesota, USA - June2016WEW_7_10 | ecosystem: Environmental > Terrestrial > Soil > Wetlands...
GTGTATCCGACGCTGGGCAACCATGAGTTCAGCGGCAAGGGCACGGACGATCCGTTGCAGGACTGGTGGTCGACGTTTCCGGAGCTGAAGAACCGGCGGTGGTACTCGGTGGCGCTGGGCAGCCGCGTTTATCTGACGTGCATCGACAGCGATGCCGATCTGACGCCGGGCACGCCGCAGCGGACGTGGCTCGAGGATCAGATTGGGCATCTGCCGCCGAAGGTCGAGTTTGTGATTCTGGCAATGCATCATCCTCCGGTTGCGGATATTCAGACGAAGGAGCATGTCGACCACAATCCGCGGCCCAATGAGATTGCGCTGCGGGATTATCTATCGCAGGTTGCGCCGAAGTCGCATGCGAAGTTCATCGTTGCGTCAGGGCACATCCATAACTACGAGAGAGCCGAAGTGGACGGCGTGACGTATCTGGTTTCGGGCGGCGGCGGCGCGCATCCTTATGAAGTGGAGCGGACGGCGCAGGACCAATACCAGGCGACCGATTTCCCCAATTTCCATTACATTTTGTTTCACCTCGACGGCAAGCAGCTCAAGGCGACGATGTACAGGCTCGGATTGCCGATTGCCACGCCCCCTGAGTGGCAGGCGCGAGACTCGTTCGTGGTTCCGGCAAAATAAGGCATGCAGCGGCAGCGCTGGTTTGAGATTCACGATCAACCATGGTTTCCGGCGTTCCTTCGCGACCTGACAACAGAGGCGCTGGAAGCGGTGTGGGTCGCCAATCGGACCTACCATCCCATTGCCGAGCGATTGCGCGAAGCGGTGCGCCGTTCGGGCGCGCATCGGATCATCGATCTGTGCTCGGGTGGTGGCGGACCGTGGGCTGGACTGTATGACGAAGTGGCCGACGGTGGCGCGGTGACGCTGTGCATGACAGATTTCTATCCGAATGCCCGCACACTGTGCCGGACTGCTGGCGGCGCGGTGACAGCGTGGACGAAACCCGTGGATGCACGGCATGTGCCGGCAGAGCTGCGCGGGTTTCGGACGATTTTCTCCTCCTTTCATCACTTCGATCCTGAGGCGGCGCGAGCGATGCTGGCCGATGCGTTCGAGCAGCGGCAAGGGATCGGCATCTTCGAAGGCGCGAGGCGCAGCGGCTGGACGATGCTGGCGGTGACGGCCGTTCCCTTCCTGGGATTTCGGGAAGCGGTTCGGGCGCGACCCGTGCGCTGGGATCGCATCCTGTGGAGCTGCGTGCTCCCGGTGGTTCCGGCGGTGCTGTGGGTTGACGGGTTGCTGTCGTGTTTGCGGAGCTACTCGCTCGAGGATTTACGAGAGCTGACTGAGGGATTGTCGGCTCCGGATTACGAGTGGCAGATCGGCGACGAGCAAAGCGGGCGTGTGCCGATTCGGTATTTGATTGGGACGCCGAAAGGCAGCCAGTAGCTTGTAGCCAGCAGCCAGCAGCCAGCAGCCAGCAGCCTGTAGCCAGTAGCGACCGGTTCAGAGCTCAGGGAACAGAAAAAGCGATCAGCGATCAGCGTTCAGGAGAAGCCTACCCCCTACCCCCGTACGTTTTTGTTAAGTATGTGAAACCAAGTGAGTTCATCCTTTCTCTTTGAGGCCCTGTGGGTGCAAGTAATAGAAAACAAGTTAGCTGTTAGAGGCCCTCGGTGTAAGTGTGTGAAAACGCAGACAAAGCGATCAGCGATCAGCGTTCAGGAAAACCGACGCCCTCTCCCCTTATCGTTTTGTTAAGTGTTTGATAACAGGTGAGTTCATCCTTTCTCTTTGAGGCCCTCTGGGCGGAAGTAATAGAACACAAGTTAGTTAACATAGGCCCCCAGAGAACAGGGCACGGGGCTCAGGGCTCAGGGGCACAAGGGCACGGGCACGACGGCAGTGATTCGGGGGCTCGGAATCGACTGGTGCATGGTCGAGTCCAAAGCAGAAAAGCCGCCCGAAGGCGGCTTTTTCTTTTCTTACTCTATAAGTTCAGAATATCAGGTTGAGAGGGTAAAGCGGCCAAAATTCTTTCGGTGATAAGTGGTGTGCAATCACCAGAAGTTACTTTGGGGAAGTGGTGGAAACTTGACAAGAAAAGCCTGGTACAGGGTTCGGCGTTCAGCGTTCGGTTTCCGGAGCGCTTTCGGCTCGGGTGCGTGCGTCGATTAAGTCCGCGGGTCGGGAGAGCGAATCGACGCGGGGCCTGCGCGGCCAGAACTGCTGCTTCACCCACAGCCGGCGCAATCGCCGCGCTGCACGTACCGCCATCCCCATCCATCCCCGCAGCAGGCGCCAAAAGGCCCAGGCAAACAGGCTCATTTTCATCAACATGCCGCAGTCCAAAAAGGGGCCCTCCTGGAAGCCCTGTCAGATCAGGTACTTGCCGGAGTCCCATAGTGGAGAGGGGAGAAGGGGTAGGGAAATCAAAAGTAATGGTTCACCGCGCGCCGGCTACCGGCTTACGGGCTACAGGCTGCCGGCTGCTCCTGGCGGCAAAGGCTGACGATGCAAAACAGCAGCATCTGTGCTGTCACCGCTCCACAGAAATCCAGCGCGACATCGCGTGCCGAGCTCGTTCGCCCGGGGAGAAAACTCTGGTGCCACTCGTCCCAGCTCGCCAGCAGCAGGGTGCACAGCAGCGCCAGACTGGCTGCATACCAGAATCGCACCCGCATCTCTGGCCAGCGGTGCTCCAGGGTCACTCGCCAGGAGTCGAAAAACCCGAGGCTGACCAAGCCGTAGCCGGCAAAGTGGCCTGTTTTCCGGATGTAGTGGTGAATGACCGCCCAGTGCGCCGGGCTGATGGGTCCAAACAGCTTGATCCACAGGGGCAGCAGCCAGCGGCTGGTGTTTTCCGCCGACATCATTGCGGTCGATTCCGCGACGATGATGCCGATCCCGATCAACGCCGGAATCCAGTGCAGGAGCAGTCGTGAACGAGGATTTTGCACGCTTCTTCAAGAATACAGAACCTGGAATTCGGTCCACATGGCCCAATTCTGGTCCCGCATGGCTCAAAAGTGATACAACAAACCGTGATCCAGCGTGTTGACCCCTCAAACATGGCAAGCCAGGAAAAAGTCCTCATTGTGGAAGACGAGCCGCATGCCCTTTCCGGCCTTGCCGAGCTGGTATCCGGATGGGGATATCGCACTGAAACCGCTCGTGATGGCATCGAAGCCCTTGAAAAAGTAAGCTCCTGGCAGCCTGGCATCGTCGTTTCCGACCTCAAGATGCCGCGCATGGATGGCCTGCAACTCCTTGCCCGTCTGGGAGAAACCAGCGAAAAAATTGCCGTCGTCATGCTCACCGCGCAGGGCTCCATCGATTCGGCGGTCGAAGCCATGAAAAATGGCGCCTACGACTTCATCCAGAAGCCCGTCGATTCGACTCGCCTGCGCACCATCCTCGCCAACGCCTCACGGCAGCGCGACACCGAGCGTGAACTCGAAGTCACCCGCCGCAAACTGCGCGAAACCGGCGTGCTCGGCTCCCTGGTCGGGGCATCGAAGAAGATGCAGGAAGTCTTCACCCTCATCGAGCGCGTCGCCACCAGCAACGTTTCGGTGCTCATCACCGGCGAAAGCGGCACCGGCAAGGAACTCGTCGCTCGCACCCTGCACGATCTGAGCCCGCGTCGCAACAAGCCCTTCGTCGCCGTCAACTGCGCGGCCATTCCAGAGACGCTCATCGAGAGCGAGATCTTCGGCCATGAAAAGGGAGCGTTCACCGGCGCCATCGAGCGCCGTGCCGGCTGCTTCGAGCTGGCTGAGGACGGAACCCTGCTGCTCGACGAGATCGGCGAAATGCCCGTTGCTACCCAGGCCAAGCTGCTGCGGGTTCTGGAGGATCACAAGCTGCGGCGGCTCGGCAGCAAGGTCGAATCTCCGATCGATGTCCGCGTTCTTGCCGCCACCAACAAGAATCCCGAAGAGGCCGTCGACGACGGCCATCTGCGTGGTGACCTGTACTATCGCCTCAACGTTTTCAATATCCACATGCCGCCGCTGCGGGAGCACAAAGAAGACATTCCCGCGCTTGCCGACGCCCTGATCACCGACATGAACCAGAAGCACCAGCGCCGCGTCACCGGGATCGACAGCGAGATGCTCGCGCGCCTTGTCGCCCACGACTGGCCCGGCAACGTGCGCGAACTGCGCAACACTATTGAGCGCGCCATCGTTCTCTGCACCGAAGGCCAGCTCCAGTCACGCAACCTTCCTCCAGGGTTTGGAACTCGGCCGGTGCGCGCCGTGAACGAATTGCCTCCGAACGCGATTCAGCTCGAAGTGGGCGCCACCGTCGACGATGCCGAGCGGATGCTGATCTTCAAAACGCTCGAATCCACGCACAACAACAAGACCCGCGCGGCCGAAATCCTCGGCATCAGCCTGAAAACTCTGCACAACAAGCTGCGCGAGTACGGAAGCTCCGCATCCGCTGGCGGCGGTCTGGAAGAATAAATGTGGCATGGGAGGGGCAATGCCGGTATGCTCCCATTAACTGATCCCTAAACGTTGAGCGCAGCCCCCGAACATGCGGCTCAAGACCAAACTCGTCCTCGCCATTACCGGCCTGGTGTTTTCGGTTGTGGTGGTTTTTTCCTGGATCTGGCTGAGCCAGTTGCTCCAGCAGAACATCGAGGAGTCCTGGAACGCCACCGACTACCTCGCCCACAACGTGCTCTTTCAGATGCGCCAGACGCTGGATACGGGCCTGCGTACGCGTCAGTTTGACCCGAACGACCCGGCTTCTGTGCGCGCGGCCGTAGCCGATTCGCTGCGCCTCGACCGAGGCCTGAACTCCCAGCTGACCGCCATCGTCAACTACTCGCCGACCATCCTCGACGTGGCGATCGTCGACCGTCAGAACCGCGCTATTATTGCCGTCCCTGATTCCTCGCTCGACGACCAGGTGCTTCCGAACCGTCCCGATTATTCCGTGCTGCGCCGACAGTCTCTGATCCGGACCTTCCGCATCGTCTTCGGGCCGCCTCAGGTCTACAACGTCTCGCTCGGCCTCGACCGCAACGACCAGCCGTTCCTGACCATCCGCATCGGCATTCGCACGACCTTTCTCGGCCACGCCTTTCGACCATGGTTGATCGAGTCCTTCAGCTTCATGGGACTGGCGATGATCATTTCCCTGATCGTGGCCGCCTTCGTGGCCAACCTCGCTCTGCAGCCGATCGAGCAGATCAGCCAACGCCTGGACATTCTGGCCGCGCAGGAGGCGCTCGCCGACACTCCCACTTCCCGGGAACTGCGCCGCGTCGTGGAACCCGAGCTGATCGGACCCCAGCTTCCGGCTCCCGAACGGGAATCGAGGCGCGGCGGCGACGACGCGGTCGCTCAGGTTTCCGGCAAGATCGAGCGCCTCGGCCAGCGCATCCGCAACGTTGAAGAGGTATTCTCCGCTCTCCGCGAGAATCTCGATCAAATCCTTTCAAACCTGCAGGACGGCATCATGCTTTTCACCCGCGATGCTCGCGCCGTCCTGGTTTCCAGCGCGGTTGAGCGCTTCCTCAACATCGGCCGGGAGCACATCTTTGGGGCGGAAGTCCGCGAGATTTTCGACCGCAATACTCGGCTCGGCCGCATCGTTCGCGACGCCTTTGAGGGCGGCATGTCCATTGTCCAGGAAGAAGTGACCACAGAAACGGGCCGCCACGTTGAAGTTTCCCTCGATTTCATTCACGACTCCCAGTCCCGCGATCGGAATTCTCTGGGCGCGCTGCTGACCCTGCACGATCTGGAATCTGTCCGCGAGATTGAGACCGAGCTCGAGGTTTCGCGCCGTATGGCCTCGATCGGCCGCCTCACGGCCGGAGTCGGCCACGAGGTCAAGAATCCTATCAACGCCATCGTTGTCCATCTGGAGCTGCTCCGGAACAAGGTCCACGCCGGCGGCGACGCGTTGCGGCATCTCGACATCATCCAGAGCGAAATTCGCCGCCTCGATCGCGTCGTGCAGACGCTGGTCGACTTTTCCCGTCCAGTGGAGCTCCAGCTCAAGGATCAGGATCTGCGGGCGGTCGTCGCCAGCGTGCTGGGGCTGGCGTCCGCCGAACTGCAGACGCGCGGCATTACCGTCGAGAGCCAGTCGCCGACGGGGCCCGTCCTGTGCCGGGTCGACGCCGACCTGCTGGAACAGGCTCTCCTCAACGTGGTGCTTAACGGGGCACAGGCCATGGCCACGGGCGGGCTGCTGGAGGTTCGGCTGGCCGAAGACACTCGCTGGGCCTATATCCGAGTGCGCGATCACGGGGAGGGCATACCGGATGAGATCAGGCCACGGATCTTCGACCTCTACTTCACGACCCGGAAGGAGGGAAGCGGGATTGGGCTGGCCATGGCCTACCGGATTGTGCAGATGCACCATGGCCAGATTGACGTAGAATCGAAGACGGGGAGCGGAACAACATTTGTACTGCGGCTCCCGTTGATTTCTGCCGGTTCGGGACAGCGCGTAGTTTCGGAGTCTACGGGACACGCGATTCCCAGCGAGCTTGCTCGCCAGGGTGGTGAGACCCAGCCAGAAAGGTCCGGACCATGAGCTCCGGAAAGAGCATTGCCGCGCTTGCCCTGTTGCTGGCGCTGCTGACGGGATGCGGCCCCAAACAGCCGATGACCGCTGTGTCTCCGGCGGCTGAGGCGCCGCCGCTGCCTCCCGAGCAGATGGTTGCTCTTCTTTCGCTCATGCCGCCGCCCATGCCGGTGATCAAACGACCCCTGGTCAAGCTGGACACCACCGCGCCGCCCGAAACGAAGGTCGAAACAGCGAGCTCGCAGCCGCGCCGGCCAGCGAAGCACCACCCCAGGTCCACTGGGGCCCAGGAGGCCGGGGACGCTGCGAAGGTGGCGCAAAGCGCGCCCCCGGCTTCGTCGCAGAACGCGCCGTCACCGGATGTTCAGCCATCCGAGATGTCTAAAATCGGGCAGCTTACGAGCGCCAACGACAACTCCAGCACTGCGGACCGACAGCAGATTTCCAGCCAGATCGATGCCACGGAAAATGGGGTGAACGCGATTAAGCGCCCGCTCAGCTCCGACGAGCAGAAGACGGTTGCCCTGATCCACACGCACATCACCCGCGCCCGCGATGCTCTCAAGGCCGATGACCTCGACGGCGCGCGCAATCTGGAAACCAAGGCGCGCCAGATGCTGGAGGAGTTGACGAAGCCATAGCCTGGTTCGCGGACGGGAAGGCCTCTGTTGCACCGGCCCCGCGCCGCTCTATTTCTCGCCCCATTTGAGCTTCGAGCGCAGCACATCGAAGAACCCGTTCTTCCCGAGCCGGATCAATTTCACGGAAAGATCGGAACGACGGCAGCGTAGTTCGTCGCCCAGGCGCAGCTGAACAGCCTCCTGGCCATCCACAGTGAGAAAAGTCTGGTCGGGCACGCCCTCGATGCGCACCAGAATGCGGGATGTGCCGGGCAATACCATCGGGCGCAGGGTGAGCTGGTGAGGACAGATCGGCGTCACCACCAGGACGTCGACTCCGGGCGTCAGTACCGGTCCACCGGCCGCGAGGGAATACGCCGTCGATCCGGTGGGTGTGGCGACGATCACGCCGTCCGCGCGGAAAACTGCGGCAACCTGGTCATCCACCTCAACGGCAAAATGTCCCATGCGCGCGATGGCGCCCTTGGCCACCACCACATCGTTGAGGGCGTCATGCTCGCAATTCAACTTTCCGTCACGCCAAAGTTCGCTGTGCACCATCGCCCTCGACTCGACGCAGCACCCGCCCTTATTCCACGCTTCGAGGTGCGTGTAAATGTCGGCCAGACGTACTTCAGTAAGAAATCCGAGGGCTCCCAGATTGACGCTCAGGATCGGGACCCCGCTGTGCGCGAACACCCGCGCCGCCGCCAGCAGCGTTCCATCGCCTCCCAGCACGATTACCAGGTCCGGACTCAGCGAGGACAAATCGGGGCGCGCATACACTTTCTCATCCATGACGTAGTTCGCGCTCACCGGATCCAGCAGGGGCTCATGCCCATGCGACTTCAGCCACAACACCAGTTCCGGCAGCAGGACGCGGAGTTCTTCCTTCTGCGGCTTCGAGATGATGGCGATGCGCGACATGGGTCTTAGTGTACCGCCCCGTGCAAGCGACCCGGCTTGCATGCTAGTCGCGCTCAAAAGGAAAGGGCCAGGCTGGCTGGCCGCAATCCCGGAAGGTTCAGCTGTACTAAGTCGTCGGCCGGCTCTTCACGGCGAGGAACTGCGCGGGAACTGTGACGCCTTTTCCATTCGTGAGGTTCGGATTGATCGTCTGCGTATCCGTCAATGTGGTGGTGTTCACCATATGGACGAGGTTATCCCCGCTCGTGCTGGTGAAGAAGATCGAGCCATCGGGACTGAAGATGCCCGCAAACGGAGCCAGCGCGCCCGAGGAAAGCTGCAGGGTGCCGACCGCGCCGAGTGCGCCTGCCGTGGACGAAGGCCTGTAATACGGCAGCAGCCCGGCCGCCGTGCCCGCGTTATACGTGACGAAGGCCACGCTCGAATCAGGGGACGAAACCACCTCGTCGACTTCTGAAGGCGACACGGGCAGCGTCCCCTGCGCGAACGACGTGGTCAGCGTCAGCGGGGTTCCTCCGCCATACGCCGGGCAGGCCCCGATGGGTACGCCGGTCGCTCCCGACGGCGTATTTCCCTGGAAGAGCCAGATATCCGAGAACGTGGTTCCGTCCGTCCCGAGAATATGGTTGCCATCCGGGGTTGCCGTCAGCTGCGTCGTCGTCGCATTCACATCGGCTGCCGGCGGATAATACGGCGGGTTGGCACTGCTGTTCGGACAGAAGCTCCTGGCGGCGGTCGAGGTTCCGCTGAGGAAGGCCGCTACGCTGGGAACTGTGATGGTCAGCGACGGTCCGCAGAAGGGATCCCACGACGGATTGTAGGCCGGCACCTCGGCTGAACCCGCCGCTTCCAGAGGACAGCTGTAGGCAGGCTGGTTGTTGAGCGGGTAGCTGGACCAGCCGGAGCTGCTGTTGTTCACGAAGAGCGTGTTCTGACCGGTGACGGGATCCTGCCCGCTGATGTAGACGGTCGTGCCATCCGGCGAAAATTGCGCGCGACTGGCAACCCCTCCGATGCTTGTGTACGAGCTGGCCGAGGTGCTGTAGAGATAAATGACTTGCCGAAGCTGATCGTTGATCACCACCGTCGATCCGGACGGTGACACCGCGAGCACCACGCCCGGCACCGAGGTGACTTCCTTCGAAAGCGAGTTGCCGAGCGTGTTGTAGATCATCAGTTCGTAGTAGCTGCCGAAATACAGGGTCGTGCCGCCCTGGTTCATGACCATCGAGTTGGGCGTGTAGGGCAGTCGTACCGGCGCAGCCGCTCCGCCAGTCGTCAAATCGACCTCAGAGAAATAAGGCGACTGCGACGAGGCCATCCAGATCTGGTTGCTGCTGGGCCCCGGTGAGTTGACGGTGACGATGTTGCCGGTGACCGGCATCCCATTGCCCAGGGTTCCAATGAGATTCACAGGCGCGGGATTGCAGCTCGGGGGCTGGCAAATCGCGCTCACTGTGGCATGACTGGGGAAGCTTGCGGTGATCAGGCCCGTACTGCTGACGCTGAGGTTTTGCGGCTCGGTGGAGGCGTAGCTCAGGCTGAGGCCGTTGATGGTCGCGCCATTCGTGTCGGTCACCTGCGACACCACCGTCTGCGGCGAACTCGGCGTGACCGTCGCCGACGTGGAGCCATTGATGTTCAGCTTGATGGTGGTTGGCGGGCAGGTGGAGAAGTAGCCGGCGGCTGACGTCACCTCCGACGTGTTGGCATTGATAATGGTCGAGCCGGGTAGATTCGCGGTCGCCGTGCCGTTTGGATTGGGCGTGGGGTTCGTGGTGGTTCCGGTCACCGGATTCGTGCTGGTCGGGTTCGTCGTGTTGTTGATGGTAACGACGCTCGATGTAACCGGGTTATAGGTGATAGTTCCCACATTCGCATTGGGGCTGGTGCACGAGATCGTACTGGGACTGCACAGCGTCACTCCTCCCGGTCCGGTCACGGTGGTCTCCGCCAGCAGCGGCAGCGTCGCCCCGGAAGAGTCGGCCAGGGTCTGTCCCTGGGAGACGCACTTAGTCTGGCTGGGAATCGTCATCGATGTGATGGGCGGATGCACATAGATGTTGACGGGATTGCTCGTAACCGCGGCACCGCTGGCGGTAATCTGCACGGTGCCGCAGGTCGTGGGTGTACATCCCGAGAACGAAGACAGGGACGATCCGGGGGGCGGCGTGCAAATCGTGAAGTTGGAGACTCCGCCCGGGCTGTTGCGGTTCCAGGTGCCCGCACAGATGATGCCGGTCGGGGAGATATCGGCGAGCTGCAGGTTGGAGCTGGCATAGGTGTACTTGCTGACGCTGGCCGAACCGCCGTTGCAGTTAAAGGCCTGCGGCGCTCCGATGTTCCCCGTCTGTCCCCACGCCAGCGAAAGTCCCGTTGTCTCCGGCTGCAGCGTTATGTAGACGACCTGGCTGGTCGTAATGCCATAGGCGTTGCCGTTCTTTATGCAGTAATTATTGGGATTGTGGCCACAACCCGCGATGGAAAGACCAACCGGAAGCGAACACAAAAACAGAACCACAAAAGCAAGGAACCGCCGCATGAAACCTCCCCGTCTGAGCAGTCGGGCCGCTCAAACGGTCCAAGCACCTGAAAATTCCGTGTGCGATTCAGAATAACAAAGGACACCCCACACAGGACAGCCGCACGGCGACCGTCCCAGGTGCGCCCAAGGCGTCCGGCATGGTATTGGACGGAACAGGCGCCGATTCGCTAACTGCACCCTGGCTGACCGCTTATCCAGCTAACCGCCGCATCGCGGCCTTAGGGCATGTACTCCTCGAACCAGCCGAGCGCCCGCTCCAGCACGTCCCGCCGATGTTCGGGGTTCACAAACCCGTGGCCCTCGTTGGGATACACCACCAGTTCCGTGGTGTCGCCCAGGTCGCGCAGGGCATGCCAAAACTCGAACGACTGCGGCGCCGGGCACTCGCCATCGCGATCCCCCACCACCGCCAGCACCGGTGTCTTCACGTTCTTGATGTAGTTGATGGCAGACATTTTGGCGTACACCGCCGGATCGTCATATACCGACGCGCCAAAAAACGGAATCATCCACTGGTCGATCGAATTCTCCCCGTAGTAGCTCTGCCAGTTGGCGATACCGGCACCGGCCACAGCCGCCTTGAACCGATGCGTCTGCGTCACCGCGAACATCGTCATGAACCCGCCGTAGCTCCATCCCGTCAGGCCGACACGCGCGTCGTCGACCGGATATTTCTTTTCGACCGTGTCCACCCCGGCGAGAATGTCGCGCAGGTCTCCGTAGCCGAAGTCCTTGCGATTCGCCTGCGTGAACATCTCGCCCTCGCCATAGCTGCCCCGCGGATTCGGCATCAGCACGAAGTAGTCGAGAGCGGAGAAGGGAACCGGGCCATATCCGACACCGGGCCACCTGGGCACCACGGCCGACGAGGGGCCGCCATGCACCTCAACGATGAGCGGATACTTCTTTGCCGGATCGTAATGTGCCGGAAGCAGCAGCCAGCCCTGCACGTGGAAGCCTTCGTTGTCCCACTCCACCGACTCCGCCTTGCCCCACAGCGGCTTGACCTCGTCATTGACATGGGTAATCTTCCGGAGATTCATCAGCTCACCGGCCCACACCTCCGAAGGGCTGTCGAACGAAGACCGGATCAGCGCAATGTTGTTCGTGTTCGACGTGGCCACGCTCATCATCAGCCCGCCCGCTCCTGTTGAACCCGGCAAGGTCAGATTGAAATCCGTCGACTCCTCATGCGTCTCGATGTTGTAGACGAACAGATGCGAAGCCCCGCCCTTGATCTCCGCGACCCCCATCTGCTTGTCATCCAGCCACACAAACCAAGCCGGGCTCCCGCGGCGATCCGGCGTCACATCCTTCGGCTCCCCGCCCGTCGCCGGTATCACGTAGATGTCGCCTCCGGTGGATCCCTGATCGGACATCAGGCCGCCAATGAAGGCGATCTGCTGCCCATCCTGCGACCACCGCGGCACAGCGATCTGCAACCCGTGCAGCGACCCGGCCACGGTCGGCGGATCCAGGATCGGGGTTGGATCCCCATCCACTGGCTGTGTGTACAGCCTGGCCACCCACCAGTTGTTCTCTCCCGGAGGCGGCGCGGCCACAAACGCCAGCTTTTTGGAATCGGGCGACCAGTCAAACTCAAACACGTGCAGCTTCGGAGGCGTAATTTGCCTGAGCTGCCCGCTCGTGGCGTCCACCGCCGCCACCCGCTGCACTTCCAGTCCTTCCACGCCAATGACTCCTGAAGGCAGTTTCTCCGCTGCCAGCGCCCCCGACGGCCTCGTCGCTCCCTCCACATAAAGGAAGCTCAGCCTCATGCCATCCGGCGACCACTGCATCTCCTTGGCGAAGCCGTTCAGCTCCACAAGCTGATGCGGCGCTGCCGAGCCTGCGGGATCAACGACGAAAATAGCCATCTTGTGATTGGCATTGCAGTCGGAAAAGAACGCCAGCTGGTGAGAGTCCGGAGAGAAAACTGCGGTGCTCTCCTGGCCTCGCTCCCCGCCCGCACACGCCGTGATCCGCTTTGCTGCCGATGGATTGTCGAAGGGAGCCAGCGAAATTCCTGAACCGTCGCGCCCGCCCACACTCCACACGATGAACTTGCCATCAGGGGACAGCGCCGTCTCGCGCACCGTCTTCGCCTGGTTTAGCGATTCGATCAACTGCCCGATCCGCGGATCGTGCGCCGGAGCGGCTGGTTGATCGGCTGCCGGGGTTTGTCCAAACCCTGAATTCGCGGCCAGGATTCCGGCAAAGAGAACGAAGGAGAGAGAGACGGAGGCAACTTTCGTCATGGGCGCTTTTATATCAGGTCTTGCAAGGCTGGCGAAACAGAACTGAGCGCGTCCGCCAGTATCATTGCCGATATGGCGACGATCCGGCCGGCAAAATTCGGCGGTCCACACGACGACGCCGATCTCTGCCGGACCCTGATGCGGGAATACGCGCGATTCCTGAACGACTCGGTCGGTGGTGAGCACATCTGCGTCGAAAGCCTCGAAGAAGAACTCGCCGGCCTGCCCGGCGACTATGCCGAACCCGCGGGTGCGGTGCTCCTTGCGTTTGAAGACGACATCTCCGCCGGATGCGTGGCTTTGAAGCCTCTCAAGCTGGCTCAATCCTCTCGTCCCAACGAGCGCGCCTGCGAGATGAAGCGCCTCTGGGTGCGCCCGGCGCGGCAGGGAACCGGCCTCGGCCGCCAGCTCGCCGAGGCAATCATCGAAGTTGGGCGCGAGCGCGGCTACAGTGCGATGTTTCTCGACACCATGCCGCAATCCATGCAGGCCGCCTATCGCCTTTACTGCTCCATGGGCTTCACCCCCGTCGATCGCTACAACCAGAACCCTGTGCTCCTCCAGCAGGATGCTCTCGAAATCGCCTTTCTGCGCAGGGAACTCTGATGGCGAATCCACTGCCCATCCTCAATCCGTCGCGCCATCCGCACGAAGCTTTTCAATCGGCGCGGGAACTGGAAACCCGCCTCCGCTCCCGCGTCCGTGGAGAAGTCCGCTTCGACGAGGCCTCGCGTGCTCTCTACGCCGCCGATGCTTCGAACTACCGCCAGACCCCCATCGGCGTTGTTCTTCCGCGCGACGCCGCCGACGTCGAGGCCACCATCGCCGCTTGCCGCGAACTCGGCGCCGCGGTCCTGCCTCGTGGGGCGGGCACCAGCCTGTCCGGCCAGTGCTGCAATGTCGCTGTCATTCTGGACTTCTCGAAATACATGCGCCGCCTCGTCTCGCTCGATCCGGAAAAGAGGCTTGCGGTAGTCGAGCCAGGCATAGTCCTCGACCGCGTCCGCGAAGCGGCCGAGCAGCATCACCTCACCTTCGCGCCCGATCCCGCCACCCACAACCGCTGCACCATCGGCGGCATGATCGGCAACAACTCCTGCGGAACGCATAGCGTCATGGGCGGCCTGACCGCCAACAACATCCGCTCGCTCGAAATCCTGCTCTACGACGGCACGCGCATGACGGTCGGCGCAACCAGCGATGAGGAATTCTCCGCGATCCTTGCCCGCGGCGGTCGCCCCGCGCAGATTTACGCCGGCATGCGTCGCCTCCGCGATCAATACGCCGACGAGATTCGCCGCCGCTTTCCCAACATCCCCCGCCGCGTCTCCGGCTACAACCTGGACGAGCTGCTGCCTGAGCGCGGCTTCCACGTCGCGCGCGCGCTGGTCGGTGGCGAAGGCACGCTGGTCACCGTCCTCAGCGCCACGCTGGACCTGATGCACAGCCCGCCCTGCCGGCGTCTCGCGGTCCTTGGATTTCCTGATCCGTTTCTCGCCGCCGACGCCGTGCCCGACATCATCCGTCACCGCCCCATCGGCCTCGAAGGCGTCGACCAGATGCTGCTCGATTTCATGCGCCGCAAGAATCTCGCCGTCGACGACATCAAGCTTCTCCCCAACGGCGGCGCCTTCCTCCTCGCAGAATTTGGCGCTGAGACTGACGATGAAGCCGAAGCGCAGGCGCACGATCTGCTCTCCAGCGCCTCGCGGCTCCCCGGCTCGCCCACCGGACGCGTCTACACTCCAGACGAAGCCGCCCGCATCTGGCGCGTTCGCGAATCCGCCCTTGGCGCAACCGTATTCGTTCCCGGCGAACCGCACGGCTGGGAAGGATGGGAAGACGCCGCCGTTGCTCCCGAACGGCTCGGCTCCTACTTGCGCCAGCTTTGGGCGCTGATGAAGGACTACGGCTACCGCAGCCCTATGTACGGTCACTTCGGCCAGGGGTGCGTGCATACCCGGATCAACTTCGATCTCGAAAGCGAGCCCGGCATTCGCAAGTTCCGCGCATTCCTCGATCAGGCAACCGACATTGTCATCGCGCACGGCGGCTCTATCTCCGGTGAACATGGCGACGGCCAGGCGCGGGGAGCGCTTCTGCCGAAAATGTTTGGCCCCGACCTGATGCAGGCTTTCCGCGAATTTAAAACGCTGTGGGATCCCGACAACGGCATGAACCCCGGCAAAATGATCGATCCCACCGGAGCAGCGGTCTATCAACCCGAGGAGGATCTGCGTCTCGGCGCGGGCTATCAGTCGAAGCGTCCGGAAACCTTCTTCCAGTTCCCCGACGATCACGGCTCCTTCGGTGAAGCGACGCTGCGCTGCGTCGGCGTCGGCGCTTGCCGAAAGGAACACGGGGGCACCATGTGCCCCAGTTACATGGCGACGCGCGAGGAGCAGCACTCTACGCGCGGCCGCGCGCACCTGCTCTGGGAGCTGATGGAAGGTAAGGTTCTCGATACGAGTTGGCATAACGACGCCGTCCGCGAAGCGCTCGATCTCTGCCTTTCGTGCAAGGCCTGCAAGAGCGAGTGCCCGGTCAACGTCGACGTGGCGACTTACAAAGCCGAATTTCTGGCGCACTACTACGGCGATCGCCTGCGCAAACCGCAGCACTACGCGTTCGGATTCATGGATCGCCTCGCGCACGCCGTGTCCTTGATCCCAGGCATCACGCCGCGCATTGCGAATCTTCCTCTCGCGATTCCGGGCGCATCCCACGCCATCAAAGCCATCCTCGGCGTCGCGCAGCAGCGCAGGCTCCCGCAATTCGCGCCGCGGAGCTTCCAGCATGAATGGCATAGGCGCTCGTCCGAAGGTTCTGCTGGACGCGCAGTGCTCTGGCCGGACACCTGGAACAACTACTACCACCCGCAATCGCTCCATGCCGCCGCCCAGGTGCTGCAAACCGCCGGCTTTGCCGTTGAAGTCCCGCGCCAACACGTCTGCTGTGGCCGCCCGCTCTACGACTTCGGATTTCTGCAGCAGGCCCGGGCCTATCTGCTGAGAATCCTCGAGAACTTCGCTCCCCAGATCGACGCCGCTGTGCCTTTCGTCTTTCTCGAGCCCAGCTGTGCCAGCGTTTTTCGCGACGAGCTCGTCAACTTCTTCCCCACCGACGAACGCGCCAAGCGCCTTCGCGAACAGACCGTTCTCCTCAGCGAATTCCTGGCTCGCCGGGTCCCGAATTTCCAGCCGCCGCAGCTTCCCGGCCAAAAAATCGTCGTCCACGGTCACTGTCATCACAAATCCCTGATGAGGATGACCGACGAGATCGCGCTCCTGCGCCGGACCGGCGCTGACGTTGAGCTGCTCGATTCCGGCTGCTGCGGTATGGCCGGCCCGTTCGGCTTCGAGAGCGAGAAATTTGCCGTCTCCCAGACGCTTGGCGAACGCGTGCTGCTGCCCGCCGTCCGCGCCGCCGCCCCCGAAACTATCCTCGTCGCCGATGGCTTCAGCTGCCGCGAGCAGATCTGGAGAACACCCGCCGACGTGCTGTCCACTTCGCCGAA
>Ga0187887_10002085_pt1 | contig 16368 bp, 17 predicted proteins | sample June2016WEW_7_10_FD_132977 | JGI IMG/M metagenome (GOLD analysis project Ga0187887, IMG submission 132977) | Peatland microbial communities from SPRUCE experiment site at the Marcell Experimental Forest, Minnesota, USA - June2016WEW_7_10 | ecosystem: Environmental > Terrestrial > Soil >...
GCGTCCGCGAGGATGTTCACGCCGCGCAGAATCGCCTGACGGGAATCTTCACCGTGCAAAATTTGCTTTGCCATTTCTCTCTCCTAAGGTTTCAGGGATCAGGGATCAAGTAATTCCTGCTGACCCACGTTCGAATGCTGTACTTGAAAATCCGCTGGTTGAGAGGCGTTGGGCTAAACGAGAGATCGAGGCATCTGACCCCTGATCCCTGAACCCAGACCCCTGCAGTTACTTCTTCACGATGCCAAGCACTTCTTCTTCGCGCATGATCAAGAACTCTTCGCCGTCGATCTTGATCTCGGTGCCCGAGTATTTGCCGAAGAGAACCTTGTCGCCCGCCTTCACATCGAGGGGGAAGACCTTGCCTTCGTCGTTGGACTTGCCCTTGCCGACGGAAATGACTTCACCTTCCTGAGGCTTTTCCTTGGCGCTGTCGGGGATGATGATTCCACCGCGAACGGTTTCGCCCTCTTCCAGACGGCGAACGAGGATGCGGTCATGGAGCGGAGTGAACGTGGTTGCTGCTGTCGTTGTTGCCATTGCTTCGCTTCTCCTTGGGTCCCCGAGACGGGTTTTTCCCGGCCGCGGGGTGGTTGGTGGTAAAAAAAGGCTCTGCGGAAGCTGCTGAGAGGGGTGCTAACAACTTGAATCCGAAGCGTTTCAGCAATTCTGCAAGCGGTCTGCTAGCAGTCGAAGCTCCCAATTGCTAAAGATAGGCACTCAGACTGCACTTGTCAAGTGCTGGATCGTTAAAATATGAGCATAACGCACTCATCTATATTTATTTCTCTCGCACTCATGCTCCGAGGCCCATGAATTTCGCAGAATCCTCGCTGAATGGGAGACAGGTGTCACGACCTCTGTTTTCACAATAAGGTGCCTCTCGACTTGCCGGGTTAGTTCCCACGTGCGCATTTTTCCTAAATAAAAAAAATAAAAAAAAGGGTATTTCTGTAAAGAAGTGGCCTATTTTCAACAGGATAGAAGGCCACATGCGCCGCAAATTCTAGATTCGCAAGGACTTATTTGCAGATTCTAGACAACAAAGGGGTTAAAGGAGCGATAGCGGTGCGTCCTGATTCTCAAATCTGATTTAGGTTCATTGTGCGCCCAGGAGGGGAAATTCAATGCAAAGGATTCGCGGCTGACCATCACAAAATATCGGGTACCCCATTTCTCGCGTTTGATCGATGGGAGACAGCGAACGGAAAACATGTAAAAACAGTTTTGCTTTGACGTGTTCCCGTCCACAAGCACAACGAGCACAACGAGTGGATCACCATCGCTCGCTGCAACTGTCGAACGAATTACAATGAAAGCCATGTTCCATCGCCCTCAACTTTCTCTAGTTGCCGTCATGGCCGGATTCGGCCTTCTGGCTGTTTCGCTTTTGGCACACGGTCAAGATGCAACCACCAAGCGCGGCCGCAAATACAAGGCTCCGCCCCCAACCGGCCGTATTGAAGTGACCATCACCAAAGACTTCAACGGCAAGCCGATCGAGAATGCTGCAGTCGTGTTTCATCCCATGGCAGGCGATAAAGACGAGGGCAACATGGAACTCAAGACCAATGAGGACGGCAAGGCCGTCATTGATGTCATCCCCATTGGCGATACGGTGCGGCTCCAGGTGATTGCGAAGGGGTATCAGACCTACGGCGAGGACTACAAGATTGAGAAGGCCGAAATGGCCATCGACGTCCGCATGAAGCGGCCGGGCGAGCAGTACTCCATCTACAAGAGCCACGATCCGGCTCCGAGCACGCCGAAGGACGCACCGCCGCCGGCCAGTCAGCCGAAACCCGACTCGAACCCGCCCAACTAAGGCGCGCGCATGGAAGCGAATCCTCTCGCAGGGCAATGCGCAATCGTCACAGGCGGAGCGCGGAGGATTGGGCGTTCGATTGCGCTGGCGTTTGCGGCCTCCGGCGCCGACGTCGCGATAACCTATCGAAAGTCAACGCAAGAAGCCCAGAACACTGCGGACGAAATTGTGTCCATGGGCAGGCGCGCGTTTGCCGTTGAGTGCGATGTGCGTTCCGAGACGTCTGTGGTGCAAGCGATCCAGACCATCACCGATGAGTTCGGGCGAATTGATGTGTTGGTCAACAACGCCGGCGTATTTACTTCTGCTCCGCTTGACGAGTTAAGCGTCGAAGCCTGGGATGAGGCTTTCGAGACCAACACGCGCGGCCCCTTTCTGGTGACGCGCGCGGCGCTTCCGAATCTGCGCAAGGTTCAAGGCAGGGTGATCAACATCGGCTCGCTGGGCGGCATGCACGCCTGGGCCAATCACGCCCATTACTGCGCGTCCAAAGCCGCGCTGCACATGCTCACGCAGGCCATGGCGAAATCATTCGCTCCCGAGGTCAGCGTGAATTGCGTGGCTCCTGGCTGGATCGACATGGGCGCAGCGCCACACGACGTCGAGGCACGTTTCGCAGCGAAGACTCCCCTGAAGCGCAATGGCGCCGCCGAAGAAGTAGCAGAAGCAGTTCTGTTCTTCGCTACCGGTCCACGATTTATAACGGGGCAGATTCTGGCCGTCGATGGCGGGCTGGGGCTGGTCTAGGGAGACGCCCGCGGAAAAGCGGAATGGACACTCAGTCAGGGGGCGAACAGGCGATTCAAGAAGCCCTTCAAATTGGCTTCCGGTGCTTCGGCATCCCGGCCCTTCGAAGGCGAAGCCTTCTCTGTCGCCGCCTTCTTCGTGCTTGGGCGGTCCGCGGCAATCTTGAATTTCATGGGCGGCTCCTCCCACAAACCAAAGGGCTCGGGCTGCTCGGGCAATTCAACGCCATCCAATGCGGCCCTGGGGTTGGTCACGCACAGGCGCCGCGCGGTTTCTTCGCCGGCCTTGTTCACCACATAGTCATACGCCTTTTTCAAATGCGGCGGACGCCATTTGGGATGGTGAGCGTCGGTGGCGAGAAAGTGAATCCAATCGCGCTTCAGAAGCTCTTTGGAGAAAGATTCTGCTGCGTTCCCAAACCGTCCGTAGAGCGAGCTGGCCGTCACCTGCACCAGGCATCCGTTGCGCATCCACTGGGCCAGAATTTCGGGCCGGCGCTGCAGCGTGTGGTTCCGCTCGGGATGGGTCATAACCAGCGTGTAGCCTGCTCCCTGGAGCCGGAATAAAACATCCGCCGTTACCTGCGGATTGATCAGATCGGGAAACTCCACGAGCAGATAACCCTTGCCGTCGATGGAGTAATTCAGCGGGTGTGCGAGTGCATCGGCAATGTTGTCCGCATTGAGGTGAAAATCGCAGGCCAGGCTGAGCTCGATTTCATCGGTGAGGAGCTTGCGCAATCCGGCCAGTCGCTCCTGAATCAAGTCCGCCTGGTAGGGATATCGATCGCTCGCATGTGGAGTGCAAACGATGTGGGTGACCCCCTCGGCGGCAGCCTCCCGAGCCATGGCCAGCGACGTCGCCAGATCGGCAGGGCCATCGTCTACTCCGTAAATCAAATGGTGATGAATGTCGATCATCAGTCCCTGTTTCTGTGGGAGCCAGAGCCGGGCTAGCGCGTTGCCAGCACTTCAATCATTGAACTGAAGATCTTCCATCCATCGCGAGAGCCGAGAATGGCCTCGCTTGATCGATCGGGGTGAGGCATCATGCCGAGCACATTTCTTTTTTCGTTGAGGATTCCGGCAATGTTGTCGAGCGAGCCGTTGGGGTTGGCTTCCGCAGTGATTTGCCCCCCGGGCGCGGCATAGCGGAAAGCGATTCTGTCTTCCGCCTTCAGCCTCTCAAACTCGTCGGGCGCACAAAAGTAATTTCCTTCCATGTGGCCGATCGGAATCTCAAGAACGTCGCCTTTGCCAAGCTGGTTGGTAAATGGACTGTCGGCGGTTTCAACGCGCAGATGAACTTGCTTGCAGATGTACTTGAGGCCCGCATTGCGCATCAGCGCACCGGGCAGTAAACCGGCTTCCGTGAGAATCTGAAATCCGTTGCAAATGCCCAGAACCAGCCCACCGGCGTCGGCGAATTTTCGAACTGCCTGCATAACCGGCGAGAAGCGAGCAATTGCTCCCGTCCGGAGATAATCCCCGTAGGCGAACCCGCCGGGAACCAGCACAGCATCAACCCCGGAGAGATCGTCTGAATCGTGCCAGAGAAACGTTACCGGCTGACGCGCTACCTCTGCAATTACGTTGAAGGTATCGTGATCGCAGTTCGAACCGGGGAAGACCAGGACTCCGAACTTCATAATTTAAGCGTATCAGCTTACGCGTGGGAAAACTGGTACTTTCTCGATGCGCGGGATCACCCTTTGAAGTTGGCAGACCGCCAATCCTAATAGGCAATCTGGAGTTCCAATCCCTTTCCATCGTCGGGCACAATGGCGCTGATGCGGTGGTGTTCCGAGTCGAATCCGGGGACAACAGGGCTGGGCCTTGCCCCAGCGAGGGCGGCGCTTGCGCCCGCGGCTGGCCTGGAAGCTCCGTAAATCTCAATCGAGATCAGCTTCCACCACGGGGCGAAGGCCCCGCGATGCGGATCCACGGTGACCGTCAGGCCCTGCGCGGTTGCATGGCAGGTGAATGCCACGCGCAGGAATTCGCCCTTCCTGAAAGCATAGCTTTGGCCATCGTCAAGGTAGAGGCTTCCACCGCAATCCTTGCCCGGTTGTGCCGGGGGGTAGACGCGGAGGGTCAGAGGCCCTTGCGGCTTTTCGTCAGTGCTTTCGACCAGGGGCTGCTCGGGAACGATCGAACCGGCGCGTGCGAAGACGGGGAGGGTATCGAGACTGCGGTGAATATGAATTTCGGGCTGCTCGATGCGGCTGTTGTCGATTGCCTTTCTGCCTGCGGCGCCTTCAACCAGTGCGCCCGACCAGTAGTCGTACCACCCCACGGGGGGCAGGGCAACCGAGTAATCGTCCACCTCATCGGGGTATGGGCTTTGGGCAACTAGCAGATCGGGTCCGAACAGGAAAACGTTGCCGTTGGCCAGGTCGAAGGGCTCGCCGGTGGCTGTAGGGGTGGGAAACTCCAAAAAGAGGGGGCGCATGATGGGTAGTCCGGTACGGCTCATCTCTTCTGCAGTGGTGTAGAGGTAAGGCATCAAGTGATAGCGCTCTTCGATGTAGCGCCGGCGCAGGTCCACGTCTTCCTGGGTTCCGTTTTCCCAGGGCTCCTGGGGATTGGTTCCGTCGGCGGTGTGATCGCGGTCGATAGGATGGAAGGCTGCAACTTCGAGCCAGCGCGTCAGCAGCTCGGCCTGCGGCGAGCCCGCAAACCCGCCAACATCGGCGCCGCTCATTGCAAATCCGCTCAAGCCCAGGTTCAGAAGCTGCGGCGTCGTCTGGCGAAAATGATTCCACGTGCTGGAATTGTCGCCGGTCCAGGTGGCAGAGTAGCGATGGCCACCGGCAAAGCTGGCGCGCGTCATCACAAACGGTCGAGAGTCGGGGTTGATCTTCAGCAGCCCTTCAAACGTGCCGCGGCTGTTTTCCATGCCGAAGATGTTGTGCACCTCCAGGTGGTTCGTGGTGCGCGTAATGAAGCCCGGTTCTTCGATGCGGTGCTGCACGTCGTCGGGCATTGTCTTTGAGGCGACCTGAAAGATGGCCGGCTCGTTCATATCGTTCCAGAAACCGGCGATGCCTTTGGAAACGAAATCGGTGTAGAGGGTTCCCCACCAATCGCGCGAGGACTTCTGCGTAAAGTCGGGGAACACCGACTTGCCCGGCCAGACGACGCCGACGTAGTTCGAGCCATCGGGACTTTTCACGAAGTGATCGCCTTTGATGCCTTCGTCGTAGGGCTTGTAGCCGGCGTTGGGCAGATCGGCCACGTGCAGGTCGGTAATCACCACGGTATGAAAATGCTCGGCCCGCAGATCTTTGATCATTTGATCGAAAGTCGGAAACCGCTCTGGATCGACAGTGAACGGCCGGTTTTTCAATTGATAGTCGATGTCGAGCCAGATCACATCGGCGGGAATGCGCTCGGAGCGAAGGCGGCCTGCAATGCGGCGCACTTCGGATTCAGGGTAATAGCTGTAACGCGACTGCTGATAGCCCAAGGACCAGAGCGGGGGCAGCGGAACCGTGCCTGCTAACCACGCCCAGCCTTCCACCACGGCCTTCGGGTCAGGACCATACAGTACGTAATAGTCCAGCGGCCCGGCATCTGAACCAAAGGAATAGCCATCGCGATATTCCTTGTTGAATTCGAAGTTCGCGCGCCAGGTGTTATCGAAGAACGTCGCCGCCGCAAGGCCATTGCGATACGTCATGAAATAGGGAACCGACTTATAGATGGGATCGGTGGACTCCTGCCATCCGAATGCGTCCGTGTTCCAGTCAACGAAGGCTTCGTTGCGGCGATCGAGTGGTCCAGGTTTGTCGCCCAGGCCAAAATAATGTTCGTCGGCCGGCGACTTCCGGTACACCTTAAATGCGGAGCCGTGGAACTCGATCGGCCGTCCCGGCAAATCCGCAGTGACGACCTGTCCCGCCAGGTCGGTCACAGTCATCTCGAGTGGGTCTTTACGAATGGAAACCTGCAATTTGGCGGTCTTGAATCCGACTGAGGTTGAATTGCTTTGTGGCGTTACAGCCATCGACGCGGTTCGAGACGCGGGAAGAACGGCCCACGAGGCATCCTCAGGCAACTGGCCCGTGGGACCGACGCGCACCCGCAATACATCGTCGCGAAGTGCTGTGACCTGCATGATCGCGGTGCCGGCGTGGATCTCAATTCCATTGGAGATTGCCCGGGAAGCCGTTACCCGGTCGAGCCGCACGAAGCCAGCTTTTTGGGCGTCTGCGCGGGCGTGGGCAGAGTTTGTCGCCAGGGAAAATAAAGCAGCGCTTAGAACCGCAAAATGGAGGATTGCCCTCTTCACTCAGCACCTCATGCGAGCCAATTTCTGGTTCGTGGCAAGGATAATCTCTGCGGCGAGGGGATGGGAAACGGTGTGCACGGAGCGCTTATGCAGGATGGGCTCCCCCTGATTGGAGAAGCCCATGAAGTTAAGCATCAATTTTGTCCCAGGCTGTCAGCCCTCACTCGAGCGCTTTCATGTGTATAGACCCGGGCCTGGTTGTTGACTGATAGCAGGAAACGCCTCGCCATTGCTCGCCAACTTACCAGCGATAAATCGTCAGGTTATCGAGATAGATAGTGTTGCTCCCGGAACCTTCACCATCGACCTGAAAGTTAGTATTCAGAATCTTCGGCCAGCCCAGATCGAATTCTGAAAAAACGGTTCCGTTGATCGCTGATTCTTTTCCGTCGAGCCACACCGAATGGTAAGTAACAACGCCGGAGTCATTGCGTGAGTAATTGATCTGCACGTGATGCCATGCGTTCACGCTCCAGGTGCGTGGATTGCACCCTGCATGAGAACTCACCCACGCCGGCTTGTAATGCGAGGCGCTGCCGGCATTCTTCGTGTATTCCCAGGTTCCCGAGTACGCGGAACATTGGAACCCAAAAATCACGGTGTGGCCGTTGGGCATCACCTGGTTCAAATCCATTTCAAGATTGCCGATGTTGCGGGTTGAGCTGGTGAAGTAGACCCAGCCGTCGTACATGAAGTTGGTAGCCGTGTCATCATCGGCAAAGGTCAACGAGTAACGTTCGCCACCGTTCCTTGAGAAATCGGTCACGAACCTCCGTGAGGTTCCGCCCATCGAAGGGGAACCGGCCAGGCTCATGTGGCCGCTGGCATCTCCCCTGGTGCCCGAGTCATGCACGGCATGCCAATCGCCGAATGTCTGCAGGCTGCTTACGCGGCTTGCATTTGTGGGCACCACGGACTCGCTCGATGATGTAGACGTGACGGTGATCTGGACATCGGAATCGCATCCCGCGCCCTTGTCGCCCCATGACTTTACATGCAACGTGTGAGGCCCTGTACTTGACACAACCTCTGCATCAATCGTCGTACCGTTGATGATGGTCGAGGATGTGCTGTTATCGAATGAGTATCCCATCGAAGCGACGGGCTGTGACGAGCAGGCGACGGAAATTGCGGAAAGTTTGAACGGCGAGTGAACTTCGTTACCGCTTACCGGGCTATTGACGGTGACACTGGCGCATGCGGGTAGGGTCAGCGCCACAAGGAGCGAAGGGATGAAAGATTGCGTTTTGATGATGTTCAAGTTGTTCCCCTGAAAAAATTGATTCTCGTTCGGTAGCTGATTTTGCAGAGATCTTGCGGAATAAGATCCTTGCTCCCCTAAATCGGCGATCGGCAACTGCAATGCGAAAACGTGCATCCATTTAATTGGCGCGAAAGTTCCGTGTCGTTTCGCGCTAAGAATCTATAACTCTACCTACAGCGGTCCACTAACTCTTCCCCGCATCCCGCTAGCCATTTCGTCAGGCGTACGGCTTTCTGATACCGCATAGTCAATAGGCCCTGAAAATGACCTGGGACCACTCGAAACAAACCGGCCTTGCCTTCTAACTTTGAAAGACGCTCCGCATCGGCGGAAGAGCGCTGTTTGATATGGCCATACTTTCACACGAAAGTCCTCGCGGCAACGATTTGAGACCAAAAAAGTGAAGAAAAATTCTAACTTCAGGCATCCCCGAAGTTCTTACGCGCACCGCGTAAAAAGTGCCTTGGTTTTCGCGTAGTAATTACCGCTTTTTCAGTCGGTTTAGCCGCGGCGGTCAATTGTTGAGTGGAATCATTTCTCAGTGCGGGACTTCTCCAATTGAAGCTTCCCGTCGACCAGAATGGCGCTTAGAACTCGAACTCCGCATGTTCCGGATCCACGGTTGGAACAGCAGCGTCGCCGAGTCGATCTGGGGAATTCAAAAGGGAATGCAAAAGCGGCTCGCGTGAGGTGGTGCGATGCAACCCGATCCAGGCTCGGCTGCCTGTCAGGCGCAGTGGTATACTCACAAGGTCAGGTGCGTGTCCGCGCCCATCTCCTACGTTCGTCGAGGTTCTCATGTCCGGCCATTCCAAATGGGCCACAATCAAGCACAAAAAGGGCGCGCTCGATGCCAAGCGCGGCAAAATCTTCACTCGCCTACTCAAGGAGATCGCCGTTGCTGCCAAGGGCGGCGGCAACCCTGACACCAACGCCCGGCTGCGAACCGCAGTTCTGGCGGCAAAGTCAGAGAACATGCCTGCGGATAACATCAAGCGCGCTATCCAGCGCGGCACCGGCGAGCTCGAAGGCCTCAGCTACGAAGAAATCACCTTCGAGGGCTACGGTCCCGGCGGCGTTGCCATCATTGTGGAAGTGACTACCGACAACCGCAACCGCGCAGTCAGCGAAATCCGCCACGCGTTCTCAAAGAATGGCGGCAACCTCGGTGAGACCGGCTCGGTTCGTTTCATGTTCTCGAAGAAGGGCCTGATTGCCATTGAGAAAGACGCTGCGAGCGAAGACAAGTTGATGGACATCGTTCTCGAGCATGGCGGCGACGATCTGAACGACGAAGGCGATAGCTGGGAGATTCTCACCGATCCTTCAGCCTTCGATGCGGTCCTTGGCGCGGTCAAGGCAGCGGGAATTCCAACAGTCATGAGCGAAGTCACGATGGTCGCGTCCACGTACACCAAGCTCGAAGGCAATCCCGCGGCACAGATGATCCGGCTGCTTGAAGCGCTTGAAGATTGCGATGACACGCAGAACGTGTACTCGAACTTCGATATGGATGCGGCGCAGATGGAACACGCGGCGGGCTGATGCTCAAACCGGGAAGGCAGAGAGAAAAGCCGCCCGGATGTGGCGGCTTTTTTACGGGATTAAGAACCATGAACCGAGAGAGGGAACGAACGTTGAGCCGAGCGGCGAAGTTTTTTCTGTTGATTTTGATGGCTTCGGCCGTGGCTGCTGCCGAAACACCCCAAGGCGCGCCGGACGCAAACTTCACCGAGGAAGGCTTGTCGACCACGAATGCTCCTGCCGGCGCAGATTCGCCCGACGCCGGCGATCCCGTTGCTGCGGTGCGCACGAACCAGAGCTGGGAGTTCGGCCCCTTTGCAAACTGGGGAACTGGCTTGGGCAACCGCGACGACTTTAAGTTTTTCTGGGCGGGTGTGCAGGGAGGCAAAATTCTTACGCCCGTAATTCACGCCGGGCTGCTCAGCGGGCAATTTCAGTTTGGCGCAAACATCATGCCCTTGTGGCAGGCCTACACGCCGGCTCCGCACACCCAGTCGTTCCTCTATCCCTGCTCGACTGGCACGTGTTACTTCGTGGCTCCCGATGGCGGCGGCACGTACTACGGAGTCAGTCTCACCCCGGTGATTCTGCGCTGGAATTTCCTGACCCGCTCAAAGCGGTTTCAGCCGTGGTTTCAAGGCGCCGGCGGCCTGATCTACACCACGCATAAGTTTCCACCCGATCAACTCATACCGCACGGAACGCCGGGTGGAACGTCGGTATTTAATTTCTCGCCGCAAGGGGGAGCAGGCGTGCACTACTTTATTCGCCCCAGACGGTCCATCGACGTGGAACTGAATGCGGTGCATATTTCCTCGGCAAGCCTGGGTGATCATAACCCAGGCGTGAATGCGAGTCTCCAGGTGCAGGTTGGCTATACCTTCTGGAAATGAATTTGCCGTGTTGGTGGCAGATCACGGCGGTTCGCGATGTTTTCTTCTGCAGGACCATAGAGACGATTCCCGGCGAAGCTCATGGTCGTAGGATGTTGAACCGAAGTCCTCAGTCGATCGCCAGAGTGCGTTCGATCGAGCTTTCGAAATGTTCCGGGCGTTGCTGTTTCTGCTCCGGAGCGGAGGCGCTATGATCGGGCCCGTCGTAGAGTGCGTGCCAAACTTCTCTGAAGGCCGGGATGCCCGGCGCGTCGAAGCCATTGTGGCCGCGATGAATGTGGAGGGGGTGCGCCTGCTCGATTGGACTATGGATGCGGCACATAACCGCTCCATCGTGACCATCGCCGGGCCGCCGGCAGCCGTCGTCGAGGCCGCGATTCTTGGAGTAGGAAAGGCCGTCGAGTTGATCGACCTGACTCGCCAGGAAGGGCAGCATCCCCGCATTGGCGCGGCAGACGTGATCCCCTTCGTCCCCATCGCCAACATCAAGCTGGAGCAATGCGTGCTGCTGGCCAGGCAGGCCGGCCTCGAATTGTGGCGGCGTTTCGGAGTGCCGGTCTTTTTCTACGAGGCGGCTGCCGCGCGGCCTGACCGCGTCAATCTGGAAGAGGTGCGGCGCGGGCAGTTTGAAGGGCTGCGCGATGCCGTGCGCAAAGACTCTTCGCGGCGGCCCGACCTGGGCGGACCGGGGCTGCATCCCACGGCCGGAGCCTGCGCCGTGGGGGCGCGCAAGTTTCTGGTCTCCTATAACGTTTATTTCGACTCCACCGACGTTGCCATGGCGCGAGCAATTGCGCGTGAGATCCGCGCTGAGTCGGGCGGGCTCAAGGGCGTCAAAGCCATGGGCGCTCTTGTCAACGGCCGGGCTCAGCTTTCGATGAACATCACCGATTTTGAAACTACCCCCATCTCCCAGGTCCACCGGGCAGTTGCACGGCTGGCGCTTCGCCACAAAGCTACGTTACTTGAGGGTGAAGTGGTGGGCCTCATTCCTGAGGCTGCCTGCGAGCGGGAAAGTGAATGGATGCGTCAATTAAGCGGGTTCGACGCGCAGTCCCGGATCCTCGAGTACCGTCTGGGAGCTCCGTTGGCGTGGCCGGGGGATGCATAGGCTGATTCGCGTCGAACCGCGAAATTGCGGGGCCAATTCGCCCTGACGATAGAATAAGAGATGGGGAATGGCCGCTGCATCTCCTTCCGAACAGCCTGTAAAAGCTCCAGGTTGCCGGAATGTGGGCTGCGGACTGCCGATTCCCGGAGGATGGCATTGTTGAAGCATTTGGTAAGGATTTCTGTAACACCGTTGCTCTTGGCTGCGGCCACTCTGGCCCACGCAGCGCAGTTGTCCACGGATGCGCGCACCGTGATTCCACATGAAGTGCAGCAGTTGGTGGTGATCGACTACCGGGCCATGCAGAACTCGCCGGCGGCGATGGACCTGCGCGGACGCGTTATGCCGCCGGAACTCAAGCAGTTCGATGAAGCGCTGACCAAATCTGGGCTGAACGAGAATCACGACGTTGAGCAGCTTGCATTTGCGCTTTTCCGGCCTTCGGCTTCGAGCGAATCGCTCACCACGGTGGGCGTGGCACAGGGGCAGTTCCCCACCCAGGACATTCTGGCCAACTTCCGCAAAGACAAGGTCAAGCCCGCAGTTTTGCGCACGAACCGGATCTATCCGCTGGCAAAAACTGGCATGGTGCTTTGCTTTGTCGATGCGTCGACCATGGTCTTCGGCGCCAAAGACGCGGTGCAGAAAGCTCTTGATGCGCACGACGGCGTCGATGCCAACATCCTCACCAACAACTCCATGATGGATGCCATGAGAACCATCGACTCGGCCTCGCTGTGGAGCATCCTCGACGAAAAGGGAACCCAGACCATGATGAAACAGGTGCTGGGCGAGGCGGGCGCTGGATCGGTAACGGACTTCGACACGGTGAAGAAGCGGCTTCAGACTTCGTGGTACGGCATGGACTTTGCCCACGGCGTCCACTTCGATTTGACCATTGCGACAGGCGATACATTCGCCGCCGCGACCATCTCCTCTCTGTTGACGGCAGCTGTCATGGTGCGCAAGATGAGCGGGTCCGAGGCAGAGAAGCAAGCGCTGAGCGATACCGCGATTGCCTCAAGTGCGGGGAAAATGTCAATCCACTTTGCAGCCTCGGACTCAGACTTCAGCAGCTTGTTGCATTCGCCGCTGTTCCAAAGCATGGTGCGTTAGAGCAGACTTCGGTAGATTCAATTGAATCGCGCAAGAAGGGCCACGGCGTCCTCGTCGCCGGATGCAGGGAATAGATACCATGTCCCCCTATTCCCCATTCCACTCTTCTTGACAGCAGTGGTACCCAGATATTGCCAGCAAAAAAAAGAAAAAAAAGGGTATTTCTGTAAAGAAATTCCCTGGAATCAGATAGATAGAGAGGGTCGACCGCTCTAAAAATTAGATTCCAAAGGACTTATTTGCAGAATCTAGACAGCAAAGGAGTTACGGGCCGTTTCCGGCGGTTCCAATTGTTCGTTGAACGGGTTTCGCATGCAGTTTTCCTGCAATTGCGCGAAAACGCCTCTCGTGGAAGTGAATCTAGATGGATTATGCGCCTGGGATGCGAAATTGCATGCAAAGCGGGAGCAGAAAAGATTTCCCAGGCCTTTGGCCATGACTGGAGAATTCTAGCCCGCCAAGTGGAGGCCGGTGGCAGCCCGCTCTTCGCCAGGAAGAAGCGAAGGATGGCATCCGCACGTTTGGGGCAAGTCAAGGGTGGGGCCACCCGCCAAATCCTCCGTCTCTTTGCTTATCGAATTCATTGTGCGCGCGCGGGGGGAAATTACCTGCAAACAGCTTTAGGGGTGTTTGGAAGCGCTTGCCGAATGCGGGCGATTCCGCCACGCGGATGCAGCTGGGCGATTGAATTCCGCAACAAGGGACAACAGCATCCTCGTCGCCGGATGCAGGGAATAGGTATGATGTCCCACTATTCGCTACCTTGTGGCCTCATGGCCTCTGCACAAGCGCTTGCAGCAAAGCGCAAGATATGCGAACGATTAACCCAGGCACAAGGTGCGCAGAGGTTTACGCTGCAACGTCCGCAGCCGCCTCAGAGAAGCTCACGATTGTCTGCTTCAGTTGAGAATCTACCTCGTCCGCAATGGTCATCACATCGACGAGCAGGAGGCTGAAATCCACCGTGCTCAGGTTGGTCTGCAAAGTGTGAAATATGCTCACCTGCAACATGCGCGATTCTTCGACAAGCATGGGAACCGAATAGCCCTGTGATTGTCGGATTTTGCCGTGCAGGATAGCGCCTTTCGATTGCTGCTTCGTCCCAAGTGCACGCGGAACTCGCAAGCGATGAACCAGCTCCTGGAGCAGTTTTGGAAGATGCCCCGTGCGTTCATGGTCGCCGAGAGCAATGCGGGTAACTTCGGTGTCGCACTTAACACGGGACAGCCAATCAGCCACAGTGACCGAGGCATCCCGCTCCAATATCGACGCGACTCGCTCCGTATTGGCTGGGCGTCGTTTTACACGCTTCGCCAACCTGTCGCGGATTAGAGCCACCATTTCGGGGATAGGCATCGGCTTCACTAGAATCTCGTCCGCTTGCAGAAGAATGGCGTCCATTGCTTCTTTCAACGCAGGGTATCCAGTGAAGAGGAGAGTGATTGCATCAGGCTGTTTATGGCGCATCGCGCTGATTACTGTGAAACCGTCTCCTGCGCCCGGCATGTGCAAGTCGGATAGCAACGCGTCGAACACTTGTGTGTCGATGAGGTGTATGGCTTCGGCAACGGTCCCGGCTGTTCTCACCTCAAAGTTCTCCATCTCGCGAATCATTTTCAAGGTTCCGAGCACTACAACGTCATCGTCGACCAAAAGTAACCTCGGTCGGATTGTCGCATCGTTTTCCAAAAGGGAATACCTGATTTCCAGAGTAAAATCACCCACTCTATAGAAAGAGTATGCAAAGGCATCGTCAGGGACTGGTCAATATGACTCAGGTCAAGCAAATTGGCAACGAGGCAGTGGAGCAACCACGGGACACTCAGTTTGCAATGTCTGTGTGCCAAGGGTACCAACCCTGTGACCAGCACTCTCTCCGTTGCTCAGCTAAGGGAGAGCAAACCTGAGTCTGGCCTTCATCGACTTGGAAACTGTCCAGCGCCCCATCCAACAGGACTTGCAGTGGCACCTTAGAGGCTGCTCCGCAGTTCACCTACGCTATGACAGGTGTACATCCAATACGGATTGCAGACGTGGCTCTGGTCCGAGACTGCAAGCTCGCTTTCGCTCTGGGCGGATGCAACCGTCTGAAAGCACTTTGTGCAGATCGAGTCGATGGAGGAATCACGATTCTGCCTTCTGGCGAAGGAGACAATACTGGTCATAGCGCACCCCGTGGGAGTCCGCAGGTTGAGAATGGAGTTTGGTTGCGGGCTGCTATTTGGAAACACTAAAGGCACGGCCTATTTGGCGTATGGTCTCGATTGCTCGCCTTGATCGTTTTATTTGGTGGCCCACACAGCGACGTCGGCCTTCCGCGCCTGCTCGGCCAGAAGATCAAGGTAGATTTCGTGATCGCCCTCCTCGAAGAAGATGGCTTCGCGCCGGTTGCCGCGCTGTGTAACGTGATGCGGAAGCCCCGGAATCACGATCCGGGCAAGACGTGCCATGTACAGACGATAGCATCGCGCGGGGAATAGGTATCATGTCCCCCTATTTCCTCGCTGATACCAATGAATTATCATGCGTCGCCCCTCCGATTTTCTCGCAATAGGAGGGAGGCTCAGTCAGCGACATAGGAATGGCTCGCTACATGTTCAAGGCAAACCCGGGCCGGTTAAATGCTGACTCGTCAGTTCTCGCCTTGAGGGCTCAATCTCTGGGCAAGTTCCGATTGCCACTCATGGAATTTGTTCGAAGTAACATAAGCATGCGCCTGTTCTAAGGACATATTCTTCTTCTGCATCACTTCCTGGATTCGCGGCTGCCGGTTCGGTGTGCTGTCTGACGGAGTTCTAAGCCATGCATGAACCTGAAGCAGATTGATCGTCTCGCCAAAGACAAAGCTCTCTCCTGTTATCTCTCCGGGGGAAAGCGGTGGTGTAAAGGCTCTTCCATTTGACAACTCCTGAATTCTTTCTCGGAGCAGGTTCGTAATCTCCGTAGAACTTGCTTTTCCAGACGCAATCTGATTGAGCAGTGGAATCACAATGGAGAGCGCCCTATCCGCTCCTGTTCGGCGCTGGAAGATAAGGTCAATCATGGCCGGGTCACCCTCCACTTCACCGTTTACATAGACAACCGCATCCGCCTTCGACTTGCATTCTCCTTTTTCGAAGACTGTCGCTACGTAGTTTCCTCGTGGCGGAATCAAACGATCTGTCTCATACTGAAGAAGCTTGTCCATACTTCCATTATCGTCTCGATGAACTCTCCCATTGCCTTCTGTACACAGGAAGGTCACGTGTAGGGCAACGATGTCCTGCCTGCTCACATTTTCAATGGTGTCTCTCCATTCCCTCTCAGCCTGCGATTGATCAGCTGCACGCGTTGACGCTCCTGAATCTGTGATCCCGGCTATCTGCGCACTCAAGCCCACAGCTATCTGGAGCATTCCAGCCAATATGAGAAAGCGCGAAATCATGAGCATCCTCCTGCTTGTTTCAATTAGAACTGCAATCCACCACCTGCGTAAAGGCTTTGCTCGGTTGCGCAATTGGTATGACTTGCGAAGGGTCGTCGACACCACTTGTGGTACAAGAGGAAGAGCAGCCGGCGCAATCGCAGTATGTGAGGTTATCATCAGTGGGCCATA